>Ga0207997_1001316_pt1 | contig 12869 bp, 21 predicted proteins | sample AntAceMetag02UKN_FD_184777 | JGI IMG/M metagenome (GOLD analysis project Ga0207997, IMG submission 184777) | Saline lake microbial communities from Ace Lake, Antarctica - Antarctic Ace Lake Metagenome 02UKN (SPAdes) (version 2) | ecosystem: Environmental > Aquatic > Non-marine Saline and...
CCTAGATGTCCTACTTTGGGTCTAGGGTCTGCATAAGTTTTAATATCAAATTTTTTAGCTTTCTCACAAAACCACCAATCCTCGCCTAATTTACATTTTCCATTATCGTGATATTCAAATTGAAAGTGTGGTTGTGGTATTTTTCTAAACACATCGCACTTAATAAGTATAATTCCTGTTCCTGTTGCGTGGCATTCAAATAATGTTTTATATTTAGGGTCGTCTGATTCCTCTAATTTAACAGCGTGTGTTTCGTCTAAGTATTTAACTATTTGTCCTGTTTCACTTCTAGGGTGGTAAGCTACGCCTACTATGTCTTTTTGATTGGCTATTAAGTCATCTAATATAGTTGGCTCAAAGGTCATATCATCGTCTATCATTAGCACATAATCTGATTTATTATTGCACGCCTGTACTGCTATATAATTACGATTCTCGGAAATTGTGTAGCCCTCGGAAGCTACTAAAATATGAAAGTCATAACCACCGTGTGCTACTAACTCTAATAAGCATTGCATTGTTTGAGCATTTAAGCCTCTGTTTGATGGGACTGCTAGTGTAATTTTCATATTAAAACTTTTTAATTCCTATATGCTTAATATCTAAAGTAGAATCTGCATAAACATCAATTCCATTCTCTCTAGCGTTCTTACAGAATAGCCAGTCGTGGCTCATTTTAACCATACCGTTGTCGTGCCAAATATAATTAAACCAACCCTGATTGTTCTTATAATTTTGTGGTATCTTTTTGAATACATCAGTTTTAATAAGTAAACATCCCGTGCCAATAGCTTTAACCTTGAACAGTCCTTGTGGTCTTTTATCGTCTAAATACTCAATAACGGGCTCTTGTTTCTCATATTTAGTCATATACACTCCACCAACTACATCCTTGTTGTGAGCCAATAATTTATCTAAAGTATCTGGTGGAAAAACTTGGTCGTCATCTACAAAGAACAAGTAATCAGATTTATTATTTACAGCTTGCGTTGCTATGTAGTTACGATTCTCACTGGTGTTATAACCCCTAGTACTTACTAGAATCTGATAATCGTGTTTAGAGTATGCAATCAATTCTAATAAGGATTGAGCTGTCTTTGTTTTAACAAGGCGATTTGTTGGAAGTCCGATTGTTATCATACTACTGCCCTAATGAAAGGGCAGAGTGTATATCAACAATTACGCTACATTAATATCAGCTGAAAATTCTTTTGTTTGTGCAGGTTGGTCAAATCCATAATCCATACGAGCAATAACACCAAGACCAGAAGCCATAGCTGCGGTTGTTACCGAGATAGCTGGGTCTTCAACGAACTTAACTTTACCCCAAGTTCCTATCAAAATTCCTATATCAAATTGTTTTTTAACACCAGCAAATAGATGTCCTGATGTGTGTGAATTTGATAAGTAGTGGTCTGCTCCCATATAACGGAAAGCCTTTTGAACTGGGATTCCATTCTTCAAAGCAATGTCAGCTTCTGTAAATCCATTAGCCTGTACAAATGCTTCTAATAGTTCAAAATCTTCTGCACGCCATACAAAGAAGATTCCATTTTCAACTGCTTTTTCAACACCATCATTAGCATAAAGTTTTCTCTTAACTGCTCTTATGATGTCATCAATGTTAGCTGCTGATACGGTGATTGCTGTTGTGTCATCATCACCAGTATTAGTTAAATCTGTTGCTCCAAAGTCTGTCCAACTTACGTGCTGTGCCAAAACTAATGATTCCATCTTCTCTGTCATTATCTTAGCCTGAAAATCTGCAATTTCCATTTGGTTAAGATATGTTTGCTGATACCTATCTGCCTCATCAATAAAGACAGGAATCATCTTAATCTGGTCAATCGTTAGATTTTCTGCTGTGAGTGTAAACTGTTCAAATGTGTAGGCTGTACCTCTAGTACCCTCTACTGCACTTGGCTCGGTAGATGCGTAAGCACCTATTACTGCACGTGTATTTGAATATTTTACATTCGTTACGTCAGTCCAAGTCTGTGGTTTGTTGATTCGTGAACGTAACCGTTGCACGTAATCGTACTTATTCCATATGGAAATTGCCATATTTTAATTCTTGTTTTATAAGAATCAAGCGATGACCTCCAAATTATCCTGTGTATAATTCTTCCGAGAACTGATTACCTTGCTTCTCTTTTTTCATCCTTGCTTCAATAACTTTGTCTGCAAGGTCTAGGTCAGTTGGTGTTTCATAAGTTCCGTCTGCTTTTTGTGGTTTAGATGTATAATAATCTACATCATTTCTAGTCTTGCCTGTACCCTTACCACTTCCTTTTGGCATACCCTCTGTGGATTCTCGTTGGTCTTTGGCATCTTTAAGTTTAGATTTGATGTGTTCCATTCCTAGTACATCAGTTAGAGGGAGTTTTAACCTCTCTGCCTCTGATAGTACTATTTGCTGGTCATCAGGATTATCTACCTTTCTACCTTCTAAAAAACTTAACTTGGCATAATCTGGTTCGCTTGATTGTTCTTTCGGTTCTATTTTTATAGGAGTTTCGTTCTCCACTGGTTCGCTGGGTTTAGCTTCAAGCTCTTTAACTTTCTTTTCAGCCTTCTCAGCACGAATCTTTTGATTATCACCATACTCTTTAGACTTGGTTAATTCCTCATTAGGTTCGTTTTCAGGAGTAGTGTCCTGTTCACCTTCAGGATTAGAGTCCTGATTCTCAATTTCTTCTATCATAAAATGTTTGTTAAGGGTCTTACTTTTGACCCAATTTATTATTTATTAGTCTACTACGGTTTCTTCAATCAACATTATACAATCTACTGAACCGCCATCAGCAAATGCGTCATCTGTTCTTCTAAGTGTAATTCTAGCTTCGTTTAATCCATCAATTAAATTATCTGCTCCTGTTGCTTCGGATATTCTTGCATCACAACCAGTTCCAGCTATCATTTCTGTTGAAGAAGCTGCTGTTGGGGAGTTATTTCTGAATGTAAAAACCTTTTCAGCTCCAGGATAATTCAAACACATTGCAAACAGTGTAGAAGTAGCTGGGAACGTAAGGTCTAATGATGCTGCTGCTATTGTACCTGCTACGGAATCTGAATTAACGTGGATATAAGAATTATTACATACTTCTTTAGCTGTAATTGTTCTTGCGGCTGTTAATGTTGAACTAGCATTAAAAGATGTTCCACCAGAAGTGTAACCATCTATAAAATGCTGTTGAAAATACTTGTCTGATCCAGATGCACCACCAAGGTTTACATCGGCTTCTGTTGGTACTGCTGATTCTGATTCATTGTATACATAATCACCCTCTACATTCACTACCTGATTAAGAGCATAAGCCCTTACAGCACTTCCTATTGCAAGAACTGATACTAAGGAAATTACTACATAAAATACTTTATTTCTTATTTTCATATTATTTCTTATTAGTTCTTCTTTTTTTAGTAGAGGTTACGACCTTTTCCTCTTTTTCTTTATCTTTCTTTTTTGTTGCTTCAGACGCTTCAAGGATTTTATCCTCTAGCGAGAGAAGTCTTTTATTATATAACATAGTTGTTATTTTTAATTATTAACGATAAGTTATTGTTGAAGTTGCAACTGCTCCAGCAAATTCATAGATTAGTCCAACAGCACCAGTTACATCAAAAGTATAAGTACCTGCTGCCTGACTAGCTTGAAACGCTGCTACTTTTTCAAGTGAGCTTGTTGCTGTTTTACCTGTTCTTAGATTCACGTTAGTAGTAGTGGCATTGTAAATTGTTAATCCACCACCAGCACCACCATACATAATTACAGAACCAAGTACAGCTTGATAATTTGTAATAACATCACCCACTGCACTGGTAGGTACAAGCGTAGTGCTATTATATTCATTACCTACTGTAACACTACCAAATGTATCTCCACTTAACATTTCTCTTAATTCATCTATTGTAACTGTTGCTGCACTTACCAGTCCGACCACCAGTAAGAACGAAACAATAGTAACAAAGATTGATTTTTTATATTTCATATTATCTTTCCTTTTTAAATTCCTTATTAATTACAGGAATTGGTTTATAAGATTTTAACTTAACAAAAGATCCATCTATTATTCGTTTAGCAGTTTCATAGGCACGGTATTGCTGTCCTAATTCCAAGTCATCATTCTTTGAATTAACTGCTGGCTTTGATGCATCTATTCCTGCTAAAAACACAGTCTTAATAGCGTTTAATAAAACTTCGTCTTGGGCTAGTATCTCTAGTTTGTCTTGTATTAGATTAGACATCTTTTAACATCTCCTTTAATTTAGAAGCTAACATACCTTGAAAGCGTGCGGATACTTCTGACATTTCTAATATGTCTACTTTATCATCTTCTAATACCTTAGCTACTTTTGCCATAATAGCAGTAATCCTTTTGCTCTCTTGCTGTTGATCGTCTATCTTGTCTGCTATTGTGTTTTTAATTACTTTGTCGTTTATACCCATATTATTTTGCTTCTGCTAATTGTTCTAAAGGCTCGGTTGATACTTGTTGTTGTGGTTGCTCTGGTGCTTGCATAGGTGGTGGCTTAAACATAATTGGGGATAGTCCGGAGCTTTCTAATATTGTATTTAATAAGCCATCTAATCCTGCTGTGTCTACACCCTTTGAACGCATATCTAAATACTGTCTAAATACATTCACTAACTTATCTGTCATCAAAGCTAGGTTCTTTTGTTTACCTGCTATATTCGTTAGTACGCTTAATGGTTCTTTAATCTCGTCTTTAAATATCTCAAAGAATCGCTTGTTACCACCTTTAACAAATCCTTCTAATTCCTCTTGTACTAATTCATCTCTATCAGTTGGTAACTCACCATTTATAACTTGTTCATTCCTTATCTTGTTAGCTTGGTTCTCTGATACTTGTGTAGATATCTCTTGCATTTCATCTGCTGATAGCTCGGCTAGGAATGATTGGTCTTGTGCTACTTCCTTTTGGATATAAGGCAATACCCAATCACGATATATCTCGTCTACAAATGTAGCTATCTTACCCTTACGATACTCGTGTATTCCCTTACCCTCTATTGTTTGTGATTCAAATAACTTAAATGGTGTTCCTGACGGTGGTGTATCGCCTAGTAATGGGTCGCCAGCACTTCCTAAAGTCTGAGCTTGTTGACTCCACCTTTCCATTGAATCATTGAATAAGGTTAAGTTGCGAGGGTAGTTATCAAGTACTTTTACAGTCTTGCCATCTCCAACTCCTAATACTTCCATACTCTCTAAATTCTTAAGTCCAGCAGGGTGTTTAGCAGCGAAAGTGGTGTCATCTGTAACTATTAATTGTTTAGATACAGCCTCAAGCATTTCAGTAACCTTGACCTCGTTCCAATTAGTCCAGACCTGTGCTTCAAATAGTTCTTCAATACCACCACGACCTAATGCTCTACCCTTAATATCATCACGCTTTAATAGCTTAAAAGGTAGTTTAGGTTCTTTATGTTTAAATAGTGTTACGCCTTGTTCTGTATCGTTATCATCTTTGTAATAAGCTACGACTTGAATTTGTTGTACATCTTTTTCGCTTTCCTCCTTTTGGCTAGGTTCATCTTCTAGCCACTCAATAGGCATAGTTCCGTGTACTTCAAACACTTCAATCTCATCTTCATCTTGTTTATTGGTTAAGAGGATTAAGTCCTCAATACCCATTGTTGCACCATTCTCGTCTAATCCCCACTTCTTTTGTTGTCTTAGTGTTGCAGGAGTGAAAGCGTGTCTAATACCAAACGGATTAGCTATTAAGTCCTTTTGGTTACAGAACGCTATATCTCTTAAATCAACTACCTCTGGTTTAGCTTCCTCTGACTTCCTTATTAAAGCCCCTCCATAATCAGCGTATGATTCAACTGTTTCGTCTATGAAAGTGTCTATACCTTGTTCTAACGCCCACTTGTTATGAAACTTCCTTACTAGCATTGACTTATAGGCCTCGTGAACATCATTTACATATAATTCAATGTCTTTAACATCAAAACCCTCTGTACGATAGCTTACGTTCATTATAGCTAGGATTATATTCTTGTTAGGGCGTAAGGTTCTGTTATCATTCTCCTCCTCAAACTGTGAGTTCTTATACAAAAAAGAGCGTGTTAGATGTTCTAACATACTCCAAGACCAGCCACTAGATATACCAGCACTATTCTCTAGCTGTATAGGGGCTAAATAACCATTTGTTTTATTTGTAATGTAGTCGTATATATTTTCCATAAAAATAGAGGTACAAGTAGTACCCCTATGGTTGCTAAGAATCGTTTAAAAAACTTAGCTCCCGTAGGGATACTGCTTATAAACGATTTTTATAATTTGTTAAATTTACTTAGTAGCCTCAAGTAATATTTCTAATCTCTTAGCCCACATAATTTTAGTAGTCTTGTTGATGAGTATACGCCTTAATGGTTTAAGATAGAATAGATGTGTGTACTTTAGCTTACCTTTCATAACTGTTATCTCGCCTTTAGCTTTAAGTTTGTTCCAAGCCAAAGGTATAGCTTGCATAGCTTCTAGCATTGTTTCACCCTCTGTCTTATACTTAGTTCCTGATGTTTCTAGCATTAGTTTGTATTCTTTTTTCATAAACTCGTATTTAATACTTCTTTTAACTCCTTAACAAATGCTGGGTTCTCTAGGAAGTTGTCTGGTGTCTTGCTGTCTAAAGGCTTATTGTTCTTATATTTCATTATCACCTTTAATAGTCTAGGGTCTGACTGTAATACAGGCTTACCTACTATCTTAGATATTAACTCATCACGCTTAGGTTCTAGGTTCTTCTTGGGTGGTACGCCAAACCTTTGTCTGGCACTTATTATCTCGTTTGGGTTAAAGTTGAAGTCTGACATATTATTTTCCTTTATTAAATTGAATCTTCTCTGGGTGTAGTTCGTCTTTGAACAGTCTATCCCAATAGGTTTCTTCTTGTTTTATACGTCCTAGTGTTCCTAAAGCATATCTTACACCTGACATATGATGATTAGCACAAGCTGGGTCTTCCTCGTTTAATACCTTACCGTTCTTATCAGTAGCCCACATATAACCTCTCTGCTCTTTGATTATGTTGATACTGTGCTTTGTTACTGTGATTGGTTGGTCTTGTACTAACTGAATACCTGTATTAACACTGTCCTTACCTTTCTTACAACCTACTATGTTTAATCCGTAACTGCTAATCTCGTCTATGCTCTTGGGTTCTGCACTATCAGCTATTACAGTTGTTTCAGGGCTTTCTAAAGCGTTTAGAAAGTCTGCTAGTTGCTTATTACTCATTCCTTTACGGTATAGTAGTTCGTTTAATATCCAACCACCATTGTAGTAATATACTTCGCCAATAGCACTAGGGTCGTTTGTATAGCCGAAGTCTAGCCACCTTTTCTCTAGTCTTGCTTCGTGTGGTATTGAGTCAATTTGTTTCCAGTTAGAGTAGATAAGTCCTTCTATCTCGCCCTTTAATCCTAAACCATATACACGCCACCAGTTCTTATTATGTTTATGTGATTCAATCTTTTCTCTTTCTGCTGATGATAGTGCTTCATTATCGCTGTAAACAAGTGGTGGATAATTGCCACCCTCTCCCATATAATCTAAGTCTTTTAGCTTTCCTAGTACCTCATCATCAAACCAGAAATCCGTACTTGGGTTCCAATCTAACCATACAATCTTTCTAGTTCTAGTCATTAACTGGTCTGCGACATTAAAGGGAATAAAGTTACACTCATTTATAAACAATACATCTCGTCTTGGACCGTGAGCCTTACCCATTTTATCAAATGAAGTAAATTTAAGTCTTGTTTCAGTTTCAAATGTATAAATGTGCTTTGTTTCATTCCACCTATCGTCATTCCAATAGTTTCTATCTCTCATTATACCTTTAAAATCTTCTATTGCTCCACCCTCTAAATGAGGAAAACTCTCTGATACTATATCTATTACCTCATTTTTATTAGTTTGAGCATAATCAATCAATATCATTATGATTGAATATGTTTTGCTTGCTCCTGTACCACCACTAATAGCTCTAGTTCCTCTAGTTAGTTTCAGCAGTTTCTTTGTCGCTATCGTTACTTGTGCCATTTGATTGTCCTCCTAATAATGGGTCAGGATTTAATTTTTCATCATCATCTCTACCTGCATTTAATCTTGGTAATACTGTGCTAGCTAATTTAAGTATAACTGCTTTCTTAAACTCATTATCATATTTAAGCACATCATTATTATCTTTAACATCTTCAAGTACATCTTTAATTACATTCAAAGTTAACCTACGAACTTTCTTTGAAAGCTCTCTATCTTGAACAGTTGGTGGACCATTGCCACCACTATTACCTTCTGCATTTTTATTGCCTTCTTTAGCCATAATATAATTGTGTTTAAACTCTAGCCTTTATTTAAATAATCTATTGCCTTAGCTAGAAATTCTATATTATCTTTCATTAAACCTAACGCCCTATTACAATTACCACATAATAAACCTCTTACTTTATTAGTCATATGACAATGGTCAACGTGTAGTCTAGTATCTTTTTTAATCTTACAAATAGCACAAACTCCATTCTGTTCTTCTAGTAGTTCATTATAATCTTCTAAAGTTAAACCATAACGTTGTAATAAATGTATTTCTCTTTTTGGTGCATTCTTAGCCCAATTCTTTTGCCTACTCTTTTTATTTACATCTTTACCGTGTTCTGTTTGTTTATAAGCGTTTCTAACTGCTTTATTTTCAGGTTTAGCATTTTTAATCTTTGCTTTCTCTATTACTTCTGGTCTGGCACTATATTCTTTATTATACTTTTGTATCTGCTCTTTAGTTTTCGGCATAGTTTACCTAGTTAAGACATAGCATTTAATATGTCTATCGTATTAATAGCTTAGTTTAAGCTGTAAGATACGCTATATCTTAATTAGGTAATTTTAAAATAGTCCATTTGTATCTGATTCCATAGTTATTTTAATTTATTCTTTGCTCGTTTTAATACTTTTGCTAAACTTTTAAGTCCATTTCTAGCTAGATATGTTTCTAACTTCATTCTTGGGTTGGCATTCATTTTAACTTTATATTCTCTTTCAATATCTTTAATTAGCATATATTTTTTTCCATTTTATCCATTTCTTTATTCCAATCATCTGCTATATCTTTTAATATTGCTGAAATATCACGTATATCAACTTCTTGACTTATATAACCACTAATCAATAAATTGATAGCATTTCTAAATACTACTTCATCTAAAATATCTTTTGATAAATATTTCATACTAGGTACTGTTAGTAATTAATAAATAAAAATCTTCATCTAACATATTGTTTATCATATATTTGTTCTTCTGCTCTTAGCTCTTGGGTTTCTCTGTTAATCTCTTGTTGTTCTCTTAGGGCTTTTTTATAACAGTGTTTACAGAGGTAGGTTTCTTTTTCTGCGCTGTATCTTACTTTACATACTGGACATTTGAACATATATTTAGAAATCATTTATTAGATAACGACTATATAATTTTTTAAATGCTCCACCATTGAATATTCCTTTTGTTCTTCTTACTTTACGACTAGCAAATATTTTATGCTTTCTAACATTACATCCTGCTGGCCATATTCTATTCCGCCAATCTTTTCTAGTCAAATAAGTTCTACCAAATTGCATTCTTGCTTTTGTAAATTCCATATATTTAAAATCTCTATGGGTAGACAACTTGCCAAAGGTTTTGCATTTCTGCTGTCCTACCCATAGCTACCCGCTAGATCGGTGCGTCTGCACTATGCTAGGTCATATTTTGAGGTATGTATGGCTTCAACCTCGTACATCTGTAGTTGCCCTTATAGTCAGGTAGATGAGTTTTAAGGATAGTCAGATGACAGTTTATAAATTAGAATCCTTGTCTTTTTTCTTGAGCTAATTCATCAAAAACTGATAAAGCTCCTTGTATTCTACCAATTAGTTTCATTCTTGCTTCTGATTCTTCTCTTAAATCAGTAAATCCAATATCTTCACTACATTGAGGACAAATCCACAATAAATTATCTTCACTAACTTTTGAACCATCTTTATTCTTAGAATAATATTGTATCCAAGCACTAGAATCAAACTGGTCTAGTTGGTGTTGGTCGCCACATATTTTACATTTTGGTGTATTCATAAATAAAAAAAACGACAATATTAAAATTGCGTTAGTGCTTTGGCAAAAGTTGTTTTTGTTTGCCTATTCATATAATTTAAGAATATATATTTAATGATAATTTGTCAAATAAGATTTGTGTGGAAAAGTTTTATAATTATCCACAGGAAAGAATTTAGGCATACTGGTAATTTAGGATAGTAGGTGTATACTTAGTTTACAAATCATCACATCTAAACCATACTAATAGAAAGAGCAATGGCTCTTCATCCGTAGGGCAACCTATAAACGCACAGTAGTATGGGCGTAGATGAGGATGAATCCATTGCTCTTTTTGTTTTATTTTTATTTAATTGCTTTAGATTGACTTCACTTTTATTAAATTTTATTTCATTCACTTAAATTTTATTCCATTCCGTTTAATTAATTTTAATTAACTTTTATTAACTTAACCAAAAACATATGACAAAATATGATGTTATGGTGAAAACAATTTCACCATATCTCCAAGCTAAATTTGGAGAAGATGCACAAGCAAGCCTTAAAGTAAAATCAGGTACTAAGGCTAAAGTAGAAGATGACGATAGTTGGAAGAAACTTATCTATAAAGATGACGAGGATATATTTATCCCAGCTATGCAGATAAGAGAAAGTTTAGTGAACGGTGGCAAATCAATTAAGAAAAAGCCATACGGTTCTTTTAAAGAAATGGTACAATCATACTTTAGGATTGAACCAGATAAAATTTATATAGGAAAGCAAGAACCAGATTCAATAAGAGAAAGTTATCCTAGTAGAGCAGACGGTATGAGAGTAAGATTACTACACCCCTCTTTTGATGAAGGATTAGAAATAAAATTTGTCCTTATAGTAGCTAATGACGAGATAGATGAGGCTACTGTTAAACTTATACTTGAAAAAGCAGGACTTGAAAAAGGTATTGGAGCTTGGCGTGCTGGTGGTCATGGACGTTTTGAAGTAATTGATTTTAAAGTTAAAAAATAGATTGGATTTTATTTAATTGTTTTATGTTGTTTTAACTTTTATTATGTTGGGTTGCGTTTACTTAACTTCTATTAAATTAACTTTCTTTATTTTTTTGTAGGTTGGCTTAGATTATGTTAGCTTGTATTACATTAACTTTATTAACCCCCTAACCCCTAAATAGCTTAAGGAGTTTACAATTTAAGAGTAGGAATGACCTAGTGCCTGAATTAACAAACTATACTAGACACCCTTATTACTTTAATCCTAAGTACACGGACTAAAAGTAATCAACCAATATAAGTATAAGGGATTGGTGGGATTAGTCGTTCCGTCCCTTAAACTGTAATTAAGGAGTTTACAACTAATTGTGCTTGAAGGAGTGGCTTAATTGCCAGGGATAACTTTTTTCTAAGGTTATATCTGTAGCTCTATTCAAGCACAACTAATTGTAAGGAGTTTAGATAAGAGAGGTGGCGGACTGTGAGCCGTTGATACGTGAATAAGAGTAAAGCTATGTGCAGTTATAGCTGAAACGAAGTAATAAATTGACTGACTGCTTATGCAAAAATTACGTACTCTTTCTGCAAGTCAAACCTTGCCCTCTCTTACTTGAATTGTAACCCCCTAAAAATAGATTCCAGTTAAAAGCATAGGATAGTAGGGCGTAAGCCCTCTTACCGCCAGTAGCTACAGAAGCTAAGAAAGCCTTAGTGATAACTGTTTCAAGCGGTTAGCTATCTTGTGCCTTTACTTGTAATCAATCTTACCCCCTATTGACTTTATTTCTGATAGGTTTATAATATAAATAGCTTTACAACCAAGCCCAAAACTATAAGATTAAAGAGCAATATTCAGTATTGCCCTCGTGTGCGTTAGAAATAACAAACACAGCACTCTTATAGGTGTTGGGCAGGGCATTACTGAATATCGTTTTTTTTTATGCTCAATAGTCCTCCCCCTTATCTTACTGGGACTTAAATTATGAGTAAGAACCCCATATCAATACGGGATTACCTATCTGTTGATAGACTAAGATAACCGTTAAGTTGATATGCCTATGAAAATAGGTTTAGCCACCCCAAGTCAAACTCTTTAATTAGAGGTTATACAACAGGTCTTGTTTCACTCTCTCTCCTGTTGACTGGGTCTCATCGGGTGGGGGTATATAGCTATATATGGCTACATACGAAAGAGAAGAAAAGTTAAAACTAACACATAAAGTTTATATCACTAAAGAAGTATATGAAATTCTTAAAGAACAAAAAAAGAAACAAAAAATAAGTAAAGCAAAAATAACTTGTAATTTAATATTGAAAGCATATGAAAAATATTAAAGGTATTTTAGAGGGAATTAAACAACTGCATTCTAAATTGAATCATTATAAAGATGACTTTGGATTTTTAGGAGAGTCTTTTTTGGCTGATGAAATTGATTTAATGTTCAATGGTATTTTAGATTATTACGGAGTTCCAAAAGATAATACAGATGAAGAATTAGCAGATGAAGATTATTTTTGTAGTGATTTTATTTATGATATTTTGTGGGAATATATGGAAGGTAAATATGACTTTGAAACATTTGAATCAAAAATAGAATCAGAAGTTAAAAAAATAGATAATAGATTACTTTAAAGACTTATAAAACAATCCCCCCCTTTATTAAACGCTAGGTGGTGCAGGAGATGCACTACCCCCTATAATTAACTATGAAAACAAATTTAGATAATTTTCCAAAAGAAAAAGAAGAAAACTTTGAAAAGAGAGTATTTTG
>Ga0207997_1001317_pt1 | contig 12860 bp, 20 predicted proteins | sample AntAceMetag02UKN_FD_184777 | JGI IMG/M metagenome (GOLD analysis project Ga0207997, IMG submission 184777) | Saline lake microbial communities from Ace Lake, Antarctica - Antarctic Ace Lake Metagenome 02UKN (SPAdes) (version 2) | ecosystem: Environmental > Aquatic > Non-marine Saline and...
ACTACTTTGGTTATCCAAGCACTTAAAAAACCAGTTTCTACGGGTTTAATTATTGTTGGTGGGGTCGGTGCAGCAGTTGGTGGTTTTTTTAAAGGTCAAACTTATCCTGAATTGGGAAGGGTATTACGTGCCGAACCAGGTTATGCTGCTGGTTTATTTGTTGAAGAAGTAGCAGAATCTTTATTAGGTTTTAAGTTGTTAGGAAAAGCAGCAGATGTTACTGACATTTCTTATGCAAAACTAACTGGTAAATTTTCTGACATTGGTAGTGATGTTTTGGGTAGAGCTAAAATAAAAAGGGTCAAAACAACTTTAGGTAAAATCATTGATATAGACATTGTTCCTTCAGGTAGTAAAGTGAAACTAACTCCTGATTTAAATAAATTACAGTTAGCTAAATCAGTAAGGACCGATTTTTCTTTAATACCTAGAAGTGTGGTTGAGAAAAAGATTTTAGATGTTGCTAAAGAAACTAAGAGTATAATTGGTGGAAGTTTTGGTCAAAAAGCAACAGTTGGTATTCAACGTGCTGTTGGGGATATTGATATTTTAACTGGTGATGTAATTAAAGTAACTACCGATATCAAGAGTAAACTTGGTAATTTGGTTTCTGTTAAAACTCAGAAAATTACAGATTCTCCATTAGGTGAGTTTACTATTGGAAGGGTTACTGAAAGAAAGACTGGTAAAATTATTGCAGATATTGATCCTATTGGATTTGCAGAAGAAGGGTTAGCGTCACAATTCAAACCATTACTTTCAAAGGGAGGAGATTTAGTATTAGATCCCCGTGCTAGAGCTGGTGCGAAAGTAAAACAATTTGCAAGAGGCAAACGACCAGAGAAAGTTATTCAAGATGTTGAATATTTAACAGGTGAGAAAGGATTGCGTGGTCAATCAGTGCGTGGTGCTTTTGATTATAGTTTTCAAGAACAAGCTGCTTATGCAGGTAAAACTGGTGATATAATTACTGCACAGTCTGGTTTGTTTGGTGTTTTTAGAAAAAAGGTTCCAATAGAAAGAACATTTTTCGGTAGTCCATTTGATATTGAGACTGGTAAACCACAATTAAGAATTAGTAGATTATCCGGTGTTAGTGGCGATACTCCTGATTTATTAGATTTATTAACTGGAGATGTAGAATTTGGTCGTACTTCTCGTCAAGCAATATTATTTGAACAATCTAAAATTGCAGATATACCTAAAGAGTTAATACCTGCTTATAAGAAAGCATTAAAAGGTGACACTACTGAATTTGTAATGAAATATAAGAAATTTCAAGAAACTCCTACTGGTGAATGGAAACCATTCAGTATAACTGCTGGTGAGGCTGAACTGACATTACCTGCTGGTGAATTAATAAAAAAACAAAAAAGAATAGGTGTTACTTCTGTTAATGGTAAAAAGATTAATCTTCTTCAAGCTGAGGTTGTAACTGCAACAGAACGTACACAAGAATTAATTAAGAAAGGTAAAAAATTAACTAAATCTGAAATTAGTGAATTATCAAAGAGATTAATTAAGGAAACTGGTGAGGATTACAGTGTAACTCGATTACGTTCTGAGTTGAGTAGTAATGTTCCAATAAGAGTTTCTAAATCAGAATTATTTGGTGCAATTTCATCACCGGCTATTAAAGGCGGTTCTAGAATTTCTCCAAGTAAACAGATCAAAACTAATTTGATTAGTGGTATTGTTTCTCCATTAGGTCAATCTAAGGTTAGTCCTGTTACCGCAAAATCTATTCCTTTACTTCCTTCTATCCCTATTAGTTCTAGTTTTTCTAGTTCTGTTTCTCCGAGTTATGGTAGTGGTTCAAGCATTGGTACATTATCTGTTAAATCTGGACAAGTTAGTAAATCTGCATCTATTGGTTCTGATATTTCTCCAAGTCCAAGTATTAGTCCTAGTTTATCATTTAGTTCTATCGTTAGTGCTCCTTCAAGAATCAGTCCAAGTATTAGTCCATCTTTGAGTTCTGTTTCATCTCCAGTTCCAGTATATCCTCCAATATATCGTCAACCCAGGAAAGGTTCTTCCACTAGATTATTATCTAAATCTAAAAAAGGTATTAAGAAAGAACCAGGTTATCACGGATATGTGAAGCGTAAGCAATTAAAGAAAGGTAAGGGTTCATATCAAAGTCGAGGATATAAGCGAGTAACTTCTGAACCATTATCAAAGGAAGGTGCTACCACTACTGCCCAGAGAGCTATTGATAGGTATTCAAATCGTTCAGGATATATTAAGAAAGCTGGTAAACCTGCAAAACGTCGTGGTCCTTCTGCGAGTACCATTTTAGATCGTAAGTTTCGGAGTAGTAAGAAGAATCCTAATCGTTTTGTTGAGAAGTCTCGGTTTTCCATTGATAGTCCTGATGAAGTGCGAGGAATCCCATATGAAGCGGTTAAACAACGTAAATCACAAGCTTTTTTATCCAAAGGTATAAGTAATAGGGTTTCAAGAAGTCCTGTTAGAACGGCTAATATTAAGCGAGGTAATACAAAATGGTTATGAATTTAATACCACAAGGTAAAAGTGGTCAGATGATTTTCGTGGGAATAATGACAGCCATAATGGTGTTCATTGTATTAGTACAATTCATATCGCCACTTAAAGACCAAATCACTACAGCACGTGATATTGATAATCTTAATTGTACCAGTACATTTAACAGTGTAGGTACTAAAGCTAGTTGTGTTGTCATTGATTGGTATTTACCTTATTTCCTTGCAGCAGGTATCGCTGTATCAGTAGGATTCATTACTCAACGAAAATATGTACAAACATAAGGATGAATGAAAAAGATAATATTAGTATGGATGATTGTATTTGTTTCTTTGATTAGTTCTGTTTCTGCAATAGAATTTACAAGATGTTCAAATGATTCAACATTGTATTATGAAGGTGGAATTGACCATTTTGAAAATGTTTTAAATACTGATTTTTGGGACAATGTTGATGGTACATTTGGGTATCAAACCAGTTGGAAAGATGATGGGGATTATTCATTAACTGCTGCTGCTAATACTGCTAATTTATTACAAAATACATTTACTACTAATCTAGATACTGCTAATAATGAATATCTTTTGCAAACAACATTTGAAGCTCAAGGAAGTAATGGTCATACCTTTTCAATTAAAACTAATGCTGGTACAGTAATAATGGAAGTTAGTTTATCTGCTGGAACTGGTTATTATGGTACTAGGTGTGGTTCGACATATATTACATCGGGAATAGCAGTCAATATTGGAGATGTATATGATTTTAAGATTGTAGCAAATAGTAGTGGTACTTATGGATATTTAAATGATACGGTATTAAGAACTTGTGCAGCATCAACAGTTATTAATAAAGTTGAATTAGATATGAATGATCAATCACAAAGTTATGTTCATCATTTAGATACTTTTTTTATTGTAGAAAACTCAACAGATTTAACTTGTCCTCCTGCTATATTACCTGATGTAGTAACTTTACTTACACCAGAAGATAATAGTGGTCAGAATGTGGCGTTTAATTTTTCATATAATATAAATGTTGACAATCAAAATTGTAGTTTATGGGCTAATTTCAGTGGTGTATTTGCAAAGAATCATACAAATTATACTATCAATGCATTAGATAATCCTCATATGTTTGATGTACCTCCCGACCTTCCAGACGGGGATTATCTTTGGAATGTAGTATGTAATGATACATATTCAAGCGTAAGTAATTATACATTCACTATTGACATTGTCACACCAACAATAACCATTAACACTAATAACTTTTTTAATACTACTAATGAAAGCACCATTACAAATTATGATGCGGTGTTACCTTTGATTGTTAATGTTACTGTTGCAGATTCATTGAGTGGGATTTATGCGTTTGAATTTAACATTACTGCTTTTGATGGAACTAATTTATATTTTAATAAGACTGAGGGGTTAGGTAATTTACCTATTTATAATTTCAATGATACTGTTGATTATAGTGGTTGGACACCTAATCAGAATGTTACAATTGATGTTTGGGCTAGTGACCCTCACACTAAATATAAAATTAATAAATATAAAGTTACTAAAGGTTCAGATTTACGATATGATACTACTGAAGGGAATTATATTAGGATTTATTCTGATGAATTTGTTTCAATGGACACAACGTATGAAACTAACAAGTATTCATTTGATGTTGAGTTTTTAAGTAAAGGTGTTAAGAATAGGAAGTTATATGTTCAATCTGATAATCCCATCAAGTATATAAGCGATGATAAATATACTGCATGGTTTGTTATCATGAATGGTCGTGAAGGTAATTGGATTGATTTTAATGGGTTTGATGGTGAAACCAAAGTTAAGAAAATTACTGATTATCTATATGAGATAACATTTATTGACATGCCAAACAAAATTAAGTTTAAATCAGTGGGGGGGTTAAATGTTAATCATGAAACATATTTATGGTATTATCCTGCTAGTCCTACAATTGCTTCTGTTGAATTGACAACTAATATTGGTTATAATCCTGCCATTGTAGAAAATCAAATGATTGCTAATGTTAACGGTTCATCTGGAACGTATGCAGGATTAATATATGAATATATCTGGTACAAGAATGATGCGATTTATAGTAGTAATTATACAATAGGTAATGTTAATGATGTTATCACTAATGTTGATAATCAACCAAGTAACACTGCGGCTATTAGTGATGCATGGATTTTTTCAGTAAGGTCTAATAGTTCTGGTATTGTTTCTAGTTATACTAACAGTAGTACATTAAATTTCATTGATTGGAACTTGACAAGTTGTGATAGTGGATTAGTAGCATTAAATTATACTGGCAGGTTTGAAAGTAATCAGTCTAATGTTAATATAAGTTCATCTGGTTCAATAACTTATTCTGTTAATGGGTATACTAATGATAAAATCATTTATCCTAGTATTGTTAATAATGCACATTTTCAGTATTGTATTAGTCCATCATGGGTAGATTTTGATTTAGATTATGATTTAAATTATAATGAGTTTGGTAGTAGTATTATTCGTAGTCGGTCTGATACCGCAGTATTAATTAATAATGTTAGTTTGGTTGTACCATTATATGTTATCAGTCCAACGTATGCTGGTTTCATCAGGTTCAGGGTTGTTGATAGTAGTGAACAAACTGTCAGTGGTGCTACTGTAATTGCAGTCAGGGATATTGCTGGGGTTGATTATACTGTTCAATCTGGTGTTAGTGATGATGCTGGGATGGTTAATTTATATCTTGACATTACAGAGACACATACAATTACTGCTAGTAAAACTGGATATGGTTCTGCTTCAGTTTCAATCATTCCTAACGCAGAAGAAATAACTACTATCCGTTTACCAGGATCATCTTCAACTGTTCAAACAGTTATTGGTAGCGGTGTTCATTATTGGTTCATGCCGACACAGATTGATTTGAGTTATAATACTAATTATACATTCACGTTTAACATGACTTCAGAGTTTTTAAATATTACTACTTGTGCTTTAAGTTTATATAATAATGAAACGTTAGTTTTTGGTACAACTGGTACATATAATAATACTCATTGTGGGGCGACTATTGTCTGGAACACTTCTAATTATACAATGCTTCACACTGATGCAACGTATGGATTGAATGGTACTAATTATGATGTGCAGTATTATTATTATCCTACTGACTGGGAAGCTGGTGAGTATTCAATGAAAGTTATGTTGGATGATATTAAGAATTTTGCTGGTGCGGGGTTTGATTATCGTACTATGATGTTAATAAGTTTCTTCATAATCTTCATGATTGTGGCTTTAGTAAGTTGGAAGTTTGCTGCAATGGTTAATCCTGAATCAGTTTTAATTTTACAATGGGCGTTAGTATTATTATTTAGTATTGCTGGGTGGTTAAGTATCCCAGTTAGTGCTTTCCAATTCCCTGTCATTGGTGGATATAATATTATTGGTCAATACATTTTATTAATTTTTGATAGTATGTTAACTGCCGCATATTTAGTATGGAGGCATAACTAAGATGAATCAATTAACAACTGTTATATTAATCATAAGCGGAGTGATTTTATTGGCTTATGTTTCAGGTGTAGAGATAACTAACCCATTATTAGATTTCATGTTAAGTCCTGAGAGTGTGCAAGGTGGTGATTTATGGGTCTTGGTTGGATTAACTCTTACATCTGGTGTTGCTGGTGTTGTTGTCGGTGTATATTATCGTGACATTGAGAAGGGTGTTATGACAACCATCACGCCATTATTAGCATCATTATTATTTAACATTGTACAGATTTATATCATCATGGCTGCTTCTGGATTCCTTAGCACCATGTTTGCTACATTACTTTTTGGACCGTTATTATTTTACTTAGTATATTTACTTATAGATTATTGGAGAGGGAGGGATTAAGATTATGGCATTTGACCCGATAAATTATTTAGCATTATATGATATTGCTGTGTACGAAATTATTGGTGGTGTGGCGTTAGCTATCACTATTGGTTTAATCATTATTGGGTTTTTCAGTGCTAAGTATGCAGTACCTTTTCAAGTTGACATTATCATGTTATTATTATTCTTGGCAATCATGGCGGCTATTAGTGGTAATGTTGGCATGTGGATTATTATAATTTTAATCATTGCTGGATTAACTTGGATATTATTTAGTAGGATTATACGGAGGGGATAAAATAAAATGAATTGGAAAGATATTGGTAAAAAGATATTTGCTAAAAAGGAAGTGGAGGAATATACTCCACAACGTGAATACATTGACAGACGACATGACGCATTACAACGTCAAATGAGTTTCTATGAAAAGAAACAACAGATACCTATCATGGAGAAACGTATCAAAGAATTAGAGAAAGATGTTTTTGGTAATGGTTTCAAGACTGATGATAAAAACAATATCCTTAAATGTCCTTATTATTATAAAGATGGTCCAAGACAAGGATTTGGTAAGCGGAGGGGCATGTATGGTGATGGTGGTGGTAATCGTCCAAGACAACGTCCTGTACGTCGTGGTCAATTTAATCGGAACAGGGGTGGGATGTTATAATGACACTTAAAATCACAACCAAGAATAAAGTTATTGGGATTATTGGTAGGGAAAATAAAGATAAAATTGATTGGGATGCTTATAGTCATGATAGTACGATTGAAAATGTTATGGATGATTATGGTTTTACCAGTAATAAAACTAATGCTCAATTAGATGCAGAATCTCGTGCTTATTTATCTGAATCTGCTAAAGGGATTATAAGACAAGAAAAAGCAACCAAGAAAGATGCAACTGATGATTTATTCGGTAAACCTATTAAAGGTAAATCTAACTTGAAGAAAGTTAAAGTAGAATCTGAATCTGCTAAATTAAATAAATCTATAAAGAAAGCAAAACAACAAAGAAAACAAGAAATCAAAGAAATGAAGACAGATGTTAACCAGAAGCTGAGAAGTGATAGGTTAGCTAAAAAGGAATTACGTGCTGCTAAGATTAAAGATAAGATTAAACGATTAAAGACTGCTGACCGTAGCATTGCTAAGTCTCAAGCTAAACTAGCAAAAATCATGCGACAGAAAAGTCAAAAGAAACAAGACATGATGACTACCACTGAATATCGTAGTCAGTTCGGTAGACCGTTACCAAAAGGTAATGATGGTAACATTCTTCATGCAACCAACCATTTCACTAATCATGATCAACGCAGTAGGAGTTATGAAACTGGTGGTAATATTCTGGCAGTACCTCATACCATGTTTAGTGGTAAGGGTAAGAAATTGGGTATTCGGGAAAATAATCGGTTAAAGAAACCTGTTAAGAAGAAATGGTTCTGAGCTAATATAAAGCGATTTAAGACTTGTTTTTTATTGGGTAGGTATTATCTACCTTTTCTTTATTATTTAGCACTACATATCTTATAACACTTTAATACTGCGATGATTCAGAACTTTAAGGTCTTTATGTTTCACCATAGCTTTAATCATTACATTCTGGTTACGTTTGTTTAATGCGTAAATCCCATCACTATATAATCTGCAATGACATAAGACTTTACATACTTGTTTACGACTTAACACCGCAACATCACCAAAAAATGGGTCTGTTGCAACATTACGGATTTTCCTGATGGCTTTTGTATATAATTTAGGTGGTATTGAATTGATTAATAAAATCGGCATGTTCTTTTTCTTCATTGTTCACCCCAGCTTGATAATTCATTAGATGTTGTGTGTAAGTATTACCAGTGCAATTATATTGATTCAGGAAATCGCAAGGTTCTTCCAAAATGTCATAACATTGTTTATTAATTTGTTTAACACCAAACAAGATTAATAAGATACTAATCACTAATATGACAGTTAACCAATCAATCCTGAAAACATTCTTCCAGTTGATAGTACCATTCTCATTCTTCACAGGATATGCAACTTTCCCACAATGCGGACATTTAGTCATTTTTTTAGTTCCTCAATCACCAAAATATTAAATAGCCTATCCATAACATTAAACTTAATATCACTATCCAGGTGAAACTTGATAATAATAATACTAACCATCTGTTAAGATTCATGTTTCGTTTCTTGAAGTAATCTTCTAAGAAAACATAGAAGACACCAATGGGCATTACAGATTTATTTATTATCCAAATTAGACTCAGTATCAATATCCATTTAATAATGAACAATGGAACATTATATGGTACGTATTTATACGTATAATAAGACGCAATGTATAAGACAGTATTCGTTTCGATTATTATATTATAATAAATCCCATGTACTATGTTAACAACTAATTCAGTCATAGAAGGTTTATTAGTAACATTATGAACTGGTGTATATTGTAATGAACCATTCTGTGCTTCTTCTAATAATCTTGTTTCTAAAACAGCTGTCTTATTAATGAATTCATCAAAGGTATCACCTTGCTCCCTGTTAGTAACAGCTAATAAAGAAAACATAAGTAATATAATTAAGCTAGTAAATAACATAATTCTCATTTGTATTCACCATAGATATTAATTAGAATACCATCCTTGCCAACTTCTTGAATGTTCATACGATGCCATTTTATGATACCTTCAGCTTTAATCTGGTTCATTATTTTGTCAACAGTTTCATTAGTACGTCTTTCATAGGCTTTCATTCGTTTCCCGAACAAAGACCTGATACCTTGAAACCAATCCTTAATAAAATCCCTAGTAATTACTTGAGTCACACAAAAATCTTTATATTTTTTAGTCTGTACCATTGTATTATTATTTATCCCCTATCTTTATCACAATGAAATAACAAATTGGTAAACTAACAATACTCATTATCATTTTAATGTATAATTTAATCTTGAACACATCAGTCTCCACAAATTTCCAAATCATTACAATGAAAATTAACCAGAATACTACCGCAATAATGACATGCGTATAATCTAAATCTTCTAAAAATTCCATCATTTTGTATCACCATAGATATTCATTATTACTTTCTTCTTCCTGAACCGAGATATAATAAAGTGATCAAGCAAACCATATAATATCATGGCAGTGCATATTCCAGTAGCAGTTAATTCAATCTTACTAAACCATTGATATAATAATACTAAAACTAAAAAAACACAACCTTCAAGGAACATATGTAAACCATAATTATCATCATTCATTTTCTTATTAATTCTAATCGGCAACTGTCAATCTTTCTAACTAACATAAATGTTATCGCACCAAGCATTAAGATTAATGAATCAAGTAATAACATAGCATCACGATACACAGTAGCATATAATAAAAACCCTACCCATGAAAATAATAAGATGTAATAAAAATATGTATTATTCTTGATACTTTTCTCAAGCATTGCTTCATTAGCTTCATAAATCTTAAACATTTTTAATCCCATTTGTTTTCACCTTTTACTTATTTTTGTAATTGAACACCTTCTAAAGTTTTTAAGGATTCAGTCATAGTAGCCATAGCAACAAGTTGTTGTTGTTTCCCAATCAAGTCAAGAATCGTAGTAAATAAAGCAATGATTAAAATGAAAATTGTCCACCACCAATAATATTGTTTTGTGGAAAATACCATGTAACCCATAGTAATAATACCACCTGTGAAACCGATAATGTTTCCTTTAGCACCTGCAATGTGACCCTTAAGTTGTCTGTCAGGACTAAGAGTTTTCATTCCATGTAACCATCTCTTGAAGAATTGTTTTGGAGTTATCATTCTAAAGATTTACCCACCTTATTAAGAAGTCTATCCAAACAATCACTGTCACTTTCTTTTGGATGTTCTTTATATTTCCGTAGTTTTAAAAGAATACTATGAGTTGTCCGCATAGAAGTAATATTAGTATTTAGAGTCATGTATATGGCTGTATATGAATGTATATATAAACTTATCTATTTAATCATTATTAAAATAAGAAAAAAAATAAAAAAATGGTTTATAGTTTACTCTTTGGCATGTCGCTTCTGTTCCGTCTAGCCTCATAATAAAGATTACCGTTCTTTGAAACTCGCCAACCGGGAAGTAATGCACTACGTGCATGATCAGCCTGTAAAGATTTCCTTATTCCAGTTTGATGATATTTTTGTTTCATTTGGTTCTTTATATTAAATGACTTAACGACTCAAAATAGCTTATCCATTATACCGCTTTTCATAAGACCATATACTCCTACTGCAAGTAATGCAATGACAAAGAATAATGGAAGTAATCCTGCTAGTGTTCTGGAAGTTCTATCTGCAACATAACTACAATCAGTTGATTCTATAAACGTTGCATTAAGACTGCTACCGACATAGACACTATCTAATACCCTGATACCATCCTGATTACCACCTGCATTACATAAACTGTAATTAGCAGCAGTAACAACTTCTGCGGTTGTAGTATCATTCAATACAGATGTCAATGAAACTATACAACCAGTAGTTACCTGAGTACATGTTCCTGACCCTGTGAAAGCATCATCATACCCTGTACTGGTAACTGATAACTTTGAATTATTATCAGCGATTGTAGTCAACAGAATAATACCAACAATTAATGTAACAAAAGTCATAACGATAAGACCGAGATTTCCGTTAATTTTCATATAAAATTTACACCTTCCAAAAGGATTCTAGTATAACTTCTATTTAAAAGTATTGATTTTAATTAGATAATCTTTATTCTTTCTTCCAACCATCACTATGAAATATAACATTATCCCCATCAAACGTCACTAAAATATCTTCATGAAATTGATTACAATAAAATAACCTAGTCCTTTCAATTAACTGTTCAGACATATTACAAAGTCCATCTAAAACACATATTGACCAACACATAATGGATCACCTTTATTTTTTATTTTGTTGTTCTTTCATGTCTTGTAATTCTTCAAGCGTGACATGCCCAGAACGTAAAGCAAACTTAAATGTTTCTTCCTTAGTCATCTGCTTTAAAAGTTTATTCATGACGGTCCTGTACTGTATAATTTTCTTATTAAAAAATTCAATCTTTTCTTTATCTTTCTTATTTTGAAAAACATTATAATAATTTTGACGTATGTTCCGTTCAATCTGTAACGTGTCAATAATATCATCTAACCTCACTGCCCGAAAAACAATATGCGATTCTGGAGTAATCATTTTTTATCATCACCTTTAACTTTCCTTTTAATGGGTGTATGTTTAATGAATGGTACACTAAACTCAACTTCAAACCTTACCACTTGAATGTATCCATCTGGTTGGCGACACATACATAAACAAGGTTGACGATTACTTTGAAATAATAAGTATGCTGCATATCCTTTCGGTGTCAAAGATTCAAGTTTCTCTAAAAACTTCACTGCTTGATTCCAAGAAATCCCTTTCATTTTCTTACATTCAAACACTGCTTTACCATTATCTGTCTGGATGTCATACATCATTTGAAATCCTTTTTGTTTTGTTAGATAAATGTCAGGATACTTAGCTAATAAACTTTCATGACAATCATATTCCATGCTAGACCCTTTAGATTTACTGCTACGTATTTGATTCTTTGTTCTGTTCGCATTACCTATTTTTTTTTGTTTCATTTCATTTACTCCTTTGGTTTTATATTGCGTACATGTAATCCATAGCATCATATTGTCTTTGTGTTATGGCTACATTGTGTGATCTGCATAATTTCCCAAATAACTTACATTCTTCGTCTGTCCAGTATTTAGGTATAACAGATCCTCTGCGTTGATTATCATACCAACAATCACAAATCTCAATTCTTAGATCCTTCAAAATCTTTAGTTTTTGAACACATTCTTTGAAAGACACCTTACCATTAACTAACATAAATATCTGAATTTTCCTATATCCAACATCTTTCATGGATTCTATACAATCTGTGAACTTCTCTTTTTCATCAATTCCTCTATCCCATGCAATCCTTAGACCATTACAATACATCCTTTTATTATTAAATCTTCCAAATCTTGCTTTCTTTAATGCTAAAATTATCTCTTCATTTAATAATGTAAAATCTAACCCACATTGAAAGTCATAATATACTACTCGATTATTAACTTTGATCTTACCTAGTTTCTTGATTGTTTTTATAGGATCAGGATAAGCATGTAGGAAATTCATATCATATAATGTGACTTTGTTCCTTTCAATCTCTGGAATGGGATAATATTTTACTTCTGTTGGACAATAACAATTCCAACAATTTCTATAACAACCATCTGATAATCTAATCCTTTGTTCATATTCATCCATTTCATTATATGCTTCTGAGTGATATTCTGCTTCCATCTTCATTTTCTCACTTGATTTGATTCCTGTATCATTGTCGTTTATTATCTCTTTTCATAATCTT
>Ga0207997_1001318_pt1 | contig 12850 bp, 15 predicted proteins | sample AntAceMetag02UKN_FD_184777 | JGI IMG/M metagenome (GOLD analysis project Ga0207997, IMG submission 184777) | Saline lake microbial communities from Ace Lake, Antarctica - Antarctic Ace Lake Metagenome 02UKN (SPAdes) (version 2) | ecosystem: Environmental > Aquatic > Non-marine Saline and...
TATATTAAAGTATCTTCTTAAAGGATTTAAATAAGTTCTTTATTAGTAAATTTTAAAAAACAGTATGGCTAAAGGAAACAAAGCACGTAGAAAAGAAGTTAAGAAACCAAAGAAGAATAAGAATTAATAAATAGTAGTTTAAATAATATGGAAGAAGAAGAGAAACGAATAGAAGCAGTTGAGGAGATAGTGGAAGATGAAAAGAAGTTAAATTTAAAAAGAGAGGCATTTTGTCAATCATATGTTAATGGAGATAAGGAACTATTTGGTAATGGAGTTCAATGTTATATAGAGGTTTATGAACCAGACCAGAGTAAACCTAACTGGTATAAGACAGCATCAGCCTCTTCTTCAAGGATGTTAGCTAATGTTAAGATAATCAATAGAATAACAGAATTACTAGAAGAGAAAGGATTCAACGATGAGAATGTATCTAAGCAACATCTATTTTTAATAAATCAATTCGTAGATTTAAAAACTAAGAAGGGAGCTATTGATAGTTATTATAAAGTTAAGGGAAAGTTTATAGACCATATAGATATTAAGAGTGGTGGAAAGGTGATAGAAGGATTTAATTTTATTAAACCAAATGGAGAAGATAATAAAAAAGATAACTCCCACAATTCAACCTCTTCCTAAACAATATCTTGGTTGGAAACTTCTTTGGGATAAGGTAACTAAGTATATATTATTCGGCGGAGGAGCTGGTGGAGGTAAAGCACAGCCTTTAAGTAGTCTTATATTGACTAGGAATGGATTTGTAAGAATGGGAGATTTAAAAGTTGGTGATAAGGTAATTTCTTCAAATAATAAAGAAGAAACAATTTTAAATATTTATCCTCAAGGTAAGCAAGATATTTATGAAATAACATTTATAGATGGGGCTAAAATCAAAACAACAGATGAACATTTGTTTGATTGTTGGGTAGCTGGTAGAGGACAAAAAAATAGAAAAATACGCACTTTAAAAGAAATAATGCAATTACAAGGTAATGTTATTATTCCTTTAGCTGATAAATTAGAATTTGGAAAACATTATAATAATATTGATAGTTATTTAGTAGGAGCTTTGCTCGGAGATGGTGGCTTAACTGGTAAAGGAATTACATTTACAACCGCAGATGAAGAAATATTAAAATATTTAAAAGTTGAAGATAATAAAATTGTTTTTAAATATAATTATAATTATTCAATAGTTAGTAATAGAAGAAATAAAAACGGACATTGTGTTAATCAATTAATGGATAAGTTACGCACTTTAAAGATTTATCCAATTAAGTGTGAAAATAGATTTATTCCAGATGTTATTAAAAACGGTTCTATTAAAAACAGATTAGAAGTTCTAAGAGGTTTAATGGATACTGATGGTTATATTGATACTAGAGGACATTGTTCATTCACCAGTAAAAGTAAACAATTAGCCCTAGATGTTCAATATATTGTTAGAAGTTTAGGTGGTAAAGCAACTTTAAAAAGTAAAATTAAATTTTGTTATTATAAAGGTGAGAGAAAAGATTGTCTTTGTTATGAAGTTTATATAAATACAAAAGATAATAGTGAGTTATTTAAACTAAAAAGAAAGAAAGCTAGAGTTACAAAGTTTAATGGTGGAGCTTCGGAACTAGGTAGAAGAATAATTGATATTCAATTAGTAAGTAAAGAAAAAGCACAATGTATTCTGATAACAGGAAATCATTTATATATATCAGATGATTTCGTAGTAACACATAATACTTGGCTTGGATGTGAATGGCTTATGACAATGTGCTATCAATACCCTGGCACTAAATGGTTTATCGGAAGAAAGGAATTGAAGAGATTAATGCAATCCAGTTATGAAACTTTTAAAAAGGTTTGTAAATATCACGATATACCGCCAGATGATTGGAAGCTTAATGGACAGTATAATTACATAGAGTTTATCAACCCTGAAACTGGAAAGTTTGATGGCTTAGGCTCAAGGATTGACCTATTAGACCTTAGTTTTCAGCCTTCAGACCCTTTATTTGAGAGATTTGGTTCAACTGAGTATACAGGAGGATGGATTGAAGAAGCAGGAGAGGTAGTATTTAAAGCCTTTGATGTATTAAAAACAAGAATAGGAAGACATTTAAATAAAGAATACGACTTACATCCTAAAATGTTACTTACGGCTAACCCTAAGAAGAATTGGTTAAAGAGAATAATTTGGAAGCCTTGGAAGTTAAAAGTATTAGACAAAGCTTATGCTTATGTTCAATCTCTTTATTCAGATAATCATTACACAGCTGATACCTATGGTGAACAATTAAGTGAAATAACTGATAAAGTTACTAAGCAAAGATTAAAAGGTGGTAACTGGGATTATGATGATGATGATAATTGTTTAATAGACGGAGGAGCTATACAAGATATTTGGACTAACACAGTTGATGATGGAGATAAGTATGCTGTAATTGATGTAGCCCGTAAAGGTAAAGATAAAACTAAACTATATTTATTTAAAGGATTTAAAGTTTACAAGATAGTAGAATGGGAAAAGAAAGATACTAATATTACTTCAACAGAGGTAAAAGAAATATTAGCTAATGAACAAATACCATATAGTCATACAATAGCAGATGAAGTTGGAGTTGGAGGAGGCTTTATAGACCAGATGAAAGGTATAAATGGCTTTATAGCTAATTCTAGTGTCTTAGAACGTAAGGATGCACAGCAAATATTAGTTATGAAGGAAGGAAAAGAGGTTTTAAGGACAGAGAAGGAAAACTTTGCTTCATTAAAAGACCAATGTGGATGGATGTTAGCTAAGATAGTAAACAATCATAAACTAAGAGTTGAAACAGATAAGGAAGAATTAAAAGAAGCTATTGAAGAAGAGTTAAGTGAGTTAAAAGATGCTTATCCTGACGAAGATAGAAAGAAAAGACTTGTTCCAAAAGATGAAATAAAAGAGAACATAGGTAGAAGTCCAGATGATTTAGACTGCTTATTAATGAGAATGTGGTTCGAACTTTCACCTGTAGTAGATAATAAACCAATTACATTTACTAATTTAGAAACATATAATAATTTACACGCTAGTATATGACACTAGATACAATAATTATTCCAGATGACCCATTAATAAAACATACTATTGAAAAAGTTTTAAAGGTTACAAAAGATATTAATACTTTAGGAGTTAGAAAAATAAAGAGTAAGAAGTGGTATCAATTTTGGAAAAAGAAACCAATATATAATCTTATAACATTACCAAGTTTAAATAATTAATATGTTAAAAAGCGAAGGACTCAAAAATCAAACAGCATTAGAAGTAATTAAAAATCAACCTGAAAACGCTGTAAAGGCAGAGGTTAAGGCTTTTATGATTAAAAGAGCTAATAATGCTAGAGATAACAGAAATCAAACTAGAGAAGAATTTGATGGTCTTAGCTATGAAGAAGATTATATTTTAAATAAAAGAGCTGGAAACTCTTTTCTTAGAACTAAAATAAATGATAGTGAGGTTAGAGTAAACTCAGGAACTACCGAAAAGAAGATAGAAACAGTCTATAATGAGCTACTATCACTCAATCTAAAGCCTGAAATAAGAGCCTTTGACCAGTTTGATAGAGAAGCTACTGATTTTGGGCAACAAATGACTGATATAGTAGTTAGAACTAATGAAATTGAAAGAGATGATGATGTATGGATGGAAGCAGTCCACGAATTACTAACTCAAAGAGCCTTATTCTTACAGGAAGTTTATGTTGATAAAGAGGTTAGGGATAAACAAGGTAAGAGAAGAATGGCTGAGAAAAGTAGAGCTATACATTTTATTAAGAATAGAGAAAGTATAACTAATATAAAAGCTACAACTCATAGAATACAAAGAGCTGAAAAAAGAGTTCTAGACGGAAGACAAGTATTCTTAGGAGATATTAGAATACCAGCTCATAGATTGAACGACCAACCCTATATTATACTTTATGAAAAGATGACCTATTGGGAAGCCCAGACTTTGTATGGACATCTACCTAATTGGAAGTATGTTAAGCCCGGCAATGCTAATGATAGTTGGTATGGTGGCTCTTTTGCCTTTAGAATGATGAAAGTAGAGAATGAAGAAGTAGAGATACTTCACTATATGTCTTATCCTGATGATGAAAAACAAGATATTATCAATGGAGTAATGATGGATGAAGTAGGAACTAAGCTCCCTTGGGAATCAGAAGGTTATAATATGTCTATGACAGTTATTAAACCTATGGGAAGAGACTTTGCCTATGGTAAGCCATTAACAGCTTCTGCTAAGTTCTTACAAGGATTAAATGATGAAATGATAAGATTAGTAGTTAGAAAAGCACAGCAAGCCTTAGCTCCTCCTAGTGGTAACTCTACGGGAACTGTCCTGTCTAAAGATATATGGAATCCTGCTAGTATGGTTAATGGATTAAAGAAAGATGATATATTCAGTTTAATAGACCATAGAGGAATGGACGCAGGTGATATTAATATCCTTAACTATTTAGAAGGTTTAACTTCTGAATTTGTAGGAGCAAGTAAACTAGTTCAAGGAACAGAAGAAAAGAAACTTACAGCTACTCAAACAGTTCAACAACTACAACAATCCATTAAACAACTAGGCTTATCAGTTCTAGCCTTAATGAGAGCTAAGAGGGATATGACATATTTAAGAATAGATACAGTATTTGAAAACTATATGTTCCCAGTAGAGAAACAAAAGAACAAATTTACTAACAAGATAGAAGATGTTTATAGACAGTTTACTTTACTTAACACTCCATTATCTTCTGGAAATGTAGGAACTAAGATTATTAAGTTTACTGATAGAGGATTTGAGAAAAACGAAAGAGAAGAGTTAAGAGATTTTGAAGATAGACAAACAGAACTAGGTAAACCTTTTGAAATTAAGACTGTTAATATTAAAAGTTTAAGAGATTTTAATATAATGTGGCACGTAGTAGTTAATCAGAAAGAGAAACAAGGAACTGCTTTAGATAAGATTATGTTCCAAGATGAACTTAATCAAGCTAATGCTATCTCACAACTTACACAAACACCACTTAATGCTGGAAGATTGATTGAAAGCTTTGAGAGTAAATGGCAATCTAAAGGACTATTCCAAACTGATGCTCCTAAACCAGAAGGAAATGTAGAGGGAGAAGCTAAGAAACTCTTAGGAGATATAGAAGGATTAGGTGGAGGTAATGATTTATTAAAGAAAGGTCAAGAAGCTTCTATAAATACTTTAGCTTCACAACCTGTTTAATATGATAAAAACAATTAAAAAACTATTAAGAGTTCATAAGCTAAACAAAGAGCTATCCTTAACCATAGTAAAGCAAGGTAAGATAATCAGAAAGCTAGAAGAACACTCAACTAACCCTGAAATGGTAATAGCTCATATACTAGATAGAGGGATACAATGGTTTGATTATCAAGAACTCCCTAAAGACGGACAGATAATATATTACAATGAAGCTAAACAGATACTAAGAACACAAGTATTTAATAATGAAACTAATAGAGCAATACAAGATTTAATCTCTGATATAGCTGGAGCTATGAGAGAAGGAGATGAAGCTAAAGATAGAAAGAGAAGAGATTTAGCTTTTATAATAGTAGGTATGGAAGCTGTAAAAGTAAGATTAAATGGAATAATTAAACCACAAGAAGAACCTACAACAGATAATTTAAACAAATCAATTTAAAAACTATATAGTCTAATTAACTAAAAAAAACAGCTTCGCCTAGCTCGCAAGTAGGCAGAGTGAAAGGACAAAACATATGACAGAAACATTGGTGCTAGAAGATGGCACTGAAAAAGAGGTTATGACTGATGATGAAGTACAAGAGCTTAAAACTAAAGCAGAAGGCTCTGAAACTATCTCTCAACAGTTTGAAACCTTAAAAACAGAACTTGATATTAAGGAAGGAGACAACCTTGAAGACAAGATTAAAGAGCTTAAAGAAAGCTCAAACCCTAATTGGAAAGAAGCTAGAGGTAAGATTAAAACCCTAGAAACAGTAGTAGAAAATCTAAAGAAAGATGGTAAACAAATAGCAGATGATGGAACAATTACAGAAGTTGCTCCAACATTAACTAATGAAGAGATTACTAAGACAGCTACTGATGCTACTAATCAAACACTCTACAATAATGAAAGAACTAGACTACTTAGTAGATACACAGATGAGAAGCAGAAAGAAGTTGTAGAACACTACCTAGATAAACTTATGAATGGAGAAACACAATCAACAGCTAATCTTAATAAGTTTATTACAGAAGCTGATAGACTATCAGTCCCAGCAGGACAAGCTCCTAAAGATTCAAGACCATTATCAAGCTATCCTAATGATGGGATAAATGATAATAAAGATGATTGGTCTGAAACACCAGAGGGTAAGGCTAGTGCTAATGCTATGGGCTTATCACACGCTAAAGAACAACCTAAGAAATAATATATATGGATAATGAAAAAAAAGAGGTAATACCTCAAGAAACAACACCTGAAACAGGAAAAGGTGAACAAATGGTAGAGATACCTAAGAAACAACTTGATAATATTCTTTCTAGGTTAAGTGCTATGGAAAAAGGCGGAGTAAGCATTGTTCCCAAAAGAATTACAGAGAATATGGCTAGTATCAGACTTGTTAATGGAAACCCTATTGTTAAATGGGGAAAGATTTATAACAAGCTAGATGCTGTAGGAGAAAAAGAAATGTGGGCTGAGGTATATATTCAAGATGAAGAAGAAAAACAAGTAGTAAAATACCTAGATTTCTTAAATGAACCTAACACACATACAGTTAAGATTGTTAAGAAGACAGCAGATGAAATTAAAGATGTAGTAGGATATATTACTCCAACATCAACAGACCCTGCTGAAATAAGTGGTAAACAATTTACTGACCCTAATACTATTGAACAAGTAGTAGAAAGTGTAGTTTATACATATGAAGTAGAAGTAATTGGTGGAGAGTATGAAGGTAAAAAGTTTACTGTAGGCGAAGTATCATTAAATACATAACTATGAATCCAGATAAAAAAGCTCTAAAAGAGCAATTAAAAGTAGAAGAGGATAGAGTAAAGAAACAAGAAGATGCTACAAAAGCAAGAGATGAAAGATGTATCCCTGTAGCAAGAGAGATTATTAACATTATTGCTAGTGGAGATATAACTTTAGACAATGTAACAGCCCCCGACGGAGGCTATACCTTGGAAGCAGGCGATAAATATGATATAATTAATAAGAAGGTATTAGAATTGATGTTAGAAAATGATGTAAACTTCCTAGATAGAGACCATATCTTTCAATTAGTAGCATTACCATTTAGTATTGTTCAAGGAGAAATACAAAAAGCTTTAGGTAAAAGTTTTGACCTAGCCTTAGAGAATGTATTTGGTAAGGATATGATGGATTTAAAGATGAGTGATATAGATAAAGCACTTGGTAATTAAGATGATTAGCATAATAATCCCAGCTATAAGACCAACAGTTAAAGATTGTATTAAAGCAATACAGGAAAACTCAGATGGAATAGATTATGAGATTATAACAGAAGAAGACAAAGATAGAATAGGTGTAGCTAAAATGGTTGATAAGCTCCTTAAAAAAGTAAATGGTGAAATGGTAATGTTTTTAGGTGATGATACTATCCCTCAAAAAGGATTTATGACAGAAGCTTTAAAGGCTATGGCTATGCTTCCTAATGGTTGGGGAATGGTAGGGCTAGATGATGGTAGAGCTGTAAGGCACGAAGCTACTCATTTCTTACTAGACAGACGAATGATACCCTTAATTGGTGGTGAGATATTTCATACTGGATATAAGCATTGCTTCTGTGATAGTGAACTTGCTTTAAGAGCAAGACTACTTAAACGCTACGCATACGCTGAGAGGGCTAAAATAGCCCATAACCACCCTTTACTGGGAAATGCTCCTATAGATAAGGATTATGAGCGTGTATATTCACAAGCTTACCTAGAACACGATAAAGCTTTGTTCACTAAAAGAAAAGAGATAATAATTAAAGGAATATGAAGAAGCTAAAAAATAAAATTCAGGAGAAAGATGGTGTTAAGATTATATCTACTGAACTTGTAGAAGATAATGTTACTAGAATAGCTATATTACTACCTCATACTTATCCTAATTATACTTCTGACTTTTTCCTATCATTCACTGGAGTTTTATCACATACTTATTACTGGAACTACGCTAATGGTAGAAATTACGCTTTTGATATAGTAACCCCACCTAAGAACTTAGCCGGAATAGGAGATATAAGAAATGGATTAGCTGAAATAGCACTTAGAACTGGAGCAGATTATATGATGTGGATGGATTCAGACCAAACATACCCTCCTGATACAATAGTTAAAATGCTTAGACACTTTGAAAGTGCTGATAGTGGTAATAAAGATTTAGAAGGTTTAGAGGCTGTAGGAGGACTTATAACTTATAAGAGTCCACCTTACTTACCTCATCTATATATTAAAAAGCATAAGACAAAACCAACTTATCATTTAGCTAGTAATTATGTTCTTAATCAATTATTCAAGGTAGAAGGTGTAGGCTTCGGATGTGTAATGATAAAGTCTAAAGTATTTGATAGAGTTAAGAAACCTTACTTTGAATTTACTGTAGATGATAATGGTAAAATGGTATCTGGTGAAGACTTAGGCTTTTGTATAAAAGCTGATATGAGTATCATAATTGACCCTACAATCGTAATAGGGCATCAGAAATTAGTTAGCTATGATATAAATGACTTCATTAAATACAATGGATTAGAAGTTAAAGATGGAGTTGTAGTAGCTGATAAGGAAAAGATTAGTGCAATTTATGACGAACATACAAAAATAGAATAGAGATATAAGGTTGATGTAGCACAAGCATATACATCAATCTGAACCTAAATTTTATTTAGTGATAATTAGCAGGAGAAGAAACTCCTTGTAAATAAATAAGATAATCCCCTTCAGAGGTTAAGTCCCTCTCGTATAAAAACACTGGATGTCTAAATGATATGCAGTTTTTTTGCGTGTCAATCAGATAAATTAACAAAGAAATAAAATGGCTTTAACTTTAATTAGTGGTAAAGCAGATGTAGGATATTTTACTAGAAAAGAATCAGTAACTTATACTGCAGGTGATTTAACTTATCACTTACAGTCTGACCCTGGATATGCAATTCCAGCCGATGCAACTTCTGGTAATCACGATGGTGTTTCATTACTAAGTATTGACTCCAACGATTCTAACTTTGCAACCACAAACGAAAAAGTCCCAGTTCTAATTCCTGACAATCATACTATTTTTGAGGCTGATGTTGATGGAACTTTAGCTACCACTCACGTAGGTGAGTTCTGGGATTTATCAGCCGCAGGAACTGTTAATGTAGCCGCTTCTTCTAAACGTGTAGTAGAATGCGTAGGATATATTTCTGCAACCAAAGGTCTATTTAAGATAAATGCAGTAGCTTATAACGTAGATGTTACTACTACATAAACCCAATAATTAACTAGAAAGAAAAATATATGGCAGGTAATCAAACAACATTGTTAAATACAATTACATTACCAGAGCTTACTGACTTGGTTAGAAGAGAATGGGTTTTTGTTAGAGAAAATATTGACAGAAACGCTAGACAGCTCTTCATCCTTGACCAAATAGGCTCAGGACAAGGTAGCACTAAACGCTACAACGAAGTAGATATTGAAACTTATGCCGATTTTAAGGCAGAAGGTACTAATTCTAAGAAAGGTAAAGTTGGTATTGGCTATAACAAAACTATGACAGCCAGAACCTTCTCTAAAGAGATTGAAATTACTCTTGAAATGAGAAATGACAATAGATACTTAGAAGTAGGACAATATATTACTAACCTATCTGAATTTTGTCTTAATAAACAGGATTTAGATTTAACTCATAGATTCTCATTCGCTACTTCTACATCTTATGTAGATAGAAATGGTGAAACTGTGGACACTACAGTAGGTGATGGTTTAGCTGTACTTTCAGCAGCTCATACTTTAGCTTTCTCATCCACTACTTATAGAAATAGAGTTTCAGGAGACCCTACTTTTTCACAGGGTTCTTATGAAGCAGCTCTTTTATTAGCTGCAACTCAGATTTACTCAAACTTTGGTGAAAAGAGACAGTTGCCTTTTAACACTATTGTATCTGGTGATGACCCTTCTACTATGAGGGAAATCAAACAAGTATTAGAATCAACAGCCGATGTTGATGCAGTTCAAGCAGGTATTGTTAATACTTACAAAAGTTCTAAGAGACACGTTGTGCTTCCTAATTTGGCTACTACAGCCGCAGGAGCATACGATTCTACAAAACGTAGATGGTGGTTCTTAGTCGCTGCTACAGGTGCTATAAATGGTTGGCAAGCTTACTTAGGTGAGTGGATTGCTCCAACATTACTAGCTCCAACAGCCCAAAATAATGGTGCTGACATCCATAACTATAATTGGACATATTCTACTTATAGCAGATTTGGAGTTGTAACAGTTTCAGGCAGAGGCATAATTGGAAGTCCAGTTACAAGTTGAAGCTAACCTTAATAATTAATTTATTTAGATTTATGCTTAAAAGGTGCGGTTGGTGGAATCTAAATAGAAAAGAAAGATAATAAATATGGCTTATACAGCCGATAAAGCATACGGACAGGCTTTAATTAACTCTGTTCGTGCTACAATCCCTACTTTTGGAAGACTATTTGTTGTTATGGCATCAGGTGATGCTGCACAAGAAATGTATCAAAGAGTAGAACAAATCTTTAAAACAGATTTAGATGGTAAAGTAAGATTCTTTACCTCATTACTAGATGCTTATAATGCTACTACCTCTAATAATAACGATGTTATTCTATTAGATGGTGAAGGAACTCACGTTCTTGCTGAAGCTTTAGATGTATCAAAGAGTAGAGTTCACTTTATGGGAATGGATAGTGGTGGAAGATTAATTCAGCAAGGTACTAAGATTCAAAATACTGATGGCACTGCCGCTGTTTATGTTATTAAGAATACTGGTACTAGAAATACTTTTAGAAATATTAAGTTTATTCAAGTTGATGACGACGCTACATCACTTACTTGTTTTCAAGAAGGTGGCGAAGGAACACTCTTTAAAAATTGTTCATTCACTTTCGGAGTAGTTGATAATCTTGACCAAACAGATGCTTATGAATTTGTTCACGGCGGAGATTCAGTAACAATGATTGATTGTACATTTGGACAAGATACAATATTAACTTCAGCTGGTAGAACTGTTATGGCTATTGACCAAGTAAAATCTGGTCAGCCTTTCAAAAATAATATCTTAAAAGATTGTCTTTGGATGATTTCCACAAGTTCAACAGATTTAAGTTTTATCAGAGTATTAAGTACTGCTGATGTAAACTTTGGTAATGTATTTATTAATTCTATTATGATGAATGCTCTTGTTAGTTCAATGAGTGCTGCAGCTACTGATGACGCCGTTGATTCAGTTTCAAGTTTACTTGCTGGTAATTTACTTTTTGTTAATCCTGCAACTAATGCAACAAAATTTTGTTCAGATGTAACAGACCAAGTACAAGTTGTTGGCCCTACTACTACTAATGTTGCTGGATTATCTCAAACACCAGCTTAATAAACTAACTTTATAGAAATATGGCAAAGAAGAAAATAGTTAAATCTGTAAAGAAAGTAGCTAAGAAAGTTGTAAAAAAAAAGGAAGAGGTTACTAAAGATGAAATTAAAGAAGTAAAACCTAAAATAGAACCAACTAAGAAAAAAGAAGTTAAGAAAGATTATGGAATGTTAGCTGGTTATACAATCTTAGATATTAAAGATACTGTTATTAATGGTAAAGAATACAAGAGTATTACTCTTTCAAATAATTCAGTTACTTTACTTTCTGAAAAAGATTTAGCAAAACAAATTAATAAATAATTTGTCTTCGCTCGGGATGGCTCATTAACTTTGGGCTATCCAACTGCGAAGATAACTAACTTAAACAATATGAAATTAAAAAATAAAGTAATAGCAATAGCTGTAATAGTTCTAATGATTCCTATTATAGGTTTTGGTATCTATCAATTATCTAGTAGAGTAGCTGAACCTGTAGAAACTCTAGCTGGTAACAACATTACTACTCAAAACTGGGAAAACTTAGTAGGAGTAATGAGTGAAGTAACTCAAGGCTCTCTTACTACAACCACAGCTAAAACAACAGGAGATTATACATCTTATTACAAGAATACAAGAGAGATAGGTCAATTTGATATATCCTGTAATTTTACTCCTTACGAAGCAGGTACAGAGATTCATATGAACTTTTACTCTGGCTCTATTGTAAATGGTGAGTGTGATAACTCTACAATATTATGGGCTAAAGATGGTATAGAAAGTATTGGTAGTGCTTCAAGCACAGTTCAAGGTTATGTTGAGGTATGGGCTAAAGATGAAGGTGTAGCTTTTACAGCTTCAACAACTGAATCAATTACAATAAATAGAGATTGGAGTAATGAATGTGCAAGAATTGATATTAAAGAATTTGGTGTATCTTCAGCTCAAGGAGATTTAATTTGCCAAGCCATAAAAACTAACTAATATAATATGTTTAAAAAAATAATAAATAACTTCTGGGCTATATGCCTAGTAATGGCAGTAGTAGGAATAGTCGTAGTTGCTTCTAATACAGCTGAAGCTTATCCTAATCTACAAAATCAATCATTCTTACCAGACGGCTTGGTAATAGAAGGAGATATAGAATGTGCTGAAGGTTCTAGTTGTGATGTAGGAACGATTACTAATCCTTTTAATAATGGATATTTTAACAACCTTATTGTTAATCTTTCACTA
>Ga0207997_1001322_pt1 | contig 12835 bp, 14 predicted proteins | sample AntAceMetag02UKN_FD_184777 | JGI IMG/M metagenome (GOLD analysis project Ga0207997, IMG submission 184777) | Saline lake microbial communities from Ace Lake, Antarctica - Antarctic Ace Lake Metagenome 02UKN (SPAdes) (version 2) | ecosystem: Environmental > Aquatic > Non-marine Saline and...
CCACAGTATTTAATAGAATTAATCTATCTTTAAAGGGAAGTATTATCCTTGCTGATCTTACAAAGTTAGCTCCAACGATGAATACAGGTTGAAATGCTGTCCAACCAGCAAGTCCACCACCAGCATAATACCACATAGGATCATCTGTAGCGGCTGCTGGAACTGTTGCATTAAAATTTGTAACAAACATCAAATTTACATTAGATGTTACACCCCTCCAATTGGTTGCCTGAAAGAAATCATAATTTTCACCTTTAAACTCACTACCTACCGTTGGTCCAATAAGTACCCAAGCATTTCCATCGTATTGGTATACAAATTGAGTATCAAAGGCTATAGAAGGATTATTATTTAAAACATTTGTCTCAAGATTAGTTATACCCATAACAGGTTCAGCTGGATAAAAATAGATTTGTGTATTTATTGTAGCACCAACAAAGTTAAATACTCCAGTTGTTGTATTATAAGTATGAGTTGTTGCAGCACCAGTTGTAAACATAACTCCGTCTTGATACACAGTAAAAATTTCAGTCCCTATAGAAAACATTTGTCCTATTTTATAAATAATACCCGGTACTGTTCCTGTTGCATCTCCAACACCACTAGTTGTTCCTATCCCTGCTCCTCCTGGAATAGCTATTCTTAACCTGGAAAAAAGAGGCTGTGTTACAGCTGTAGTCCATCCAGATCCTGTATAAGAAGAACCGAACCTTTTACGGATACTTCCCTCGTACATGTAAGCATTTTCTAACTTGGCGAACGCGTCTTCAGGAAGTAACCAGCTCTTAAGATCAGTACGTAGGCCTTCCTTTATAGGAGCAATTAAGTATCGATCTTGTGCCATGATTAAATTCCTATAGCTAAATAGTAAAATGCAGCTGTAGTACCAGTATATGCGCCCGTACGTGTAACCTTAAGGTTTGCAAGTTGTATGTCATAAGCACTTAAAACGTAATCCTGTGCTGCTCCAGTTGCTCTTGAGCCATATGGTGTAATTTGTACTGAATATACCGCAGTACTAAAAGCACTATAAAACGTTACAGCTGCTGATGTACTACTTCCACTGGTTACAGAACCAATTCCCCATTTCATCTTTATGCCTGAAGGTAAAGTGGTTTCACCTGATGCAGCTTTTACTGCATGCATGATATCAACATCATTAGTCGTAACACCAACAGTTTGGCTATAAGGTCTAAAGTATAAAGATGGATTAGCACCATCCGTTTTACAATATAAGGCTACTTCAGTTGCAGATGTCACAGGAGGAAAAACTCCGCTTACTGTTTGTTGCGGAAACGTAGTTATCTTATGTTTACCTTCAGTAGCTGCACCAAATGTTTCATGGTTAACTTCTATAAAAGTTTGAATCGCTATAAAATTCTGTAGTAGATCTGGTTGAGAAATCGGTAACCGATCAGTTGATTGTGGTATTGCATTATCGTAAGGCATTAATAGTCTCCTTAGGTATAATTATTTATAAAAATCATTCAAACTTAACAGTGCATCTGTATAAATTGTAGATGCTCGTTCTTTAGTTTGTTGATCTATAGTTCTTCTATTAATTAACACTTCTTGTTTTTTAAATTCAGGCATAATTGATTGAAGACTTTCCATGTCCATACGATCTTCAAATATCTTTTTAGATGCGCCATATGCTATATATTGCCACCATTGTGATAATTCTGGCATAGAAGCATTATCTAGTAATTCAGAGGGTCTAGCTCCAACTTCTAATTCAACCCTATAGCTCTTATCAGGAACAGGTCTAAGTGTAAGAATGTTATTGTAATATAAAATTGAATTAGGACGAGCTGCTGCGTATTGCACTACATTGCTATAAACCGTTTCACCGTCTCCGGGTGCGGAACTAAAAGTTATGTCATAAACTCCAGTTGTATAATTAATGGAACCAGCAGCTCCAGTATCACCTGCAAACGTACCTTCACCATCGTTAGGATCATTTGGTACATCATGAACCTCTAAACCAACCTGATTTGTAGTAATTGATGTAAACGAAAGATGTTCTCTTAAAGCAGGTTTATCTGTCAGTGTTCCTGTAAAATTAGTAAGTACATTATTACCTGTTCCAATTGATCTAATTGATTCATTTTGTGGATACAATGTAAAAAACTGTTCTCTATTCTGAAAAAACGATTGTTTGCAGCCAGCAACATAAGCATTTCCATAAACGTTTGTGTACAAGTTATTAAAATTTGTAGCTATATCATCGCCTTCGTAAGTATCTATATATGGTTGAGTATAGAAGACCAGCGTTGTACGTAATGAAAAAAGTCTTAGATGTTCTGGAAAATCATAAAGAACAAAAGTATTAATATAATCTTCTATTGAGTCATCTGTTATTTGTGCTGTTGATGGTGACTTAGTTAATCGTCTAACTTTTATTTTAATTTGCTCTAACGTCGATAATGTATTATCTGGCATAATAATTCCCTATTAGTTTCAAGTAACATCTTGTGTAGCCGCAGTAAATTGACTACTAATCTCACCTACCGGAACAATCAAAGCACACGTATTTTCGTACCACGCTGGTGCTACTGGAATTGCAAAAGCATCAAAATTAAGAGTATTTATGTCTACTGTAAATGTATCAGATCCCGTAACTGTAATGGTGCCTACCTTTTTATCTAATTGAGTCATACCAACAGAATTTGGAATATAAAATCTAACAATAGTACCACTTAAATAATCGTGATCAAAAGTCGTTGTAACTAACGCTTTTTTAGCTTTTGTTATACTAGTAATAATCCTCATTGCCGGTTGAATTTGAGGATCTTCAACTGCGTAACATGTAGACATTTGTATACCTCCTACATATTTTTAAAACTTTTCAACAGTTACAACTTGTGATGGCTCCATTGACAATTCTTCCACATCAACAAATTCTAAACTCTGAAAACCAAATCTTCTTACTTTTTGACCTATTCGCATGGAAACATTTCCGCTTTCATCTTTTAAGTATTCATGGCGTGGATAGAACCCTCTTTTGTTTAAATGTTTTGCTACGCCTAATGGTAATGTATAAATCTGACCATCAACTAATGTAAATGTTTCTACTGGATCTTGTTTATATTCCTTATAAGAGAAACTTAATTGTCCGTTAGGAACTTCATAAAACCTAAATATACCTTTAACCGGTTCTCTATCTTTATCTCTTTGATATTTAAGATTAGGTTTTCTACTAACTGCAGGTTTATCCTTAGTCTCTGGATTTAAATCTAAAGTCTCATTTAAATCTTCTACAGATTCTTTTTTTATGCTTTTATTTTTTTCTATTTCCATGCTTTGCTAATCCTTCTTAAAAGGCAGAGGGAAATCAAATCCCTCCGCCACGTGTCTACTAAATTAAGATTTAATCTTCAATTATACTAAAAGACTTACCAGCCTCCCAATATATTTCATCATTTGCCGTACCACCTGCACTACCTAATGCAATAGCTGCAGAATCAGCATTTGTTTGAAGAATGATACCTAAATAGGCAGTGTTTTCTAATGCTCCATCAGTTAAGTAATTATATGATGTATCTTCACCAACAGGAATAATACTTGCTGGCGTAAATGGAGTATCTGTATATACAGGGAATGTAAATGCTGTATAAGCAGATGTATCTATTCCTATACTGAACGTAGATGAACTAACTCTTGTTACCGTAACAAGTTTTCCATCAAGCTCTATCATTCCACATTCAGCAGGTACATGGATTCTTACTTTTTGACCAGTTTGATACGTATGATCAACTAATGTAGTTACAACACCTGGATTAGCTGCTGTAATATTGGCAATAACACGATTTTTAGGTTTAAACATGTCATAAATAGTAATATTAGAAGCAACAAATCTATATGTTCCACCAGCACCAGCAACAATACCAGGAGCTGTTGCTAATGTATTAGCTAATCTAAAAGAAGTATTAGCAACTATCGTATCAACAGAAAAATCTAATCCATTTAGATTTGTTTGAGTTGTATTCTGAATTCTTACAATTGAACGATCTGCTATGCTACCAGTATCACCTGTGCTATAAACGGGACGAGTTGCATTTGTTCCTACTGTAACTGCAACTGCAGCACCTGGAGTCTTAACAGAAGAGTCTATTAAGGTAATTCCATGATACAGTACTCCGTTATAACCTGTAGAAACTGTTGATTGTGATGCAATTTGTGAAGCTGTTGAATGGAATTCAGTTATTGCCTCATCATCGCCCATGCCACGAAACCAAGTCCATGTAGTTCCAGCCCATTGAGTTGAAGCTTCAATATTAGTTACATTATAAACTTTAACCCAATCAACATCATTTCTTAAATTAATAAATTTATCTGTTCCATCAGAGCTAAAAACACCCTGTTGGATAATTGTATTAGAAGCCATAATAATTCCTTTCTTATCTTATGCTAATGTGGATCTTAAATTAATAACCCACAAGTCGTTGGTAATTCTAGGAACTTCCGCAAACTTGTAACCAACAGATGCATTTAATGCAAGAGGACCATCATATATTGGTGGTCTATAAATGAAGCTTGCGCTATATCCGTCTTGTTCAACACAGGCATAAGCTTCCATTCCAACGCAGAAAATATTATATACATCAACTCCAAGATTTGAAGATGATTCCGTTACAGAACCAATTGATGAAATCAAGAAACGAAGGTTGCCTATTGCACCCCATTCAGATCTTAAAGCATTCATTGGTGCTGGATACTGATTCTTTTGTATAAATCCTGCAACGTTATCCAAATTACCAGTTAATTGAGTTGAACAAAGTGCAAAATAAGCATCTCGTACAGGAGCTGTACCAAACTTATCTTCACCCTCAATGTTATCCATTATCGTGTAAGCATCATTATTTAATAATGTTCTTACAACTGTATCCACATCACTACGAGTAACTTCTGTAGGATTATCGCCATTTACACCATCAGTACAATTAACAAAACCTGCAGTTGCTGCAAGCATATCTCTTGTAAGTTGATCCTCTGTTTGTCTTAATGAGATACCCAATCTCTTGGCCGCTTCATTTAAAACCATTCTGTTACTTTTATGACCTATTTCTAGGCGGGGAAAACTCTTCGGATCTCCCTCTCCACCTTTCGTTGTGGAGTTCAGACTATCGCATCCCTTGCGGGTCTTCTCACTTAGTCGTTCACGGTTGAATTCTTTTTCGTTTATGACTATACTATTATAAACGAAAGGGTTTGCATGGCTAAAAAAGTTATTTATCACATTGATCAAACTACAGAACAAATAGCGTATCTTGCTGGAATTATAGATGGTGAAGGTTGTCTTTATATAGGTAGAGTAAAGCAAGGAAAATATGGATCCGGATGGCAGTGGCATGCTCTTATAAGAGTTACAAGCTGCGACGAAGAACTTATTCTTTGGCTTGAAGAAACTTTTGGTGGCTCCAAAGATTCTAGATATCGTTGGACTAGTAAGAAAAAATATTTTCGTCCCGTTTATAACTGGCAAGCAACTGGAAATATGCTTGACCATGTCCTGAAATGCGTTGAACCGTATTTGATCATCAAGAAAAAACAATGTGATGTTATGAAGCGCTACAGACTCACTTCCAAAAACATTGGAAGTAAAAGACTTCCAGACGATATCGTTGCAAAACGATTCGAACTGCTTAGTGAAATTAGAAATCTTAATAGTCGCTACCATGATCATCCTTTAAAAATTCATTCCGCCCTGTCGCCCTAGCACGTGCCGTAGGCTTCCAAGTCAATCAGAGAAGATTTAGAGACCCCATTCTTTCTAGGGTCCTGTGCTTGTAAAGTTACTTGTTCATTAATTTGCAAATAAGTTCCATAAAAACTTACTTTTGCATCAATATCAACTGCTGATAATGTTTGTGCAGGTGGAGTTACACCTGAGTTTCCAAGTGGAACCATTGCTGTATTAAGAGCATTATATCTTCTCATACGCAACGTTGTACCACCATTCCTAGGCATTGTTTTCTTCATTGCTGGAATTTTATGAATCATATTAGGGACTGGTACAGACAATAGCTTATAACTAAAGCTTTGTTGTACCGGAGCTGAAAGCACCGAAGTTGTTGTAATAGCCATAGTATTTTCCTTTAATATAGCATTAATAAAAATCTATACCCTACGCAAGTACAGACACACTACATTAAGTGGACGACTCTTAATTACGTCCTTTGGATTGGCGAGATCCGATACAACCGGGAAATGGATTGGCGAGATCCGATACGCCATATTTATTAAACCATCTATGATAATAATTTTCAATGAAAAGAAACCGCCCCATACAAAGAAAGATCACAAAATACAGGGCGGTAATCAGAATATCTCTTAGTTACCTTTTGCAGATTCTTCCATCTCTCTCCAGAGTTGTTTTTTAAGTTCTGGCGTTAAACCATTAGCAAATTCATTTGCTCTCGTTAAAGGTGAGTCTCCTTGTTGTGGCGACACTGAAGCTGATGCCTTAGGTCTTAAGCTGTTTCTTTGAACTACATTTCTATCGGGAGCGTAATTATCTTCCACATAGATACCGAGCTTCTTAATCATTTTATATGCTGAGACAGCTTTGCTATAAAGATTTTGAGTAGATGAAATAGTATCAGCAATTTCTGGCTCTTCTTGGGTTAATCTTTTGATTGTTTCTTCGTTAACTACTTTATCAAAGTCGCTATATTGAGCTTTAAGCTTTGCTTCAGTAGTAGTCATCTTGATCTGTGCTTGATATTGCTCTAAATCTTCTTTTTGCTTCTTGAGTTGTCTTTGTATCTTCTTATAATGTTTACCCTCAAAAAGATCATCATCAGATATTTCAAGGTCCATATCTTCATCAGGTTTTTGTGCTTTCCTTTGCAATTCTTCTATCTGCTTTAAAGCTTTGAAGTTTTCACGTTCAAGACGTTCTTTCTCTAATCTTAAAGCCTTGAAATTAACCTGCTGTGAAGTTTCTTCTCCTTGTTTTTTATACATTTCTTGGTCAGACTCACCCTGATTTTCAACCATTGATATCTGTGACCCTAATGTTGTCCCTTGTGTCACCGACACGGGTGTCACCGACACGGGTGTCACCGACACGGGTGTCGTCTCTGGTGTCATATCCGGTGTTGTCTCTTGGTCTTGTGTAACTTCCTCTACGATTTCTTCTTCTGGAAGAGGAGGCATAGCGATTTCTTTATTTACCATTAATTAGTCCTTTGACACGAGTGTCATTTAACACGAGTGTTATTTAATTCTGGAGTTTTTTCTTTTTCATTATTTAATGATTTAGATAACTTAAAAAGAGACCCATCTGCAAACCTAAGTACATAGGAAAGGAGCGAAAATTGAGATGGGTCTATTAGTGGGGTATGAGATTTCATATATATACAAGTTTTTTTATCTGGTACAACCCAAAGTAATTCAATACTGTCTTTTTTAGTATCGTATTTATAAACTATTTGATCATAATCTGGAGTAGGGCATGAATTTCGAGCAAAGAAATAGTTGCGAATTACGTTTGACATTAATTTTTCTTTTTTTGTTATAACAACAATAAAGAACCCATCAAGATATTTGTTTTTATTTTCTTTTACGCAGAGATTAATATTATCTTCATATTCACTTAATTGCTCGTTAGCTTGTTCGATTGGACTATGAAGAGGTTTAGTATCTTTTGAAAGTAAATCATATGAGAGACTACCTACGGTTTTTTTTCTCTCCTCTTTTCCTTGAGCCATATTTGTCTTCCTTTTATATTTTTTGCTTTCTTCGTCTTCAGTTTTAAGGGCAGTCAGAGCGAGGAGAAAGTAGAAGAAAACCTGACTACCCATCTTAAAAGGAAAGCAAGTCGATCAATATCGATTGTTACCTATACGCAACATTTCTTCATATCCTACATCTGCTTTAACAGATTGTGGCTCACTCTTATTCTTATTGCGCTTGTCTTTTCGCATGTTACTTGGTGTACCTAAAATATTAAAAACTATCTTAACGGCTTTTTTATCCGTCCTTGGCATGATAGGCATTTTAATACTTTTCTGATTGTTTCTTAGCACCTCTTTTAGCATCATCTTTATTCATTTGATAATCAATTCCGCTAAGACCATCATTAAGATTTTCATTTGTATATCCAGTTACTTCAGGATATTTCTTAATGATCACTTCTTGGGGAAGATTTGCCATTGCTGACGAATTTTCGCTGATCATCGAATCGTAAAACTTCTTTGCCATATCGGGCCTTTCTATTGGAAACCGCGGAGCCTTAATAACTCCGCAAGGATTATACCTCTAACCGTACATCACACTATATCTTTATATCTTTAGTACTTGTGTTACCAACACTTGTGTTACCAACACTTGTGTTATTAACGCTTGTTTTGCTAGCATCCATGCCAGGAACAGTAGGGTCAATACCTTCATTATCTTTTATCTCTTGTTTTTGCTGTACAATATTTGCAAGTGTTATCATTTGTTCAAGTTGTGAAAGATCAATTCCTTCAATCTCTTGTGCAGCCCTAACTAAATTAAGTACACTTGCCGTTCTATCTTTAGCTGCCTCAGCTTTTCTTTCAATGGCTAAAGCATGATTTTCTTTAATTCTGCTTAATCGTTCTAAGCCAAGACCTTGATCTGCAACTGCTCTAGCTTCAGAAAGTTTTGTTCTAGCTTGTTGTTCTTGTATAGCAGCCTGTAATTGCATTTGACTGACTTGTTGTTCTTGTTGTTGAGCTTTATCCATAGCGTCAGTAAGTTCTTTTTTGTTCTGTATTGTAGCTGCTCCAATTAATACATCGTCAGGTATAGGAATACCTGCTTCTCTTAATTGAAGCAGTTGAGCGAATTGCATTTGTTTCTGTGTTGTTGTATTCAAACCTTCTTCTACAGAAGCATCGTATTTTCCGAAAGCTTTGTGATAAAACTGAGGAGAAGGCTCTTCAGCTATAATTCTCTTAACTTTGCCTGGAGTGAAATTGTTTTGAACGATGTTTAACATGATCTTACCTAATAACTTTTGTGAATAATCTAAGTTATCAAATAGACCTTGAAGCGTTGTAAGACCTGCGCCTTGTCTCAGCATGGATAATATTCCAGCCTTGTCGTCCATAGCACTACCAAGAAGCTCTTCATTGACTCCTGATATCTCTTGAACTTCTTTAGCTAGTAATTCTGAAAGCTGAATCATCGAAGGTGGTATTTGGGGAGGTAAGATTTGCTCAACATCAGTCATTTGAGCATCTTCTTTAAGAGCTAGGCCTCTGCCTTGTCCACTAAGGAAAACATCTTTAGGATTAACTAATGCATCTTCCTTATACTTCCATCCAGAATTTATTTGGCTTTCAAGAATATCAAGTTCAATAACCTTACGTCTGTTATATAAGTATTGAGCATCACGTAAGCCACGAACAACGCCCTGAATTCTCTTATCAAAGTACGCAATACTTGGATTGAAATAACCTAAAACTGGAACAAATGGATATTGATCAACACCAATAGGATTTGGACCATCATACATAACTACATTTTGAACAACTATAGCAACTTTGACTGTAGGTACGTCCTGATTAATAAAAGTAATTTGTGGATATAACTGCAAGAATCTTTGAAGAGCATCTTTATCTGGAGAAGTCCATTCCATAGACTCGCCAGTTTGTGTGTCGACCAGCATTTGTTGTGAGCGATAATCTTTATAATAAAATTCATCATAAGTTAACAACCCTTTAGTTCCAGCATTATGACTCTCAGGTAGATATTCAAACTTTCCATCTCTCGAGTCCATGCCTTTAAGCTTATATATGTCTTCTTTTCTATCGGGAAGTAAAGAAACACATTCCTTTCTAGTTAAAAAGGATCGCTTCCAAATAGCATTGCAATCAGATAAGTCAGGTTTCTTAAAATAAGGATCCATTAGAAAGCTATTATAACTACAGTTGTCTACCTTAATATCACCAGAAATTGGATCAGATCTATAATCTACCCAGACCTGTAAAAGATTCATTCCTGTTACAAGAGCACCCTGAAATGAATCAGATATTGTATTAAGAATACCTTCTTGGTTGTTTATCCAGTACATTATCTTTGTAAACTGGTCAGCCGTAACCTCATCACCATTTTCTACAGGAGTAATAATCGTTGATTTTCTGTTTCTGCGTTGATGACCACTAATCATACTGATTATTCGACGTATTCTATTAAAGCTAAATTGTTTCTTATTTGAAAAAGGCATACCGCCATACAATTCATTCCAAAGCGTTTGATCCCCAGATTCAAATCTAGTATCTATGTCAGCTTCAGCCCAGAAAGACTGATTAATAGTTATACTTTCAGCATAAAACGTGTTCATTCGCTCGAGTATAGATTGATCGTTATCAGTGTAATATGTTGGATTCGGTTGAAATAAAGCCATTTTTTACCCTCAGTATCTTAGATACAGCGTATCTAGAGATACAGCGTATATCAGGATACTCACCATATCTCAAAATATTAGCTAGATTACATAAATAATCCAGCCTGTTTTTCTTGGTTAACATCCTTTTTATTAGATCGTCCATCTTCCCTGGGAGTTATCGTATAATCCAATAACTCAATACCAGTGTTGTCTATGTCAAAAACTTCTTCGCCTAATTCACTCAAGACGTCTTGATCTGTATAAGTCTCTTCGTTTTCGAATACGACATCATTAGGTTGAACCTTATCCCTACAACCTATAAAAGTAATCAATGCTAAAACATTAACAAAAAAGAATAGACAATAAAATGTAACTCTTTTATACATAATTTATCCTCCTAACGCAGTGTAGAATCGTAAATATACTATATCAAGTTTATTTTTATGATATCCTCCCTATCTGAAAAATGAAGAATGAAGATAGATCATGGTGTCCTCGGCGGGATTTGAACCCGCGTCATAAAGTTGAAGGCCTTATATCCTAACCAGCCTAGACGACGAGGACATTTATATTAACTATAATAAACTTTACCTGAAAAATGAAGGCAAATCCTGGCTTCCATAAGCCGCCTCTCTATATCTTTGATCTAATTCTTCTGGTGTTGAATGACCATCTCGCGTCTTAGGTAACGATATACAGAGATACCTGAGAGCGTCTGCATAATGCGAAGACCAGTCATGTAATGGATTAGCCTTATACACTCTTTTCTTTGAGTCATACTCTTGTCTGTAGTTATTTATGGCTTTTAATAATTGCTCACACTTTTCTTCGTCAATCCATATCTTTGAAAACGCACTTCGAACAGATTCTACGCCATCTTGTATTGCAATATTAGAAGCAACAACAAACTTAATACCCAATTGCTTGGCCTTCTCTATACGAGTCATCCCAGAACCAAACTCCTTTACCCGTATATCATGAGGAGCTATATGCTTTCCATAGATATAACCCCTTTGTTCTAAGATCTTTACATAATGCTCTAGACCTTGCTTAGAGTTCTCATAACAATCTATTATCCTAACTGTTTGGCCTATTGTCTGAAAGAAGATAATAGCCGTTGAATCTCGTACTCCTAAATCCCATGCCGTGTGAACCTTGAACCCAACCTCATACGGAACATTCCCTATTTGATTGTTGATCCTCATCCTATCTAGATACTTAGTGTAATAAGCACCCTCAACACCCAAACTAAAAGATGTAAAAAATTCCTGCTGGATAAGATCTTCTGACATCAAACCTTCTGCACGCTCGCGCTCAATTTCTTTATATGGAATATGCTGAGTATCATCAAGTGTTAACTTATAAGCAAACCAATCTGGGCTTTCCAGTGCTATTTGATAAAGCTCGTAAAAATGATTTTTCCCTCTTGGGGTGCTGCACATTAAAACCCAACCATTATTGGCTACCAAAATAGGTCTTAAGAATTGATATGCTCTTGGATCTTGGATAGCATATTCTGAAAACACACAACCATATGGGTTTGTTCCAACTAGTCGATCAACATTGTCAGATCCTATAAGTTGTAAGATGGAATCATTAATAAACGTGATCTTCATTTCCTGAGAGTTCTTAGATTTTATAAGCTCTTTAGGTATAAAGTCATGAAAACTTCTACCGTCATTAGTAATACTGTTCCAAATAACCTTCTTAGCTTGTGCATAAGTTGGGAAGATATAAAAGACCACACATGTTTTCTTTATGCACTGACGAATAGCTAGATTCCAAGCAACTATATCCTTGCCTGAATTATGAACAAGATATCCATTGGCAAAAAAGTTACTGTTCTCTCTAGTCTCAATATCGTACATATCACAAGCGTCTACTTTTTTTGTCTTAAAATGTGGAACCTCTGTAAGGAATGCTGCGTTAGATAAATCTTGTAAGATATCCTGGCGTGCCTTTAAATCATTATCTAAGATCCATAAGATCTCTTTAATAATAACTTCTTTTCCTAAGATGCCAGCAGTTAATATCTTGACTACATCCGGAGTATAGCCAATGGTTACTGACCAGTGCTTGCTCTTAGCTTGTACTGGAAACTGAGGTAAGAATCCTATCTTTCTTATTAACCAATATGTATCATGCGTAAACTTACGGCTCTTGCCACAAGAAATAACAATCTCACACGATACATCATTAGAATTAAACTTAATCTCGCCACAACATGCTATCGCTGCACATAAATACTTTATAACTGAAGACGGTGATAGCTTCCATACTCCATCATGCATTACCTTAAAAGCAGGAGAGGGAAGCATGTGAAGATCTTCGAAGAACTTCCTAAGCTCATACTTATACGTCTTGCCACCAGCCTGACCTTGAATCATTCTAAGAGTTAGCCCTTTGTTAGTTTTTGTATTAACAGTCTCACAATGAAACTTATTCTTTATGATTTGTTCTACGTGCTTAAAA
>Ga0207997_1001326_pt1 | contig 12806 bp, 18 predicted proteins | sample AntAceMetag02UKN_FD_184777 | JGI IMG/M metagenome (GOLD analysis project Ga0207997, IMG submission 184777) | Saline lake microbial communities from Ace Lake, Antarctica - Antarctic Ace Lake Metagenome 02UKN (SPAdes) (version 2) | ecosystem: Environmental > Aquatic > Non-marine Saline and...
CAATTGTTTCCAGATGCCAATCATTTAATTTTTATAAACTAGGAGTAGAAGAGATTGTGGAGAGATTAAAGATTATTTTAGAGAAAGAAAAAATAAAGTATGAAGAACCAGCTTTATTTCTAATTGCTGCCGAAGCAACTGGTTCAGTTAGAGATGCCGAAAGTTTGCTTGATAAAATAATAAGTTTTTCTGGTGCAGGAGAAAAAATAAAGAAAGAAACAATTATTAAAATATTAGGAAATGTTGAGAATGAAATTATTATTAAATTTATAGGATATATATTAGAAAAAGATGTTAAAAATGCAGTTTCCTTCCTGAATGAGTCAATTGACAAAGGAGTTGATGTTCAGCAATTTATAAAAGTATTGAATAATTATTTAAGAGAGATATTACTTTTAAAAATAGATTCAAAATTTCAAGATTCTTTAACTCTGGTTTTATCGAAAGAAGAAAGAGAAAAAATAATAGAATTTGCTGAAAAGTTCTCTTCAGAAATGGTTTATAAGTGCTTACAAGAGTTTTTAGAAGCAGAAAGTAAAATCAGATATTCTTCTATCCCTCAATTGCCAATAGAGTTGGCTATTGTAGAACTTTGCCAAAAGAAGTGAACACAGATGCCGGGTCGTCTAAAGGTAGGACAGATCCCTTTGAAGGATCCGATCTTGGTTCGAGTCCAAGCCCGGCAGCCACCTTGAGCGCAGTTCTAGCGACCGAGACGCTTAAAATTGTTTATAAAATCATGGCAGTAATAAGATATTTATTATTTTCTATAGCCAGTATTACTATATTTTTCGCTGGAATATACTTTAAGCAATATCCTCTTGTTGTAATAGTTGCAATTATTGCATTTATTTATTTAATTATAGACTACGTAAAAACTTTACAAAAAATTAATAAAAAAATTGACGGAGAAGGGATACATAGAATAATATCTTCTGATGAAGAACCAGGTGATCCAAAAGAATATAAAAAGGGTGATCTTTGGATAAGATATAAAAAATAATACCCGACCGAGACAGGTTCGAATCCTATCTCCAAAACAGGCTGGTGAGACAGCTCTGGGGAGTCGAGAGACATAAAACCAACGGGTAATTTTTTCTTTATTACATACTGATTTTTTGATAATATACAGCAACATAAAGGAGGAAATAAAAATTGCAGAAGTTAACCAGTCGGAATTAATTACGAGAATAAATTTACTTAAAGCATAGTTATGTTCGTATTAGAATTCTTAACCAAAAAAGAGATAGAGAAAATTTTTGATAAAAATAGTAAACTTGTTATAGACTATCTCTTAAAAAAAGTTTTGTTTTCCCAGCCTGAATTATTGCCAGGAGAAAAAGATGGGAATATTCAAATGACAAAAGAATTTTTGGAAAATTGGGTTGCTCAAGCACTTGATTGGAAAATAATTGGTGCTGGAAATTATCCAATTGATGTATACTCTAAAAAAGACAAAATTGGAGCAGATGTAAAATTTTTATCAGCAAAAACTAATAAAGACGGAAATTTTAGAAACGGGACATCAAATGAAACGTCATTATGCCAAAAATTTACAAGTACTGGAAAAGACCTAGATCAGCTCTTTAAACGAAAAAAGAAAAAAGCAATCTTAAATGGCTGGATAGATATTCTTATTAAAAAAAATAATATCCCTATTTCAGATTATGGATTAAAACACATTTATTATTTTATTTTTATTAGAGGTGGTCATGCAATTAATTTAGCAATCGCAAAAGTAAATAGGGATGTAATGCCAAATATAAAAATCTCTAAATTTACTGATACATCAGCATTTCTTTCTGGTTATATTGATAATAAATATGGAAATGTAAAAATTTATAAAAGCAAAAAACGTATAGAATTACGCTGTAATTCAAAAAATTTAGATAATGACAAATTGTTAATTAAATGGGATTTTAGTAAAAACCTTAAACACCAAAAACCTGTAAAACTAAGAGAGATAGTTACTAACGGGGTCAACTTCAAAAAATATATCTCACAAAAAATTAAAGAATTCTTCAATTTCTAACTATTAATAGCTTTTTTTATTTCTTTTGCAACTACTTCAATTACTGGAACGCTTACAGTGTTTCCGAATTGCTTATATAGGGCAGAATCTGAAATTTGTGGCAGTTTATAATCTTCTGGAAAACCTTGGATTCGAGCGCATTCTAAAGGAGTTAATTTTCTAATACCTTTTTTATCTATAATAATAGGCACATTGTGTCCCCCCGTGCCCATATTTGCTGTGAGTGTTGGGCAGACGTCACTCTTATTTTCGCGAACATATTGCCTACGCCATTGATATACTTTTCCTTCTTCTTTTACAAAATCTTTCAGTTTTTTATATAAAGGCTTTCCGTTATAGTAATATTTTTCTGGAATGTTTTTTTCCAGTAAATCAGTAATTTTTTTTGTCAGTCTTATTGGATTAGGAAAAGAAAATTTATCGGCATAACCTTTGTTTTTAAAACCCACAATATAGATCCGTTCTCGATTCTGTGGGACATCTCCATATTCCATACTGTTTAAGACCTTGGATTTCATATAATAGCCGAGATTTTTTAAAGTTTCTTCAATTATTCTAAAAGTTTTCCCTCCGTCGTGGCTCTTTAGATTTTTTACATTCTCAAGAAGAAAGCCCTTTGGTCTGCGAGCATCGATAATTCTTGCGATATCAAAAAATAAATTTCCGCGTCCCTTTTTATCATTAAATCCCTGTCTATATCCAGCAATAGAAAATGCTTGGCAGGGGAAACCACCAAGCAAGAAGTCAAATCTTGGCAGATCGTCTATTCCAATTTCTCTTATATCTTCAACTATAAGCTTTGACTTAGAAAAATTTAAATCATAAGTAAGCTTGCATTGTTTGTCAAAATCGTTGGCAAAAACAGTACGAAAACCAGCTTTTTCAAAGCCAATACGCATTCCTCCAATACCTGCAAAAAGATCAATAGTTCTAAGTCCGTACTCTGTCTTTTTTTCAATATTCTCTTTCGGTTTATTAGAAATATTGCTTATTACTTGGATAACGACACCTCTTATCTCAACTTCCTTTCTGAATAAAGGTAGCATGTTCGGGTTTCTTGGCTCAAGACGAAATCTGTTTTTATCCCTATAAAGTTTTTTTAGAGTTGCTTTATTGTCATCAATGACTGCTACAACTGTTTGTCCGTTTTCCGCAACAGATTGTTTTTTAATTATCACGATATCGCCATCGAAAATACCTTCATTGATCATGCTTTCTCCAACAACGCGAAGGGCATAATAGTTTTTTGAATTTTTAATAGCAGGATTTAGTATAGGGACAGTCTCCCAAAAGTCCTCAATGGCTTCTATAGGTTGTCCAGCAGCTATTTTGCCTACAATTGGGATATCAATAATTATCCTTATTTCTTTTTTCAAAATAATTCCTCGAGCAGAATTTTTATTTCTTGAGAGATAGCCTTTTTCTTTTAGTGTATTTATGTGTTCGTGTACTGTCGATATAGCTTTAAGTTTCAATTTTTTTCTCATTTCTTCAATAGTAGGAGGAATTCCGTTTTCTTCCTGGTAAGTATTAATAAAATCAAAAACTTGTTTTTGTCTTTTTGTTAAAATTTGCATATTGATATAAAAGTTGCTTGTGTTATAATTTAATTATACCCGAATGAAAACCGAAATTCAAAGCAATAGTTATCCACAGGGTATAAAAAATTAAGGATATTCTTATAAAAGAAAAGGTTACCAAAATAAAAAGTTTACGATGGACTTTTTCATTGTATTATTAAGGAGGTCGACAACAACTAAAATCAACTAAATAATTAACAATTAACATGATTAAATCTAAAGAAACAATTATACAAGAAATTAAAGAATATATAGATATAGCAGGCGGAGAATACTCTCTTTGGTATGTTGGCATAGCGACAGATCCTGAAAAAAGATTATATGAAGATCATAATGTTGACAAAAATGGATTATCCATATGGAGAGAGACAGAAAATTCTAATATTGCTAGAGAGATAGAAAAATATTTTATAGAAGAAATTGGAACTGATGGTGGTACTGGAGGAGGAGATAATACTACAAAATTTGTCTACGCCTACAAGAAGACAACATATACAAATGAAAAATAATGATCATGATTTAGGCAACTAAATTATTAAATTTGATGGAAGCTATTTATCAACTAATGACCAAAGAAGAATATGATAAAGTCCAAAAGCGTAGAGAAGAAACAAAATAATAGGGGAGAGGCAGAAGAAGCAAGGAATAATCTATTAGGATTTTTTAACGTACTTCTTAATATTGATAGAAGAATAAATCCTCAAAGATATAAATTAAGAAAGAAGAAAATTTAATTAAATTAATAAAAAAATGGGAAACAGTTCGCATAATGAGTCAAAAGAGAAACGATTAAAAAGATTTCAAGATGGCCATCCTGTTGAAATTATTGAAAATCTTTTGAATTCTATAGATAACTATGTTAATAATGAAATATTTTTGACGATTAATAGGGGAAGCTATCAACCATCTTTATTATTTTTTGGAATTCATTCAGTTGCATTAACTATTTCAGAAGCATTTTTTGATAAAAAAGGGGAAAGAGGTTATAAGTTATTTTTAGAAAAATTTGTAGATGGAGACACTAGAGATAAAAAATTTTCTGAGATAGCACATGAAATTCATAACTGGAGAAACGTTCTGGCACACCAATGGCTTGCGAGTAGTGGACATAAAATTGGTTATGATTATAAAATGAACTTAGGTTGGGAAAAGATAAATGGAGTTACATACATCAATCCCAAAATATATTGCAATCAGTATCTAGATACATTTAGGAGTGATAACGGAAGGATATGGAACTATAAAAATCTTTTCGATGATGGCGAATTAGAAAATGTTAAAAATCGATTAATCAAAAAATATCTTGAAAAATAAAAGAATTTGAAAAGATTTATTAAAAAACAAATAAATCTATGGGAAAAATTAAGAAAATTATGTGGATATCTGGTAGATGCGGTTATGGCAAAACTGCGTTTGCTAATTCTATTATAAAAGAACTTGAAAGAGAAAATAAAAAAACCCTCAAATTAGATGGGGATGACTTCATAGGTTTTTTGATTAAGAACATAAGAACTAGAAATCCTATTAATAATTTTGTATCTTATTTTCAAAGCTATGACTTACTTGTTTTAGATGATATAGACTATTGTTTATTAGGTAAGTCGGTTACTCAAAGAGAAATTAAAGGATTGATAAAAAAGATAACTGATAATAACAAAACTAAAATAATCTTAATTACTCAAAAAAGAGCAAGAAAGATAAGAAAATTAAAATTCCACAGTAATCAATGTTTTTATTTAAGATTTAAAGCTCCGAGCAATGATTTCAAAAAACAATTAATTGCAAAATGGTTGATGCAAAAGGATATAATTGTCTCAAAAGATGAAGTTAAAGAGATTATAGAGAAATCAAATAATTTATTTCAACTTAAGGGATTACTTACAAATAAGATGCTGAAGAATAACTAAAATTTAGTTCGGAGTTAAAAAAGAATAAAGAATATGGAAGAAAAAATTATAACTAAAATTATTAAAAATCAAGATAAGATTTTATCAAATTTAAAACAAAAAGACATTGATAAATATTGTTGGATCAAGAGAAGATTTAAGAAAGGAGGCACTTCAAACGATTCAGAATTTCAATCTAGATTTAAGCAGTTTTATAGAATGAATTCTGCCGGGCTATCTAATTTCCAGAAAAGGAGATTTTTCGAATTGTTAGAAAATGAAGAAAGCGATATAAAATATATTTTAAAAGAATTATATAAAATCCCAACGTTAAAAAAAACTCACTCAATTCAATTTTCCTTTACCACAAAATTATTACATACAATAAATAATAATAAACCTATTTTTGATAAAATGATTGGCAAGGTAATGGATAAAAATGTAGAAGGAAAAAGTAAAGAGGAAAAGATTCAATCTTGCGTTGATATATATAAATTCTTAGATAAGCTTTATTCAGCCTTAATCAAAAATAGTAGAATAAAAAAAATTATATTTAAATTTAGGATAAAGTTTAATGCCAACCGTCGGGTTATTTCCGATATAAAAGTATTAGACTTTATAATATGGTCATTTGGACGGTTAGAATAATTAAAAAACAAAAAATAAAAATAAAAAATGATTTACAAAGAAGAATTAAAAGAATTCAAAAAGATTTATAAAAAGAGATTTGGCGAAAATCTTTCCGATCAGGTTGCTTTAGAAAAAGCGACTCAATTATTAAATTTAGTGAAAGCCGTTTATCAACCAATGACTAAAGAAGAATATGATAAAGTCCAAAAACGCAAAGAAGAAACAAAATAACAAGGAAGGAGAGGAAGCAAGAAATAATCTATTGGGATTTTTTAGTTTACTTCTTAAAGTTGATAGGAGAATAAATCCCCAAAGATATAAATCAAAAAAGAAAAAGATTTATGAAAAGTAAAAAATTAAAATCAGATAGTATTTTAACAGGTGTTGCTGGAGAATATTTTGTTGCTGCAGAATTAACTAAAAGAGGATATATTGCATCTATTACTCTTAGAAATACAAGAGGAATAGACATTCTTGTATCAAATAGGGATGCAACTAAATCGGTGGGAATTCAGGTAAAGTCTACTAGATATAGTAATACTCGTGCTTGGATACTTAATAAAAAATCAGAAAATTATTATACCAATAATTTATTTTATGTTTTTGTAAACTTGAAAGAGGGAAATCAAAGGCCGGATTTTTTTATAGTGCCCAGTAAAATTGTCGCGGAAAAAATGGCTTAAGAAGCCAAATAGATCCGGTGGAAAACATAAAGATAGTTCTATGAGAAAATTTTCTGATAAAGAAGAAAATTATTTAGAATGCTGGGAAATTTTAGATTTATAAATTATGAATAAAATTCTACAAACAAGAACTACTGATAAAATTTTCTCTGTTTCAGATTATATTAAAATTATAAATGAAGAATTAAGGATTTTTAGATCAAAAATTATAGGAGAGGTTAGCGAAGTTAAGACGGGCCCTACTGGTCATGTTTATTTCACATTAAAAGACGAAAAAGATAAAAGCATAATAAATTGTTTAATTTGGAGTTCTAGCTATAATATTTGTGGCGTCCGCTTAAAAGAAGGGATTAAAATTATTGCTACTGGATATCCTGAAATATATGCTCCATGGGGAAAATTATCTTTTAAAGCTGAAGTTATTGAGCATGCTGGAGAAGGAACTTTAAAAAAAGAGTATGAGAAATTAAAGAAGAAATTAGACAAAGAAGGACTTTTTGAAAAAATTAGAAAACGACCAATCCCAAGATATTCGCAGAAAATTGGGATAATTACCTCAAAACATGGCGCAGTTCTAGCAGATTTTTTAAATAACTTGGGAAGATTTGGATTCAAAATTAAAATGATTGATTCTCGTGTAGAAGGACAAGCCGCTATTACCGATTTATTAAGTTCTATTAGAAGATTTAAGAAAGAAGACATAGAGATATTGGCAATTATGCGTGGTGGTGGTTCTTTAGAATCAATATTGGCATTTAATAATGAGTTACTGGTCAGAGAGATAGCTGGTTTTCCAGTTCCAGTAATTGTGGGAATTGGACATGACAAAGACATCCCTCTTGCGGCATTAGTGGCTGACTATTCGGTTTCAACGCCGAGTTTTGTTGCCTCCGTTCTTAATAAATCATGGGAGCAAGCCACCTCATTATTAGAAGAATATGAAAGAAATATTATAAATTTATATAGTAAGCAATTATCTAAAACTAATAATTTTTTAAAGGAACTTACTTATAAGATCAAAGAGAGATTTGGCGAAATTTTAGACGAATACAAAGAGATAGAAAATAAATTTAAAATTTTTCTCTCTAGAATTAAACACACTTTAATTCTTAAAAGAAGAGATGCAAACAACGCTTTGAAATTTATATTTAAAAATTTTTCTACAACTTTGAATAATTTACAGTACAAAATTAAAAGTATTGATTTTTATACTAATTTCGGAAAAGCGTTAACTATAAAAGAAAAAAATATAACTGATTATTCAAAATCGATACTGAAAGATTTTGCTTCTACATTAAAAGGTATTAAATATAAGATTAAAAACACAGAGAAGCTAATCACTTCATATAATCCGGAAAGACAGCTTAAGTTGGGCTACAGCATCGCCAGACACAACGGAAAGCTTATTAAAAACATAAAAAGTGTTAAGATAGGAGAAGATATGGATGTTCAAGTTTCTAATGGATCAATCCAATCAAAAATTAGAAATATAATTAAACGATAAAAATATGCCTAAAGAAGATAAAATAGAAAAACAAGATCTCACTAGTGATCTTAAAAAACTTTCAGGGATAAGTAAGTGGTTTGAAGATCAAGAAAATATTGACATTGAAGAGGCTTTAAAAAAGGTAAAAGAAGCAGCAGGTCTTATTAAGACTAGCAAAGAGCGGCTTAAAGCAGTTGAGAATGAGTTTGAAGAAATTAAAAAAGAAATAGACCTCAAGGAAGATGATGATAGTGAAGAAGAGGAGGAGGAAAAAGAGGAGGAAGAAGATGGAGAGGAAATAGATGCAAAAGATATACCATTTTGAGACACTGCAAAATAACCTTTTATAGTGTCTCATTTGTCTCATTTTAGCTTAAAATAGCCCGACCGAGAGGGGTCAAATTATTCACTAGAAAGTACTTAATATCCCCTTATGGGTCTTGCTTTTTTGAGGTTCTAGACCGAGGATGCCAGCCACCTTGAGCGCAGTTCTTGCGACCGAGACGGGTTCGAATTCTAATCCCGCAGCAGTCTAATGCTCGGTATCGAGAGACAGAGAGGCGTCAAGTTACCGGACGCCAAGCAGATTTATTTACAAGATGACCCTCAAGTATATAAAAGATAAACTCAGGATTAAGAAAATTTAGTTCGAAATTTAAGTTAACTAATAAAGGTCGACGCATAAATAAATTAAAGAATAAATAATATGAAAAGAGTTTTTATTAGTTTTGACTATGACCACGACAGTGATTTAAAGACTCTGCTTATTGGCCAATCAAGGCTCGAAGGTTCTCCTTTTGAAATCGCCGATTGGTCGGTTAAAGAAGAACTTACAGGTGATTGGGAGGCAAAGGTTAAAGAAAGAATAAGAAAAGTTGAAATCGTCGCAATTATTTGTGGTGAATATACTGACACGGCGACTGGCGTAAGTGCCGAAGTAAAGATTGCACAAGAGGAAGAAATACCCTATTTTTTACTTAAAGGAAGAAAAGATAAAACCTGCGAGAAGCCTAATTCCGCAAAATATTCCGACAAAATCTATAAATGGACATGGGATAACCTTAAGTCATTAATTGGGGGTAATCGATAATATGTCCAAAAACTTATTTTCTAAAACAAAGAAAAAATATGGCAATGAATATGAAAAACATCTTTTCGAACAGTACCAATTGTATATAGAGGGGGCAGAAAAGATAAGTGATAGGCGACAAAACGCAAATAATTATTTCATTACCATAAATACGGCCCTAATAACTCTTCTAGGATTATCTTTTCAGGTAAATTTTTTGGACAGTCTTGTTTGGATGCGTTCTTTAATTAGTGGATTGGGAATTGTTATTTGTATTATTTTTTGGTTTTTACTACGTTCATACAAACAACTTAATACAGGGAAATTCAAAGTTATACACGAGATAGAAAAGCAGCTACCTCTTGCCTTATATGATTATGAGTGGAAAATTTTAGGAGAGGGGAAGGATGAGAAAAAATATTACCCATTCTCTCACGTTGAGCTCCTAATACCTTGGGTTTTTGGCCTATTATACTTAATTTTAGGTATAGTTTTTATAATTAAATAATAAAAGTTATGTTTAATAAAAAAATATTTATAATAATAATTATAAGTATTATTATTATTCTTGCTGTCATAGCGGGAATATTTAATTATCAAAAAGATATTCAAAGATCTAATTTTATTAAGTACAAGACAGGATTGGAAATTTCTGAAGATGAAAAGGAACAAAACGAGATTACTAATTGGCAGACATATAAGAATGAAGAGTATGGATTCGAATTTAAATATCCAGAAAATTGGGGGAAAATTATTCCAGACCAAGCGGATACAGACGAAGAAATAGGTGTGGATTGGAAAAAAAGCATTTTTGAAGCTCAAATAAAGACAGGGGTCTATACATTTTTTTCAGAAAATAAAAATATTAAGAAGATTTGGTATCAACCTTCTTCAGGAAGTTTGGCTTTTGTAGAATATACAAGCCATGAAGAACCAGCAGTAGGTGGTGGCCAAGAAATGCTCAAACAAGAAACATTAAAAATTATTGACTATAAAAATAAGATAATCCAAATTTATACCGTTCCAGAAAATCAAGTTGCATGGTACGTAAAGATATACGCTGTAAGATTTTCTCCTGACAATAATTATATTTGTTTTGGTCTGGCTGGTTGGGAATGGAGGAAGCCTATGATAGTCAATATTCAAACCAAGAAAAACATATTAGAGGATACTAGTACTGGCTTTGGAGTGGAGGGTATTTACCAAGATATTTTTTGGTCGCAGAACAGTAAAAACTTGATAATTAGTAATCACTTTGAAGCATTCGGTGGCGAGGGGAAAGAAGAGATATTAATAAGCGACTATGGAAAACCGGAAAAATTAAATCAAGTTTTTACTCTTGGCAAAGGTTTCGATTTATGGGATTCCAAAATTTATAATGTCCGTTTAATGGATGACGAGAAATTATATTTTTCGGTAAGGTTCGTTCCACTTAAAGGAGAGACTTACGAGAAAGAATATGAATATCTTGTGAAAACGAAAGAATTAAAAGAAATAAAATAAAAATTTTCAACCAAATACTTTCTACTTTTAGATTTTTAGAATAAGTATAATTAAATATTATGAAAAAACAAAAAGGAGTCTCAACAACATTAAGTATTTTATTAATAGTTCTTTTAGTTACTATTCTTGGAGCAGCTATTGTTTATAAATATTATTTAGTTTCGGAAGAGGGGACAATTAAAATAGAAACTAAAGACACAAAATGGAAGGATTATGAATTAGAAGAAATTAGCCAAGATTTTGAATCTTCTGATTTTTATGACAGACATCTTATCGGGATTCAAGATAATGGTCAGCGTGATATTATTCTTCTAAGCATAAAAGAAGCACTTGGTGGATCAAAAGATGATATAACTTGGTATCCTAAAAGAGTTTCTTTTCCTCCATATTCCTCAAAGATATTTTTTGTAAAATATTTATCAGAAACGGGCCACTCAATAGGTTTAATTATGTTTGATGTTAAAAATTTGACTTTCGAGGAATTGACTGAGGTCGGAGAAATTTATCAAAATTATTATAATTATGAAAGCATTGTATCTGCTGATGGCTTTAAAATAGCCTCTCTGGGATATGATAAACTTTATTTATTAGATCTTCTTAATGATGAAGCTAAACTTTTAACAGAAGCAAAACAAGAGGAAGGTTTTGATCTTATTTTTTGGCCAGCTAAAGAAACCCCTGACTTTATTTGGTTAGATAATAATACTATTCAATACCCAGTATATTCTATAGAGGGAATTTGGGATCCTCCTATTGAAATAAGGCAAATTTCAACAGAAGGAGTAGAAAAAATTGTTGATGGCAAAACTATTAATTGGGGAACATATAGGAATGAAAAGTATGGATTTGAGTTAAAATATCCGAAAGATTGGAAAACAACTATTAATGAATCCGGGATGTATCTTTTAACTGTTTTGTTTCAAAAAGTAGATACTACCCAAGAGAAATTCATTTTGCCTGGTGATTATCTAGAAGATGCAACTTATGATATTAGCTTAACAATAAAAAATAATCCTCAGAACTACTCAATTAAGGATTATCTTCTAGAGGATACTCCGCTTGAGTCGAGAGAAAAGACATGGGAAGAAGAATATAAAGAGATAATTATTGGAGACAATTTAAGAGGTATAAAATATACAATATTTGCAGCACCTGCTTCTGGTTCTTGTACGATAGTAGCTATTTCTCACGACAACAAAATTTATAAGTTTTCTTATTGCGCCATAGCTCATTCAGAAACTCATACTAAGTTTATAAAAGTTTTTAACCAGATGCTTTCTACTTTTAAGTTTATAGGGGAACCCCAAAGTGAAATTACTGATTGGCAAACTTATAGAAATGAAAAATATAAATTTGAGTTTAAATATCCTGAAGAATGGGAACTCTCAGAAATTTTTACAAGCTCAGATATATCCCCGTCATATATTGTACCCGAGCAAGATTTTTTACCTATTAATGTTGTTATAAGAAAAAGATCCGTGGGATTATATAACGAAGAAGATGGTCCAGGAATTTGCCTAGAGGGAGAAATAGCATGTGGCCTAGGCATTACTACCACTTTTAAGATTAGTAAAAAATATAATCAAGATTTCGAAAAAGAGTTAGCATCTCGTGGTCAAAGTCCAATATATAAAATCAAGATTGGAGGAGAAAATGCAGTAGAACATAGACTAGATGTAGCTCCAGGGAGTTTAATTTTAAGATGGCTATTAAGAGATGGCAAGGGTTTTGCATTTACTTCTAGCGCATCGTGCCAGGATGATTGTGAATTCGACCAAATACTTTCTACTTTTAGATTTATTGAGTAAAATAGGTTCTAACATCGTCCACAACCCGTAGCAAATTAAAATTGTCTTTTTATCTAAGTGGTTTTTTGGTATAATAATAAAAAGCAAAGGTTTATAAAATTCTAAAATAACAATTATTTATTATGTTAA
>Ga0207997_1001327_pt1 | contig 12801 bp, 9 predicted proteins | sample AntAceMetag02UKN_FD_184777 | JGI IMG/M metagenome (GOLD analysis project Ga0207997, IMG submission 184777) | Saline lake microbial communities from Ace Lake, Antarctica - Antarctic Ace Lake Metagenome 02UKN (SPAdes) (version 2) | ecosystem: Environmental > Aquatic > Non-marine Saline and Alkaline...
GAAAGTTCATTATGTAGTGAACATTCTACCATGTGTGAACATTGTGTAGTATCACATCCTGTATTCTTTACATTGTTAGTCGACGGTTCGTCGTCGCCATCAAGGTGTCTTCTCTTTCTTAAAGAAAAGAAGTAGTTACCGAAGGTGACGTGTTTCTTTCTTAAATACCCTCTTGTCTTTATTATAATAAAAAAAATATAATGTTGGTTTACGTAGTAAGCAACCTATCTTATTTAAACTCTTTTTAAGAACTCTCTTATGTAGGCATATTTTTGGACTTCTCATTTACATTTTTAGACTTCTCACTAGCACATTTTTTGACTCGTGCTTTTATAATATAAAGTCAATAAATGTAACATAGCCACGCAAGTTAGATATATTGTAAAGCCAACACATTGATAGCATCCATATTACGCCACGTACTAAGGCAATGACTAATACTTCTATGCACTTCTTTGGGAATGTACACTATATGTTCTTCGTCTACGTGATGTCCTTCATATTCTTCTTGTTGTTCATTCATTGGAATGAAGCCTAACTGTCGTCTTTTAGCGTGACTTGCTTTACTAGCCACTATCCCCTTAGGACTTTGAAGATATCTTTTTGCTCTCGCTCTACCTGCAGGTGTTTTATTATATGCACTTCCATAGATAACTACTTTTTCCTTATTATTAATAGCGTATTGCTTTGAGTAAGCGTTAATCTTTTCTTTATGCTCTACATAATATGCTTTACATTCTTCTTTGTGAGCTTCATAGTATTTTCTCTTATATTCTGTTCTGTCTCCCATAATTAATCTCCTTTTTGATTTTAAATGTGTTCAGAATCCACTCAGATTGATTTATTTACACGTATGCATGCAATGACAAGCGGAACATGTAATGTCTCTGTATGACCCCTTAAAAGTCCAAAAATGTGCTATTACTATCAAGTATCGTATTGTTAAAATCTAACTTACCAATCTTGCGTAAAAATCTTTTGAACGAAAAATGGAGCACAAGACTGGAATCGAACCAGCATAAGAGAGGTTGCAGCTCTCCACCTAACCACTCGGTAACTTGTGCTTATAATAAAAAATGGTAACGCATAAGGGAATCGAACCCTTGTGTACTGATAGAAAGTCAGTCGAACTACCACTGTTCTAATGCGTCAAAATGGTAGGAATACACAGAATTGAACTGTGGTATCATGCGTGTAAAACATGTGTTCTACCCTTGAACTATATTCCTATATGGCTGCGTAGATAGGGGTCGAACCTACGACCAATTGGTTAACAGCCAACTGCTACTACCACTGAGCTACTACGCAATGATGGCGGAAAGAATAGGAATCGAACCTACATAGGCTTTCACCTTACCAATTTAGCAAACTGGCGACTTACCGTTAGTCAATCCTTCCTTATAATGGCGGATGTAATCAGTAACGAACTGACATCTTTCACCTTGACAGGGTGATGCTACTACTTTGAGCTATACATCCATATTGTATTCAATTTAGACTACAATCGTAGTCACATAATTTCGTGAACCTGTGTATGTTTTGCACAAGTTGAACTGGTTACAATTTTTAACCAGTTGGTGACAAATATTCACCTACTGAAAATATTCTTTGTAAACCCCTTTTTTATTCTTTGTAAACCTGTCACAATTACTGTGACATTACTGTGACATTCTCAATAACATACATCAAAGTGTACACTAATGATAACTTTCATGTACATGAATGAGATATTTCCTGAACGTGTTATAAAACATACTTTCAAGAAATAAGATACTGGTGCCAGTAGATGGATTTGAACCACCGAACCCAAACGAGAACTGTTTTACAGACAGCCTGCTTTAACCGCTTGCATATACTGGCATGATTTGGTGAGGGATAAGAGATTCGAACTCTTACGTCTTTCGACAGCAGGGCTTAAACCTGCTATGGCTGCCAATTACATCAATCCCTCATATTTGGTGCGAAACCTCGGAGTCGAACCGAGAGAACCCAGTTTCTAAGACTGGTATGTATGCCAATTCCATCAGTCTCGCATATGGCGGAAGTACTCTGATTCGAACAGAGAGAGGTATGACCCTCGACAGTTTTCAAGACTGCTCCAATACCGTTCTGGCACACTTCCTTATATCTTCTTCTAATAATGTTTCGCAATTTTCATCTATTGCTTTTAAAACTTTCTGCATTAACGGAATCCATCCTTCTTCACGTCTATGATAAATAAAGAAAGGCACGTTGTGTGTGAGTATCTTATACTGTGCTTCACCTTTAACCTTCTTACCTGTGTTAAGTACCTGAATTTCATCAATTTTTTCACTGTTAACAAATATCTTTGTTATTAACATTTGTTTACTCCTTCATATTTATTTTGGAATGCTTATTGGGAATTGAACCCAAACCTTAAATTTCGTAGATTTATATTCTATCCATTAAACTATAAGCATATGGCATCCTGTGTAGGAATCGAACCCACCTTAAAGGGATAGAAGCCCTCTGCATAATCCAATCTGCCAACAGGACATATCTGGTACATTCGGAAGGACTTGAACCTTCATCTTCTTGATTAAGAGTCAAGCACTTTACCAATTAAGTTACGAATGCAAACTTGGAGCGGAATATGAGAATCGAACTCACATCAATTGGGTGGAAGCCAACTATACTACCGTTGTACTAATCCCGCTAATTTTCTTTTGTCAAAAGGTTTGTTGTGTACCCTGCTATTACAAGGCTACCACATTACTCAATAGACCTAATTTATGGCTATCCATATCGTATCACCGCCTTTATTGATTGTCTCTACACATTGGATTTTCCATGTCAGGTTATTCCAATTCAACTAATATCTTTTTGGCAATTCCTGTACCTAACGCAACTTGATTACCATGTATGTTTATCAGAATAGGTGATTGCATACAAATATTTCTTAATACTATTATTGTATCATCTATGTGTATACCTAAACCACTTAATCTTTGTCTAATATTCTTTCCACCAAAAATGCTAATTACTTTTACTTTCTGATTCTTTTTAATTAAATCAAGTGTAATCATATAATCTCCTTATGATTTAAAATGGAGCTTAAAGTTAGAATCGAACTAACATCTTCTGTTTACAAGACAGTTGCTCTACCATTGAGCTATAAAAGCATATGGTTGGGAAGGGCGGACTCGAACCGCCATGATGCCTGCATTCCAAATGCAGTAGCTTATACCAATTGGCTCACTTCCCATTAAAATGGAAGGGGTTACATGAGTTGAACATGTAATTTAAGGGTCAAATCCTTACGGTTTACCATTAGCCTAAACCCCCAATATTTGGTGTGAAAGACTGGACTCGAACCAGTAACGCTCAGGACTTCAACCTGACGCTCTACCATTAGAGCTACTCTCACATATTTGGTACTGGTACTTTGAGTTGAACAAAGATTCTCCGCTTATCGAGCGGATGTATTGCCATTATACTATACCAGTAAAAAAGTGTCTTCTGTGTGCAAAATTTTCCATTAATTCATGCTCTGTAAGAGCTAATTTCACACTAAATAAGAAGCCCTTATAAAGTTAACTAAAACAATACAAGGGCTAATTCCTACCATGTGAAGGGTCATGGCAGGGCATTTCTTAAAGATGGTTACGTGTTATAAACCCTTACTTTTACATCTTTGATATTATCTACTAATTGAATATCTCTTTTCCAAATAACACCATGTTTCTTATTAACAGAAAACAATGTTTGGCTTGGAATACTGGATGTTCTTAACTTACCGATAGAGAATAAATCTCCACCAGCCCAACATCCATTCATGATAATGTTCTCGAATTCTGCAGAATTATGGAAATGTCCGCATAACATATAGTCTGCGTTTTCTTTGTATTTCATTAACATTTTATTTATTTTATCCATTTCTCTTTTTGCACCATAAAAAGGTAAACCATTCCACCCTCTTAAAGTGTCACCATGTTCTATCCAAAAGTTCCAACCTTCAATTTCAACTAACATATGTTGAGCTTCTGTATAATCAAAAGTTATATTATCTATTCCTGCAAGACGTGCTTTTAGAGCCCAATATACTAACCTATCAAAGTTATCGCTTGGATGTGAACCTTTTATACTTTGTGTAAGTCTACCATGATTACCGTAAACTCCAAAGCATTTAATATTCTTAAAGTATTTTGATAATGCAATAATATAATCGAGAATTATTTCTGTTGCATGCATTACCTGTTCAGTTACTTGAAATTCTACACTTGCCATTTGATTATCTCTCATAATACAATTCTCAACTAAATCACCTAAAAAAGGAATGATTAATGTATCAGGTGTATTAGTATGATAATCTAAAATTCTAACTGTGGTATCTAAGAGGTATTGTAATTGTTTCTTAAATACTTCTAAATTATAATTACCTATATCGCCAGTTTCCCCTCTTGTAACCTTTAAACCACAATGACTATCTGAAAACATTTGTACCCATGTTTCATCACATAAAATAGATACAGTATTATCTGTAGGAGAAAGTCTTTTTCTCTTTTCTAAATGAGAAACAACGTCTCTTGTAATTTCTTCTACTTCATCAAAGAGTTTTTTAGTCTTTTTAACCTTCTCTGTTACCCCATCTACTCTTGTAAGTATTTCTAAGGTTAATAGGTCAACTGTAAATGTCTTGTTACAATCTTTACATAAGTATCTCTGTTTTGTTTTATTATCCCTGTATTGTTGTTTTATAGTATGTGAGCTTGTGCAATATGGACAAATGTACCCTTCTTTATTAGTATCTGTCATGTTTAAGTCTCCTTTTAAATTTTTTCTAATTTCTCTAATCTTTCATCGTGTTCTTTGAACTTTGGATTTGAACCATTTGATGTTGTTAATATATTTCTTAAAATTTCTGCTTGTATTTTTTGGTTCTCTTTAATCTCTTTATTTGCTATTTTTGTATCTTTTCTACTTATAATTATATCTTCATGTGTTTCTTTTAGTACTATTGCTATTTCTTTATTTAGCTCCATATTCTTGTTTCCTACTTTGAGTGTTTCGTCTATTGATTTATCCATTTTGTCAATAAATTTGTCTCCACATTTTCTAAAGAACTTTACGAAATTGGTTATTAAATACCAAATTAACCAAGCTCCTAAGATAACGCCTACCCCTTTTGCTCCAAGTACTCCGTATTGTAATATAAATTGTCCTATCATATCTCCAACTCCTTTACTATATGTTTATCTCATTAAAAACCTCTTTCGTTTTATTGACAACCTTACTGTCTAATCTTATTATACCATAAAAAGCACAGTCATGTCAAGTATTATTAACAATTAGCTCCCATGAAGAATGCACTACCTTGGGAAACAGCTAATCTATACCCTCTATTTGCTACTGTACCTGCTGAGGTAGCATCTGTTGAAGTATGCCAACAGAAATAATATCTACCATCACCATTTTCAGGTGCGTCTGTGTCATTGTAAGTAGATGCTGTTGCTCCTGCAATTGCTCCATAATCTTCGTTAGCGTCACCAGCACTTCTATACCATGCGTAAGTTAATACAGCATGTCCTGTATAACCATTATCAGTATCACTTTCATCACCATCGCCTATTCCATTATAAGCTCTTACTTTATATGTAACAGATGTGCCATTATTAGCAGACGCTCCTGTGTTAGCTAAAGCGACATGTACAGAACTTGTGCCATCTGATGCTGTACATGCACCCAATGTTATGGTAGGTGAAGGTGCTCCAGTGTGGTCATAAGTTAATACATTTCCTACATCTACCCAAGCTGAACCAGTCCATACATCGTAACCAGTTGCACCAGCTACAGCAGACCATGTAATTACAACTTTATCAGTATGAGTTCCATCAGTTGCTGAAACATTTGTTACTTGGTCTGGTGCTGAAGGAGTTGCACCTATTCCATAAACGCTTATAGAGTCTCCATTGTTTACTCCAAAATCTACATCTTCGCATGTATGATAGTCACCATTTTTATAAAAAATTCCATCATATCCAGAGTAATCTCTTTCTATTTTACTTGCTCCACCCCATATTCCTATTATGTCATCAGTTGAAATAGACATATCTAATCCAGCAGCTGTTTGTTTACTTCCTGCTGTGACTGCTCCAACATCTTCATAGTCTCTTGCTGTTAGGTCATCAGGTGCATCTTCAATCCAGAATATAGTAACATATGTAATTGCAGGTGAATTTGTATTCCACCACATTTCAACACTTGTTATAGTTCCTGTATCATTTGCTACTGCACCCTGATTAACAGATGTAGTATTTGCTGCTCCAACTCCTGCTCTGTTTGATGCTGCTTCTCCTACATTAATTACTGCCATTGTTATCCACCTCTAATCCAGAAAGTTCAGTGTTTAATTTCTCTATATCTGATTTTTTAAATGATTTGTTAAATGATTTGTTGTGTTTTTCATCAACTTTATGTTTTACCATATCTAAAAGGTTACTTCTATTACCGCTATCAAGCACATTATCTAATTGGTCTGTATCTGTTTTCTTCCAGTTTTCTGTAATATAATCCCTAATACCTTGTTTTGTTATATCAGAATCGACACTAACAAAAAGCATCAAACATGGATTAAGTTGTTTTTTTGTAGGTACTAATTTCCGTAATCCTCTTGCTTTCTCAGTGAGCAGTAAACGTCCACCACCAATATCGAATGTTCCGTTTTCTTCTTCTGTAAGTTCCCTTGTGAACACATCTATGTATTGTTTTTTATGTGTTTTATCACTTGGTTCTGGAAAAAAGTCTAATCTTATCTTTAATTTCCCATTATGTATATGAGTTCCTGTTTCGTTTATTTTAATCTTCATTGTTTCTCCTTTATTAAAGGGGAGCTTTCACTCCCCATTGTTATTATACAGGTACTGAGAAGTCACCTAAAAATGTTCCTAAATAATTTGTTCCATTCCAGAACAGTGAAATTATATCTTTTGCATCTGCGTCTGTACTTAATGTAGGTTTAGTTCCACTTGGAAACATTACTGTTGCAGGATAGTCACATGTTCTACTACCTGTTCCATCTTGTATTAATTCTAATGTAAGTGTACATGGATTTGTAGGTGCTGTAAAGGTAAATACTACATTGCCTGCACCAAATGTGAACTGGAACTTGTTACCTAATTTCCAGTCAAGAGTTTGTGCTCCTGTTCCAGAATCGGTTTGTAATGTAAATCCTATACTATTTGCATTCATATCAAGTTCACCAGTTGAATCTATTTCCATACCAGTTGCACCGTTAGTTTTAAATATTATATGGTTATCAGTTGCAAAATTAATTGTGTTATCTGCATCCCTACCCACATATAAAGCAGCGTTCACCATTGATGTTACACCTGTAAATGCACCACTTAAATTAGTTACCACACCGCTTGTAGGTGTACCTAATAATGGTGTTATGAATGTTGGACTCGTAGCAAAGACTAATTTGCCAGTTCCTGTTTCATCACTTACTGAACTAAGCATCTGAGCACTTGTAATACTATCTGCTTTTGTACCATATAAAGTTCCACTTGTAGGTAAGGTCACTGCTGTATTAGCTGTTAAAGTTAATCCAAGAGTAAAATTACCTGTGTATGTTAAGGTATTGTTCGCACCATTTGCTACACCAGTTCCACCTTCTGCAGGTAGTAATGGATTGTCTAATGTTAATGAAGTAAAGTCTGCTTCCCCATCATCATTTATACTTGCCACTTCTACGTCTGCATAATCTTTGATTGTGATTTTAGTAGTGCCATCTGCAGCTCCAAGTCTCATTCGTATAATCTCGCCTACAGCTGCTGATAAGTTTATTGGATTTGGATGTGGTCTACTTAATAAAACGTCTGTATTAGAAGCTCCATATAATGTGTACCCTGCTAAAATAACTCTACCACTTGTAGGTCTTATATTGGTATATCCACCAGACCCATCTAACTCAACATATAATAAATCCCCTGCAGCCCATGCTTCATCGTTAGGGTTGACATCTGTAGCTCCAAGCGAATCAATTGCTAACACTAATCCTTGTACTCTAATTAAACCTCTGTTTGGTGTGTTTATGTCTCCTGCAGCCATACCTATCATTCTAATTTTGTCACTATCATCTGCGTCACATAATGATACATTAGGATAAGCTGCACCAGTAGAACCACTTATATATACTGCTTGACCTTTTTTAATATCTTCTGTAGCACGTGCTAATAACGTAGTACCAGTAGCTGCTGAGCCTGATAAATCATCTAAAGATGCTAAAGTTCCTGTAGTAGGAAACTGTATTGTAGTAGCACCTGTAACAGTAATTTGAGTTGCATGAGCACCCACAATAGTGATTGTACTTGCCACGTCATTCGCAACACCTGTACCACCATATTGAGGTACTAAAAGCATAGTTCCACCGGTAGTTGCATCATTAGGGTATAAACCATCTTGTTTGCTATGTGCTAATATTGTACCTAAATCATTAACAATCTGACGTATGTTATTAGTATCTTCTAATGCGTCAGCCATATCTACTGCACTTACATAGAAGTTTGCTCCTGATTCTTGTTTGTATTTATAATTTGCCATTTATTTCATCTCCTTATTTATCAATTAAATCTACAAGTAAATTCTCAAGTTTTCTTACCCCTGTGTTAGAAGCTGTTACCATGAAAGTAAAGTACTTATATTCAGTACCGTCAAATGCTCTGTAAGAGATTACTCCATCAGCTGCTAATGCATAAGCTTTTTCAGCACCAGCTGCAGCTACGTAAGGTATTCTTGGGTATTCACGTGTTATAATTACTCTTTCTAATTCTACACTTTGTATTACAAAATCTTGTGTTCTATTTCTATCATCTGAATCCATTGTTATTAATTGTCCACTATGAATATCAGTATTGTTTGTGAAAAAGGTAACTGTTTTATCTGATTGTGAGTGTAATAATAATTCACCTTTAGCCATTTCATTTGCTACTTCTACGCTCATTATGCTACTATCGTCAATACAATATTCAAATATACCGTCTCCACCCTCACTTGCTTTAATATTATTAATTGAGTCTGTATCTTCTCTGATTAATGCAACTGGTGCACCAAAATATGTGTATGTAATTAATAATTCATCATCAGAAGTAGGTGCTGTTAAAGTTCCAGTACCATTAATACTGATTGCTTTATTTGCTACAGGAGTAAATGTAGTATCTGTACAAGGGAAATATTTCCCTGTATTAGCCCATACAGTAGCGATTCCGTCTCCTAATTCCCATTTACCTGTCTTTGAATGGACTCCTAAATAGTCTCCTTCTTCTACTTGTAATACTAAATCAGTAACTGTTCTTTCAGCTCCCTGAACTACTCCACCTATTTCTACTGAATCTCTCATAGTAAATTTATTAGGGAATCCAACAGCGTCAGGTCTATAAAAAGAACCTACTACACATTCTGTTAAAGTTGTTTGAACATACATCTTTATTGTGTCAATTATTCCAGTAGCGTTCACTCTATTTTCCCCACTAATAAGGGTTAAATCTTCATTGGTGTTATCTGCTCTGTTTGTTGAATCACTTCCAACATCCAATGGTAAGTCACCAAGTTCTAATAGTTTATTTTCAGCATCATACATATATTCATAATCAGCTGCTGCATCGTCTCCTGTTATACCTACAGTTTTGTAAACATTGTTCTTTGTAAGCGTTGGTAAATATTGTTTATACACTACAAAATATGGTGAAGTGTCATGTCCAACTGCTAAATATGTACTTGAAGTAGAAAAGTCTACTCCTAATACTTCATCTACTGGTAAATCAGGGTCTGTTGACTTTGTAAAAGTTCCTGCTGTATACTTATATATAGTTATAAATGGTGTAGTATCGTGTCCAACTGCTAACTGTATTCCATTCTCAGCAAAATCTACATCATTTGCATTACCTGTTGGTAAATCTGCAGGATTGGCTAATTTAGTAAATACGTCATTGGCTATGCTATATATAGTTATAAATGGTGTAGTATCGTGTGCTACTACTAAATATGTACCACATGGTGAAAAAGATACACTATTTCCTATCCCTGCAGGTAAGTCAGCAGGTTCGGCTACTTCTGTAAAGGTATCACCTTCACGTTTATATATAGTAACATAAGGACTTGTGTCATGTGCAATTGCTAAATAAGTTCCGTCAGGACTCCATGCTATTCCTCTACCTTCTCCTGTTGGTAGACTTGCAGGGTCAGCTAACTTTGTGAATACATCGTCAGCACGTTTCCATATTGTTACATAAGGACTGTCTCTATGTGCTACAGTATAATAAGTATCACATGGAGAAAAAGCACAATCAAAAGCATCATCTGGTGGTAAATCATCAAAAGCATCTAATAATGTAAACACATCATTACTTCTCTTATACACTCTTGTAAAACTTCCACTATCAGAAGTCCAACCTAAATAAGTATCATCATTAGACCAACACACTGATAAACAATCTGTATTAGGTGTAAGGTCAGGGTCTGCTAATGCTGTAAATGTATCTCCTTCTCTTTTGAATATTTTAATACCTTTGAAATCATGTAAAATTGGCTCAACATATCCCACTGCTAAATATGTGTCATTATGTGAGAATTGTATTTTAGTAGCATCCCATTTGAGTTCAAAGTCCGTATCTAATTTAGTTAAAGGAACTACCTCTCCTTTGAACTCACCAGTCCACGAAGTAGTAGTGCCATCACCAACAAACGCTTCTCCTACAACGTCTTCTATTGATGAACTTTTAACATAAATTCTGTTTCTAACTTGTGAATTATCCACTGACACACTTAAATCTTTGTAATTGGCTTGGTTATCATCTAAATCAAAAGGAGCTGTTTCTGTCTCATTAGAGAAGAAATGTAAGTCCTTATCATAATCTACATACCAATTAAAATCATTGTTATTAGCTAATGTCATAATAGCTTTAGAAACAGGTATATAACTGAATGATATTTCACTAACAATGCTTCCGTCTTCTACATTAGTAGTTGAAAATCCAGCTGTGTAAGTTCTCATAGAAACTTCATATAATCGTGCTGAATCTGCACCTATTGTGCATGTATTAGCAAATCTTACTCTAACTTTAGTCAGTGATTCTATCTCGTCAATTCCTGCTTCTGTCCATAACATATCATTAAAGTCTCCTTGGTATACATGATTCCAAGCAGCGTCATAATAAGCATCAATATCAACATGGTCTATTCCAACAGCAGTTCTTTGTGCTAATATTTTAATTCTGTCACACCCTACTGCAGGAAATGTAAGTTCAATAAATGAACCCCATTTAGGAAAGATATATTGGTAAACAGTATTATCAGTATTTCCAACTGTGTGTAATCTAACTCCAGCATCAAATCTAAATGCTTTTATATTTCCTACATTTAATAATTTAGTATCGTAATTAGCAGTAGTCACATTCCATCCAGTACCCAATGTGTATTGATAAATTTCTTGATTATCTTTGCCATAAACCCACATTTTTGTACCATCGGTATTAAATGCAATACCACTTGCATATTCAGTTTCTGCAGTTATATCTTTTGATAAATCTGCTGTAGCTGTGCTTATATCCCATGAAGTAGTCATATCCCATTGATAAATAGTTCCAGCCCAATCAACATTATATACCCAATCTCCATTTTCTTCGAAATGTATTCCCATTGAATACCCAACTGCTGCAGATTTTCCTGTGTATACTGCTGTTGAAACATCCCAAGCTGTACCTAATGTGTACTGATACATTACACCATTTTCGAACCCTACTACATACATACTTAACCCATCAGGTTTAATAAACATACAACGTGGAAAAGTATCTTCTGTACTAACGTCAAATGACTTCTCTGCGTACACCATTGTGTCAATATTCCATCCCTCTGTTAGTGTATACTGGTATATCATACTTGTTAGGTTATCTATCATGTATGCTGTGCCACCATATGGTTTAAAGAATATATCTGTAGCTGTAGATGTTTGTGAAACGAGATAAGATTTGTTCTCATATACACCTTCATCAATAACCCAAAAAACATCATTAGCATCAATGACATCATAACCATATGTGTCATCATCTTCATCATATATATTGGCTTCATCTGTCCATTCTGTATCAGGGTCACTAAACCCTGTAGGAAAAGTCCATTCAGGGTTTAAATAACCAGTATATTTTGTGATAATATCTTTAATAATATCACCAGCATATTGATTAGAGTAAGTTTCATTAACTAATAATTTATCTAAATCTCTTGTAAAATCTACACATTCAACTTGATAAGATAAGCTGTTTGGTGGTATAAAAGTTTCGTCAGTTCTTGTTAGTCTACCAGCAAATAATGTAGTTGCGTCATCTGTTATAGTAATAGTCTGTCCAGTAATAGGAGAGACTGATGTGTTTATACAATTAAATGCAAAACTGGCACTATTTATTTGGTTAGTTATTTCATCAACTATTCTTAATGTTTCACTTGGAATATATTCTGTTACATTCACATCGTTTATTTTAATTGTTATCATTTATTCTCTCCTTTTTAGTGTTTTCTCATTTTATTTATTGTTCTTAATACTTTATCACTAACTGTGTCAGCAAGTTTACGAATGTCTACATCATTGGCTATAGTATTACCATGAATGTCTATATTTATCTTTGTTTCGCCAAAACTACCACTGTTTATACCAACTCCGCCACCCATAGCAAATGCAGGTTTAGGTGTTTGTGCACCTGTAGCAATAGCTCCTGTTAAGCTTTGTGGTATAAATCCAACACTTTTAATGAAGTCTACCATAGGTTTAGCTACTACATATTCCCC
>Ga0207997_1001328_pt1 | contig 12800 bp, 9 predicted proteins | sample AntAceMetag02UKN_FD_184777 | JGI IMG/M metagenome (GOLD analysis project Ga0207997, IMG submission 184777) | Saline lake microbial communities from Ace Lake, Antarctica - Antarctic Ace Lake Metagenome 02UKN (SPAdes) (version 2) | ecosystem: Environmental > Aquatic > Non-marine Saline and Alkaline...
CATATGACTCAAGCGTTATTGTTTATCATAAAACGTTTGAACAAATGCGTCTTAAAGAAATGCAAGAATGTTTTCCCGAATACCGAAAGGAACTTCAGAAAATTATTGACAGATTATTTGATTTAAAAGACGTACTAAAAAGTAATAGAAAGTTCTATCTTGAAAACGGTTTTAGCGATTATGAAAGTCGTAGGTATAACTTTTATCATAAGAAACTTCAGGGGTCTTATTCGCTTAAGAAAGTTGTAAAAGTGTTTAACAAAACTGCGTACCAAGACTTAGAAATAACTAATGGTGTTTCCGCTTATAAAGCGTTTATGTCTCTTAAAAAAATAGCGCCAGCTGAAGGAGATAAAACAGTCCAAGACTTACTGGAATATTGTAAACAAGATACCTATTCAATGTTCGAAATTATTCAAGGATTAAAGAAGTATTTATCAAAGGACTTCAGGATTACATAAGTCTTGCATATATAGATATATTATGCTATAATACTAATCGCGCCTAGACCTGGAACTCGAGACACTCCGACTCCACTTTCGGATCTATGGTAAGTAAATAAAAAGGAGGAAATATCATGGCTTTATCAAAAGAAAAAATCAAAGAAATCGTAACTGAGTATCAACTTAAAGAAGGGGATACTGGTTCACCAGAAGTTCAAGTTGCTTTACTAACAGTAGAAATCAACACTTTAAATGAACATTTAAAAATACACAAACACGATTTCCATTCACGTAGAGGTCTTTTATTGAAAGTTGGAAATAGGAAAAGTTTATTAAACTATCTTAAAACAGTTTCATATGACAGATATGCTACATTAATCAAGAAATTAGGATTAAGACGATAAAGACAAGCACCCACATATTGGGTGCTTATTCTTTGTTTGTTTTTTCTAAGAAAAAATAATATTATTATGATATAATATTAAGGTGAGAATTTGTATTTACATGAAATGAGGAAAATAAATGAAAAGAGTATTTAAAAAAGAGTTTTACGGAAAGGAATTTATTGTAGAAGTTGGACAACTTGCCAAACAAGCTACTGGATCTTGCTTAGTAAGATACGGTGATACTGCTGTATTATCTGCGGCTGTTGTTGGTAAAGAACCTTCTAAATTAAATTTTTTCCCATTACTTGTTATCTATCAAGAAAAATTATATTCAGCTGGTAAAATCCCTGGGGGATTCCTAAGAAGAGAAGGAAGACCATCTGAACACGAAACATTAATTTCAAGAGCAATTGACAGACCACTTAGACCTTTGTTTGCTGAAGGCTTCAGAACTGAAGTTCAAGTAATCAATACAGTTATGAGTGCGGACTTAGAAAGTTCACCTGAAATGAGTGCATTATTAGGTGCTTCACTATCTTTAGGGATAGCTGGAATTCCATTTAACGGACCTGTTGCTGGAGTTATGGTTGGTTTAGTTGATGGGAAATTAATAATTAATCCAACACCTGAACAAATAGCAGTTTCTAATTTAGACTTAACAGTTGCCGGAACAAAAGATGCAATTAACATGGTTGAAGCTGGTGCTAATGAAATAGGTGAAGATGTTATAATAAAAGCATTACTATTTGCACATGAGGCTATCAAAGAGTTAGTAGCTTTCCAAGAAGAAATCATTCGAGAAGTTGGAAAAGAAAAAATGGAAATCGAACTAATCACAGCTCCTGAATATATTAGAACAGATGTACATGAATTAGAAAAAGGTAGAATTACTAAAGCCGTTCAAATCATAGAAAAACTTGCAAGAGCTGATGCAATCAGCGCTGTTGAAAAGGAAATCGATGAAATACTAAAAGAACGTTATTCAAAAGATTTCGATAAAGATGAAGTAAAAACTATGTTACACTTTGCAAAAGCCGTTTGTGAAGAAATCTTAGTGAAAGAAGTAAGAAGATTAATTACAGAAGATAAAATCAGACCTGATGGAAGAAAAACAGACGAAATAAGAGATTTAGATTCTGAAGTTGATTTACTTCCAAGAGCTCATGGTTCTGCATTATTCACAAGAGGACAAACTCAAGCTTTAGCTGTAGTTACATTAGGTGCTTTAAGAGAAGCACAAATTCAAGATGGTGTAAGTGTATCTGAAGGTAAGAGATTTATGTTACATTACAACTTCCCACAATACTGTGTTGGGTCTGTTGGTAGATATATGAGTCCAGGTAGAAGAGAAATTGGACATGGTGCTTTAGGAGAAAAAGCTTTATCAAAAGTTATGCCTAATGAAGATGAATTTCCATACACAATCCGTCTTGTATCTGAAATTTTAGAATCTAACGGTTCTTCATCACAAGCAACTATCTGTGCAGGTTCACTTGCATTAGAAGCAGCTGGTGTTCCAATTAAAGCTCCAGTAGCTGGTATCGCTATGGGTCTTGTAATGGATGGAAAAGATTATACAATCTTAACTGATATTCAAGGTTTAGAAGATCACTTCGGAGACATGGACTTTAAAGTTGCTGGTACTGAAAAAGGTATCTGTGCTTTACAAATGGATATTAAAATTTCTGGTATTACTGAAGAAATTTTTAAAGAATCATTAGCACAAGCAAAAGTTGCTAGATTACAAATCTTAGAAAACATGAACGCTACGCTTGTTGAACCAAGAGAAGAATTGTCTAAATTTGCTCCAAAAGTAAAATTAATGAGAGTTAGTCCAGATAAAATTAGAGCTATCATCGGTGGTGGTGGTAAAACTATCACTAGCATTATTGAAAAATGTAACGATGTTAAAATTGATATCGAACAAGATGGTAGAATTGTTATCATGCATCAAGATTCATTCTTTATCAAAAAAGCAATGGGACTTATTGAAGATATCATTAGAGAAGTTGAAGTAAATAAAGTTTATTCTGGTACTGTAAAACGTGTTGAAAAATTTGGATGTTTTGTTGAATTATGGCCTGGACAAGAAGGATTAGTTCATATTTCTAAACTAGATTTAAAACGTGTAGAAAAAGTAGAAGATATTGTTAAATTAGGTGACGTTATTCAAGTTAAGTGTATCGGTATCGATGATAGAGGTAGAGTTGACTTATCAAGAAAAGCAGTTTTAAAAGATATAGAAAAAAAATAATATAGTGAATTTTCAGGTTATCGGGTAATCGAGCGCTTAGGCGTTAGGAAAGTCCATGCTAGCACAAGCTGAGATGCTTGTAGTGATTGTGCTAAACGAAAAAATAAGTTTAGGCACCCAAAAGGTGACGGCGAAGAAATGGATGTTAAAGGCCAAAGTATTCATAATGTGCCGCAGTGACGATGCATATAGAACATATATGAGTGAAACGGGTAAACCCCTCAAGCTAGAAACCCAAACTATGGTAGGGGCATGGTCGAATGAGAAATGAATCATAAGACTGGCGACTTCGGTCGAAGATAAATGATTACCGGCTTTTATAGCTACAGAACATGGCTTACAGATAACCTGGCTTTTTAAAAAGCATATTATTTAATATGCTTTTTTTTAAAATAGAGGTGTTGATATGAAAAAAAATCAGAATCATATAAGGAACTTTTCGATCATTGCTCATATTGATCACGGAAAATCAACATTAGCAGATCGTATTTTAGAAATGACTCATTCAGTTAGTAGTCGTGACATGAAGGCTCAAATCTTGGATTCTATGGATTTAGAGAGAGAACGTGGGATTACAATTAAACTGAATTCAGTAGAGTTAAAATATAAAGCTAAAGATGGTGTAGAATATATCTTTCATTTGATTGATACGCCAGGACATGTCGATTTTACATACGAAGTTTCTCGCTCCTTAGCAGCTTGCGAAGGTGCTATTTTGGTTGTAGATGCTACCCAAGGCATTGAAGCTCAAACTCTAGCAAATGTGTATTTAGCATTTGATAATAATTTAGAGATAATTCCGGTTATAAACAAAATCGACTTGGATAACGCTGATGTTGAAATGGTCAAACGAGATTTAGAAAAAACAATTGGTATAGCTCCTGAAGATTGTATTTTAGCATCTGCTAAAACAGGTTTTGGTGTTGATGAAATTTTAGAAGCTATTGTTGAAAGAATTCCATATCCTACTGGAAATCCTGAATTTCCATTGGAAGCGTTAATTTTTGATTCATTCTATGATAATTATCGAGGAGTTATTCCTTTAATAAGGGTAGTGAATGGTGAAATAAAAAAAGGCGATAAAATTAAAATGATGGCAACCGAAGCAACATATGATGTTATAGATTTAGGTGTTTATTCACCTAAGGAAATTTCAAGAGATGTTTTAACAACGGGTGATGTTGGTTGGATTTCTGCAACTATTAGAAACGTTTCAACTGTTCACGTTGGAGACACAATAACAAATTCAAATAACCCAGCAGTTAAACCTTTGCCGGGGTATCGAAAACTTACACCAATGGTATATTCTGGGGTTTATCCTGTAGATGCCGATGATTACCAAGCGCTAAAGGATTCAATTGAAAAAATGAAGTTGAGTGATGCTTCACTAATATTTGAACCTGAAACTTCATCAGCTTTAGGATTTGGATTTAGAGTTGGTTTTCTAGGAATGTTACATATGGAAATATTTCAAGAGAGATTAGAAAGAGAATTCAATCAAAACTTAATTACAACTGCACCATCAGTAAATTATTTGGTACATTTACAATCTGGTAAAATACTTGAAATAGATAATCCAGCCAAAATGCCCAAAAATGTACAACTTGCATTTATTGAAGAGCCTTACGTATTAGCTACTATTATTACACCTAATAGTTATGTAGGTAATATAATGGAATTGTGCCAATATAAACGTGGTATTTTTAAAGACATGCAGTATATATCTGATGTAAGAGTTGAGATTATGTATGAACTCCCATTATCAGAAATAATCTATGATTTTTTTAACCGTTTAAAATCAAATACTAAAGGATATGCTTCTTTTGATTATCAAGTTATTGAACATCGTGAATCCGATCTTGTTAAAATTGATATTCTATTAAACAGTGAACCAGTAGATGCTCTAGCATTTCTAGTTCACAAAGATTTCTCACGTCAAAGAGGGGTTAAAATCTGTCAAAGACTTAAAAAGATTATTCCTCGCCAACAGTTTGAAATTCCTATACAGGCAGCTATTGGTTCAAAAATAATTTCGAGAACGAATATCAAAGCATTAAGGAAAGATGTATTAGCTAAATGTTATGGTGGAGATATCACAAGAAAGAAAAAGCTTCTTGAAAAACAGAAGAAAGGTAAGAAAAGAATGAAATCAGTTGGATCAGTTGAAATTCCTCAAGCTGCTTTCATGTCAATTTTATCACTTGAAAATGATGATTAATTAAATAAAAAAAGGCACAATTTTAAATTGTGCCTTTACTATTTAAATCGTATTTAATGACGTTTTTAATAAAAATATCAACTAACTCTGGATCAAAATGTGTTCCCTTACAAGATATCAATTCTTTTACGGCTTCATCAACAGTAGCAACCTTTTTATAAGTCCTAAAAGAAGTCATTGCATCATAGGCATCAGCTATACAAATAATCCTGCCTTCATATGAAATATCATCTTTGCTTAATCCTTTAGGATATCCTAAGCCATCGTATCTTTCATGATGTTGTACAACATAGTTAGCTATTATATCCATTCCACCAATTGAATGGATAATCTTATATCCTTTTTCTGGATGGGTTTTTATAATATTATATTCTTCCTCTGTTAATTTACCTTTTTTATTAAGAATACTATTTGGTAAAGTAATCTTACCAATATCATGTAAAAGACCTGCAGCTTTTATATCACTAGATTTTTTTCCAGAAAGATTAGCTGCTGTGGCTAGACTATAGGCTAAATTAGAAACTCTTTGAGAATGTTGTTCACTAATCGTGTCTTTCTCATAAAGGGTTTTCAAAAGTGCATCAATAATTCCGTTTCTTACACTTTGAGAATTCGAAATTTTATTTAAATACATATCATCTTCGGCTTTTTTTAGAACATCTTCAAATGAATCATTAGTCTTTTCTTTAATTGCTAACCCGTATGCAATAGATAAGTTAATATTGCCTACCTTTTCCTGGTTTAATTTTTCAATAATTACCTGCATTATTTTTTCAGCTTCTTTACTCTCGGTATTCGGTAAAATTACTGAGAACTCATCTCCACCAATTCTAGCAACAAAACTGTTTTCTTTAGTTATGTAGTTACTAATTACTGAAGATAATTTTTTTAATACTTGATTACCTGCATGATGTCCAAAACTATCGTTAATTATTTTTAATCCATTAATATCCATAATAAACATTGATACAGGTAAAAATCTATCAAAATTTAAAGCGGCTCTTTGTTCTAAGAAATATCTGCGATTATAAAGATTTGTTAAATGGTCATGATAACTTGCGTATCGTAATTTATCCTGTTCGTTCTTTATATCCGTTATATCATTAATAACTCCATACACTAAAACCGGTTTATCATTTTCATATTTTAGAGAAGCAACAGAATTTATATGATGACAATCACCCTTTTTATTTAAAATAGTAAAAGTCATATTATAATGAATGTTTCTTTCAATAAGGTTTTTTAATGCTTTATCTAGTTTAGGGCGATCTTCTTCTGAGGCAATGTTTTTAATATCCTCATAAATTATGATATTATCTTCGTTAATATCCAAACCATATATTCTGAATGATTCATCAGAAGCCCATATTTCCCCTGTTTTAATGTCTAATTCCCATGTTCCTACATTAGCAATTGCTTGGCTTCTAGACAAACGTCTAATAAGGTCAAAATTATCATTCTTAAGTTTTCTTTGTAGGTTGTTATCATCAATGATAGATGTATATAAAAAATTATATGGCTTGATTAAGTTAACAACGAATGTTGTATACATAATAATCATGAAACCAGAAAATCTTAAAGCTAATCCAAGGTATATATTTAAAGCCTCGGTTGTAAAATGATTAACTAATAAAATCTCAGATAAAAGGAATAGAATAATTACTAAAAATATATTTTTATAATCTTTGTTTTTTCTTAACTTTTTGTTAAGTAACCACAGAACTAAAGAGATTACGTAAAGTCCAATTATAGAACTTTGGATTACTTTGAACAAAGTTATAGGATTGCCATTTATAAAAGTGTTAGGTAAAATTTCGAAAAATGATAAAGAAAAGAATAGACAACCAATCAATAAGGCAACCAATAATCTAAACAGGACGCTTAATCTTCCTTTATAATCTATAACTGTGATAAAACAGCCGACGGCTAGGATAGCATTTCCTGATAACCAAACCTGTGATGAGAAACTTTCTCCAAGATTACTAAATATTTCCATACCACTAAACGACATCATATGAATGAACAACAACATTGTATAAACAAACATTGAAGGGGATAATTTTGAAATGATGTTTCTTTTCATTCTGAATGAAGTTAAAATACCAACAATAGAAGCAATAACCCCTAAAGTCATGATTGAGAAACTAATAATAGTATGAAATAAAAGATGGTTAGTTAATGATAAATAAAAGTAAAGAGATAATATAAGTGCTGTAAAAATAATTAATACATTTCTAATAGGTTTTGTCTTAAAATAGTCTTTAGTATCCATGTTAACCTTCTTCTACAAATCTTTTATTAGTCTATTATACAAGAATATTAGATTGATTACTATATTATAATTGCATTTTATAATATTTTACTGGTATTAATACATTTTATTATTTCTGCCTACTATTTTTACATTTATTATGTTAACATAATATTGGTGATATTATGATAAAAGGATTATACATTCATATTCCATTTTGCAATCAAATATGCAGTTATTGTGACTTTATTAAGCAGGTCGCAAAACCTAAAACTATTGAGGAATATATGGGAATATTGATTGAAGAGTTAAAATGTTATAAAGACTTATATAAGGATTTAGAAACCATATATATTGGCGGCGGAACACCATCAAGCATATCGAATATTTTGTTAGAGAAGCTTCTCAGGGAGATTAATAATTTAATTGATATGTCAAAAATAAAAGAATTTTCTATAGAAACAAATCCAAACGATATCGACGATGAATTTGTTGAGACTGTAAAGAAATACTCAATAAATAGAATTAGTGTCGGAGTTCAAACAGTAAATAATAAATTATTGGAAATACTTAATAGAAATCATGTCAAAAGTGATATAATGAAAGCCCTAGTTATTTTAAGGAAACATAAGATAAATAATATAAATCTAGATTTTATTTACGGTATTCCTAATCAAACACTATCACAACTAAAAGATGATCTTGATTTTATTAAGATTGCTAAACCAACTCATGTATCATACTATTCTTTGATATTAGAAGAAAAAACAATCTTAGACTACCAAGTACGAAAGGGATTAGTTAAGCTTTTAGATGATGACTTGGTAGCTGACTTTAGCGACATAGTTAAAGACACACTAAAAGAAGAACAATATAATCATTATGAGACAAGTAACTATGCATTAAAAGGGTATCAATCAATTCATAACTTGATTTACTGGAATTTAGAAGAATATCTTGGCATAGGTTTAGGATCTGCTAGTCAATATGAAGGAAAAAGATTATTGAACCCAACCGTCATTACTAAATATGTTAAGAATTATAAAGATAGATTAGAAGAAGACTATAGACCCAAAATGGAATATATTCTTATGGGACTTCGAAAGACTATAGGTATCAGTATTTCTAAGTATAAAGAAAGATTTAATAAAGATGTTTTTGAAAACTTTCCAGGCCTTAAAAAGCATCTTATAAATGGACTTTTGATTATTAAAGGTGATTATCTATTATTTTCTGAAAAAGGTCAAGATTTGGCAAACCAAGTCTACTTAGATATAATATAGGTGAAATTATGTTAAAAGCTAACTTAAAGGAATATGTATATTATTTAAAAATCACTAAAAACTTGGCCAAAAATACCATTGAGTCTTATGAAAGAGATTTAATAGAATATATTAGTTTCTTAGAAAAAAACTATAGTTTTCAGTTTTTTAACCAAGTAACCAAACAACATGTAGACAATTTCATTAGAAGTTTGGCTAGGAAGAAGATTAGTCCAAAGTCAATTACAAGAAAAATATCATCAATTCATTCATTTCATAAATATCTTCTAGAAGAAAAAATTGTTGATAAAGATGTCATAGCTAAAGTTAAGAAACCAAAAACCGCAAAGACCCTTCCGGTAGTTTTGAATATAGAGGAAACAGAAACATTTATAGATGCGAGTAATGGTACAAGCAAACCGCTTGATTTAAGGAATAGAGCTATGGTAGAATTGGCATATGGATCAGGACTTAGAGTGTCAGAACTTTTAGATATAGAGATATCTGATTTACACTTGAATATGAACCTGATAAACATTACAGGAAAAGGTAATAAAGAAAGAATTGTTCCCTTAGGAGAAGAATCAGTATTTGCTATAAGAAAATACTTGATTGAAGCAAGAGGGAAACTTAACCCGAAAAACAGCGAAATACTATTTGTTAACAAATTTGGAAACAAGCTTAGTAGAGTAGGTTTTTATAAAGTAATAAAAGTGATAGCGGAAAGAGCAGGTATTCAAAAACAAATGTCTCCACACACATTGAGACATTCGTTTGCGACTCACCTATTAGACAATGGTGCTAATTTAAGAAGTGTGCAAGAACTTCTAGGTCATGAAGATATTATGACCACAGAAATCTATACACACATTACTAAGAGGCGTATTCAAAAAGAATACGAATCAAAACATCCGCGCGCTCACGGAAAGAAGGAATAAATATGAAATTTAAAAGAGTATTTTTAATTGTAATCGATTCAGTTGGCGTTGGTGAATTACCAGATGCTAAAAAGTTTGGTGATCAAGGAGCTAATACGATAGGTAATCTAGCAAAAGCTACAGGCGGTGTGAATTTACCGGTATTGGAGTCTTTTGGTTATGGGAATTTAACAGATATTCTAGGAGTAAAACCAGTAGAAAATCCTAGAGCTAATACAACAAAAGCTATTGAGGTATCTAATGGAAAAGATACAATGACAGGTCATTGGGAAATTATGGGACTTAAAACTGAAGTGCCATTCCAAACATTTACAGAAACGGGGTTTCCTAAAGATTTAATCGATGAAATCGAGAAAGTATCTGGAAGAAAAGTTGTTGGTAATAAATCAGCTTCTGGAACGGAAATAATAAAAGAATTAGGACCTCATCAAATAGAAACCGGAGATTTAATTGTTTATACAAGTGCAGACTCTGTATTACAAATTGCTGCACATGAAGACATAATTCCATTAGAAGAACTATATGATATTTGTCATAAAGTACGAGAAATGACTTTAGTTGAAAAATGGAAAGTTGGGAGAATTATCGCAAGACCTTATTTAGGAAATCCAAAAGATGGATTTGAAAGAACACCTAATCGTCATGATTATGCTCTTAATCCATCTGGTAAAACTGTGCTTAACATTCTTGTAGATTCTAAATTTGATGTAATTTCAGTTGGTAAGATCAGTGATATATTTAATAAGTCTGGAATTACAGACCATCATTCAATAAAATCAAATCATCATGGTATGCAAGTAACACAAGAATTAACAAATCAAGATTTTACTGGATTGTGTTTCGTTAATCTAGTGGACTTTGATGCTAAATATGGACATCGTCGTAATCCAGAAGGTTATAAACTAGCTATGGAAGAATTTGATGTTGATCTTGGCGTTTTATTAGGAAAGCTTAATAACAATGATTTGCTAATGATAACAGCTGATCATGGAAATGATCCTACCTTTCCAGGAAGTGACCATACACGTGAATACATTCCTTTATTTATTTACGCTCATGAATTCAATGGAAAAATGTTACCAATATCAGAGACATTTGCTGATATAGGAACTACAATTGCTGACAACTTTAATCTACAAGGAACTGGATTAGGAAAATCTTTACTAAAAGACCTCGAATAGTTATTTTAGCTACAGATTAATCTGTAGCTTTTTTTTGCCATGATATAATAAAAAGAAAATACGGAATTTGTAATTAACTTAAAAATATTTAGCAATAATTGAACGAAAGAAAGAGATACTGTAATTTAATAAAATTTTCTGTTATAGATTGACAAGGTATTTTATAGGTATATAATAGTCGTGGAATGAAATTATCTGAGTTACTTAAGGAGATTTAAATGAGTGTATATATAATGTCTGCAATTATTTTAGCTATAGCCATAACTATGGCGATGGTTGGTAAAGGTGGCGGTAATTTCTATGTAATAGCATTGGTTCTTGGAGGCGTTGCTATGCATAAAGCAGCTTCAACATCTCAAGCTATTATGTTGGCGACTAGTCTAGCCGCTATGTTTATATTTAGTAAGAATAAATTAGTTGATTGGAAATTAGCTTTAATTATAGATCCAGCTACTGATATAATGGCTTTTGTAGGCGGATATTTTGCGGGATATATAGAAGGCAATAACTTAAAAATAATTTTTGCAGTTATTCTGATTGTAGTTTCAGTATTTATGGTAATAAAGGTCAAGGATAAACCTCGAGTAGAAAAACATGGCTTTGGTTATTGGAATAGAGAGTTTAATGGTTATAAATATACAGTTAATCTTTGGATTACAATACCTTTAGCGGCATTAGTAGGTTTATTTGCTGGAGCTGTAGGAATAAGTGGGGGAGCGTTCAAAATACCCTTAATGGTTTTGTTATGTGGTATTCCTATGGAAATAGCTATAGGTACATCAAGTGCTATGGTAGCCGTGACAGCACTTATGGGTCTTTTGGGACATTCAATAAATGGTGATTTTGATTTGAAATATGCCTTGCCTTTAATGGCGGTAGCTATAATAGGAGGTATAATTGGTGGAAAACTTGCTGTAAAAAACAAACCAAAGAATTTGAAGAAGATATTTGCGGTTACAAATTTGGTTGCTGGTATTATCATGGTAATTAATATAATTTTTTCATAAATTTATAGAATCTGATTAATCAGATTTTTTTTTTAGCTATTGGAATTAACTTCATAAAAAAAGACTGTAATTAATTACAGTCTTAATCAGTCAAATAATTAGGTTGTTTACTGGACTTTTTTAAGTTTTTGTTTTCTAAAGATTGTTTATGTTTTACTCTCTTTTTAGTCTGCTTAACAATCTTCTTTATGATTCTGTTATTACTTGCTGTTCTTAGGTAAGGATAATACGAGTCTAAGATTGAGTCAAATGCATTTGTTAAGTTCTTGAAGTGCTTTTGGTTTTGAATTAATGATTTATTATATTCATCTGTTAAATCAAGAACATCACTTCTAGAAGAAGAAGTAATTTTTTGAGAATTAGTTTCAAAATGTCTTTTAAGAGTATCTAAATCACTTTTCTTTTGATTTACACTTTTAAGGTGTCTGTTTTTAAGCTGGTTCTTATTGTTATTAACTTTTTGTACTATATTTTTTAGTTCACTTTCTAGATTATTAATTTGAGTATGGTAAATTAATTCAGATTTTTGAATTTTTTTAGAATACTCATCTTTATATGAAACTCTTTCTTCTTCAAGTTGTTCTATTTGCGATAAATATAATTCTTTATTGATTTCTGGTTTTTCTGTAAAAAATATCTTTAAGTAATTATCCATTAAATCTTTTGTTGCTTCTTCTAATTCAATTTCTGCTTCTTTTAGTTTATAATTATGTCTCTTTTTCATCTTTTCCAGACCGTTATAGAAAGTAGGGTCTAAAGGATTTATCTTATTGTTTAGATAAGGCTTCAAAGTTTTATATTTACTTTCCGCACCATAATAAAGTTCAGTCATTTCATTTACAGTATCATTTCTAATTATT
>Ga0207997_1001330_pt1 | contig 12796 bp, 9 predicted proteins | sample AntAceMetag02UKN_FD_184777 | JGI IMG/M metagenome (GOLD analysis project Ga0207997, IMG submission 184777) | Saline lake microbial communities from Ace Lake, Antarctica - Antarctic Ace Lake Metagenome 02UKN (SPAdes) (version 2) | ecosystem: Environmental > Aquatic > Non-marine Saline and Alkaline...
GGGCTAATATTCTAGCCCAATGCAAAGCTTGTATTCTTTTTGTTTCTAATGGTGGCGTACCCTCTCTAACAATCTGCCCTTTGGTAAACGCATCATAATTAGTTTGTTGTTGGATAATTTCTTTAATAATAGGGTTAAGATTTTTTAATAAACTAAAAGCATCTGGATCAAGATTGAACCAATCATCCGCATCACCATAAGGAAGAATGTAAGCCATATCAAAATAAAGCAAATTGCCATCAGAATCTTTGAAAGGCATACGCACCATAAAACGATTCTTCATCCATTCTGGCATATACTCTTCTCTATACTCCTCATCTTCTGAAATAGATTCTATCGCCTCAGCTACCTTGTTATATTTATTAATAGCTTTTGGATTTGTGATAGCAGTTTCTAAAACAACAGGAATTATTTTTCTAGGATATGTATAGAAAGGCATCATAAATCTTTTTACAAAACCTTTTTCAAAATTAGTTAATGCCTGATAGTTGATTAAATATTTATGAGCTGAGGCAACCGCTTGTTGCATAGTCATCCCATTATCAATCTTAGTGAGCACATGAGTAAACTTGCCCCACTCCTCACTCAACTGCATAAATTGAGAACCAGCCCTACCAACCTTCTTTAAATTTCTACCCATGCTTGATACAAAACCAGCGACATCATTACTGCTCTTTAGTGAATTTAAAAGCATCCCTTTTAATTCAGTATCAACAAATTCACCCATCATCATTCCGGCTGCCTTAGCTTCTTCTAATAATTTAATATCAATATCATCACCCTTGCCAAGCAATGCCATAGCTGCTCTTTTGTATTTATTCCAATCCTTAATAGCAGAAACGCCACCCATATCATTCAGGACAAAGTTGTTGTAAAAGTTACGCATTAACATACCAGGATTCCAAACAGTCTTACCAGCTTTCCAGAAGTTCAACATTTGATCCCATATCTTAATGCCCTTTCCAGTTTGCTCAAATACTCCCTTAACCAATGCGTGTTCTGCACTAGGCAAAACAGTCTCAGCTAACTCTCTAAAAATCTTTTTATCTGTGCCAACAAAGTTAAACATATTACCAGACTTGTCCATGTAGTTTTTACCAGCCCTTAACCATTTGCCAGACTTAACAAGTGCCTCAGCTTCTTTAACTGTTTTAGCACTAAACTTTCTAAGGTAGTTAATCATCTTTTGCTGTTCAAGCAAAGCTGACATATCAGTAATAGCTTTAGCTACAAGATAGCCAGGTTGCTCAATTTTACCTGCTCTCTTTTGGAACGCTTCACCAAAATCTATCATCTCTTCTTTAGAAAAATTAAATGTTTCTTTGCCCTTACGCCAACCACCGCCTTTAACCTTTTTATATTTCTCAAACTTCAATTGAGTTTCCCCAAGTTCTTCTAAGGTAGATTTTTTAGCTAAACGATACAATGCACTCTTAGGCATCTTAACACCGGTAGTCTTAGCAATAGCAGAGGCAAGCTTCTTCCCAAAATCAGCACCATCACCAAGCTCAAACATTTTATAAAGAGTTGGTAGATAACTACCGCTACCTTTTTTATAAACCTGTTCAGACAACAATCCAGCCTTAACCAATTGCTGACCTAAACCATCAACAAGCTGGCGAGCTTCCGTAGTTAATTTAGCAATATCATCAGGCAACCCCTTAATTAGTTTAGCTTCACCGGTTAATGCTTTAAAAACTGTTTGCTGAAGTTCAGGTGCTACTTTGGTAAGTTTCTCACCAAGCTCCAAAGCTTTACGCTGAGATGTTCTAATAGCAATCTGCCTTGCTTCATCCACAATCTTAGTGCCAGCCGACTGACCATAGCGATACTGCAAAGCTTTCTTGGCTATTTTCATTCCAACATCAGAGTACATCACCGCCTCGCCAACCCAGCCAGGAGACTTGCCGATAGCTTGAGCTTCTATGGTGGAAGTTTTTACAGCATCAAACCAGTTGCCAAGCTTAGTAGTAACTTTAGATAATGGTTTTTGAATAACATCAAAAGGTAACAGTGTCTTTTGCCAGGTACTACCAGGAACACCGAATTTACCAAGTTGACGAGGTAGCCAACTAATATCAGCTTGAATACCAGGCTTCACTAAAATATTAGATAACCCCTTGCCATAATTACCAGTCTTAACATCTAAATGAGGAACAACAAACTTTTTAACAAATTGATTACGAGCTACTTGTCCGAAGTTATCAACACCAGAAGCTTTAGCTGTTTTAACCAATGCCTCTAATTCATTAGCACCTTTTTTGGTCATCCAGAAATTGTCTAACTTAGCCAAATTCTTAGTCACATCATCAACTTTATCAAACTTACCAGCCATCCTGATTACATCAGATATTTTATCAATCTTGCCAAATAGCCCAGCTCCAGAGAGTAAGTTCAATGGATCAAGCATAATATCTAAAGCCAACCCACCGACCATAGCAGTCATCCCATTTACGCCCTTCTCTTTTAATACATCAGAAAATACAGTTTTGTCTTTACCAGAAAGCCCACGCCACATAGAAGTGATTGGGTGGAACTCCTCACCATCAACCATGTCTAAAGCGAGATTGGCTACAGTATAATTAAATCTCTGGGTTTTATCACCAATCCAAGACAGGGTTCTACCAGTCTTAGTATCATTCCACCAAGATTTTTGTTCTTGGGTTTGAGCATATGGTTGATCAGGTGGATTTTTTGCAACAGCAGACATCTTACCAGCCAATTCAGACTGATACTCTCTTTTCCAACCCAACCAGCTATCACTGCTTGGTGTCTGATTTTCTTTTATAGGATAAGCCATAATTATTTAAACCAAGTAGCCGGACTAAATAAGTTGAACTTTGCCGGTTGTTTGGTCTGTTTATTAGTTTGCGGAACTTTTCTAAGATCTTGACCACCGGATTGATTATCAACTGCTTCCATACCTACTCGCCCAGCACCACCAGAACCTATCAATCTTTCCTTAACACCTGGTGCATTTTTGGCTATATCTTCTTCAATTGGATTAAGTGGTAATACAGGACCTTGTTTTCCAGATAATACATAACTCAAGCTACTTAATGCCCCACTGTTTATTTCACCAACTTTAGGAGCATCCATTAGTTCGCTGAAATCTCCAACATCTTTAACCTTAGTCATGTCTACTACATTAGATTTCTTGGCATCAATTTCTGCTATCTGGTAATCAGCAACCGGAGTGGCTTCTAAAGCCCAGTCAATCCCAAGATGGGTGGCAGTAGCTTTAGGCATCTCAACCCAAGTATTAGAATTGGTACGATAATACATTTTGTCAGGATTGTTTACACCATAGAATAGATCGCCTGATTTAGCACCTGTTGGACTGTTGTCATATAATTTAGTTGTATCAAAACCGCCCTTGCTTCCAGGCTCTACGCTAAATGTAAAATCTTTGAATCCTCCTAATTCTGTGCCTGGTTTTTGTCTTACAGTCATACCAGCAAAATTGATTACGCTTTGATCTTTTCTAACAGGAAGGAAAACATTAAAGCCATTCATGTCAGCCCCATCTATGCGACCATAGTCACCATTGAAGCCAGCAGGCTTAACCCCAGAATTGGCAATATCCCAATCTAGGACTTTTCCACTAACACCTAACTTATAATAAATATCATACCCACCAGCATTGTTCTTAAAAGAATCAAGGGCATCTTGGTATTTATTTTCCTGTTGAGTTAAATCAGTAATCATTTGCTGTGTTTCAGTAATCCTAGCCAAACTTGCCCCATTAACAGAAAGCAAATTAAGTTCACCATCAAGCATAGCTTTTTGGTGTTTAACCCCACTAACCAATGACGACATATATAACTTTGGATCACTAAGACCAGCAAGCTTAGCATCTTGTTGAATTGAATTAAATAAATGATCAATATTAATATCACCACCGCTCAACATTTCCATTTTCTGAGCTTGGTTTAAATAACTCTCTACTTTTTGTAAGGCATCATATTTCTGCTTGTCATCATCAGCACTATTAATGCTTGACTGAATCCTAGAAGCAGCTTGACGAAGAGCGAATGGAGAATCAGGGCTAACCTTTGTCATCAAATCTGCCTCTTCGGTTGCTCTATCTAACAAGTTAAAACTGCTACCGCCTCCGGAGTTAAAACTTGGCAAAGATTTGATTACTACTTTAGGCATTTTATATTCCTTTTAATTTACTCAATAATTGTGTGTTCTGATCGGCTGTTCCAATATAGGCACTTGTTTCTCCTAAGCCAAATTCTTTAAACTTCTGTGCCCTCTCTTGGCGTGAAGGAAGTTTCGTCTTATAAAAATTATACAATGTGTTTGCGTTCATATCATAATCACCAGTTGGTTTAGCTTGAGCTACCGGAGCTGTTGGTTTAACTGTTTGCTGTGGTGTGGTGGTTGGCTGTGTTTTCTTTGTTCTATATTCATCTGAATCCATTAAAGCTTTCTCTAAGTCCTGGACACTTTTGCCAGCCCACTTAGAACTACCAAAATCTTTTAATCCAGTAGGATCAGCTTCACGCCCAAACACCTTTTGATAACTAGCATCAAGCTGTTCTTTGCTAAATCCTCCACCTTCTTGTTCAGCAAGAGTAGGGGCGGTAGCTAACTCTTCAGTAGTTTTAATAACACCTTTTTTGTATGCCTCACCCAAGCCAACATCAGGGATTCTAACATTCTCAAATACAACCTTTTTAGCTTGGTCATAACTCATACCATACTCAACCATATACTGTTGGATAGCTTGAGCAGCTTCGGCTGAAGCAGATAGAACATCTTGTCCAAGACTGGCGGCTACAGTGCTTCTTTCTTTTTCTAAATTCAATCCAGATAGCTGTTCTGCCTTACTTAATTTAGTTAGATAATCAGTTCCAGCCATTGTGGTTTGCTCTCTGGTCATGGTGTCAGAAACATCATTTAGATAAGCTCCAACAGAATCCATCTTCACACCTTGAGCAGCGTTTGTGATTGCAACATTGTAATCAATCAATACCGGATCAGTAATCAAGGAATCCATTTCTTTAACATCACTCATCAACATACCTTCAGACAAAGAGTTGCTGTCTTTTGTGCCAAACTCACGAAGATAGTTTGTGTTTTTCTTATTGTAATAAGTCTTTAGCTCTTCAGCAAAAGAACCAACAACATAGTCACCCATTGTTGCTTTCCAAAACTCTTTTTGAGAAGCGTACCGAGTATTATTATAAACAAATGAACCGGTGTCTGTGGCTGACATAAATCTATTCTTGAGAACATTCAATTTCTCAACAGGGTTTTTACCATCTAGCCCTAAGTTGTCTATTAGATGCAAAGAATCTTCAACATCAATTGCATTTAAGGAATTTTGTAATAACTGTAATTTAATATCTAAAACTGAGACACGCTCATCATCCCCACCAAGTATTGATTCTCGTCTTTCTTCTTTAACAAAATTAACAGCATCACTTATAGCTGAACGACTTTTATCTTGCTGAGCTAAGGTAACTCTATTATCAATAATATTGTTGTAAGCCTTGCGAGAGCCTTCTCTGGCTGACGATAGTTTAGTTTGAATATCCTGATGCAATGATGGATCGCTGGTAGTCTCTAATTCATTTTCCAAGAAATCTATGTGTTGATCCCAACTTGCTTTACCAGTCTTGAGAGCATCATAGGAAGCATAATACTTACCACGATACTTTTCCCATTTATTTAAATTCTTGGCAGAAGAAATATCTCTTTTAACTTGAGCAATCATATCTTTATCTGTGAAAGGAGCGGATTTCATTTCAACTAACCACTTATTCATAAACTTAATTTGCTCCATATAGCCAACACCCTCTGCTTGAGTTAGATCAAGAAGCTGATTTTGTTTAGCAACCCATTGGTTTCTGACAACTGACCTAATGGAAGAGATGGAGCGTTGAATTGACGATCCTAATGAGCTTGCTGCTTTTGATTTAAATCTAACTGCCATCTTTATTGTTCTCCTTGATTAGGTAACTGACCAGTTGGTCCACCGCCAGGTGATTCACCACCTTGATTTTGATGTTCTCCCATAGTAGCTTCCTCTTCTTCGCCAGGAGGCATACCTTCACCAGGAGGCATACCCATTCCAGGTATTGCTTCTTCAGTAGGTGCTTCTGGTGGTGGAGCTAGTCTCTCCATCTGCATTTGAGGTTGTTTTGAAATTTCTGGGATTAATATTGGATCGCTCAATTCTTTCTCAACTAACTTGGATTCAGCAAGAGGATCTGGAATACCCAAATTCTTACGAGTAGTGTGAAGTGATTGAACTTTAAATAATTGTTTGTTTAATTCGTCTGTTGGATTATGTAAAATAGTGGCTGGGATAAATACTCCAAACCGGAAATCATCATTGAATAGATCTTTAGCTCCATCAACAAACTTAGCATAGAGACGAGCTATATTCTCATCTAATTCTTCAAACGCTCTCTTAAATCTTGGAATCTTATCAGCGACAGTAATATTAACTCCAGTCATCAAAGTGCTAAGTGCTCTACCAGTAGAACGAGTGAGCGAAGCACCGCCTTGACCACCAAAGAAAATGTCAGACAAAGCACCAATAGATTTCAAATCAGTTAATTTGCTATGAGCCCAAGCTTCAGCTCCAAGTGGATTACCGGAAGCAGGGAAGGCATTGATCTTTGCATCTTCACTCCCTAAATCATAAATATCAATATCAGAAGTGTTTGCTAATGAATCAAGTCTGTCTGGTAAATTAACACCCCAATACTTAGCCTTGATAGAACCACGCATAACTTTTTCTAGTCTATCTTCCCATTCATTGTAAGCTCTCTGCGGATCAAGCAGGTTTTCAATATCAGAAATACCATAAGGGCTTCCTGGATTTGGATAGTTGTTTATTAAAAGTCCAGGAACAAAACCATAGTCATGCTTTTTCCATTCAACCAATTCTTTATTAACAAATACCCCCCAATTAACTTCATCATAATAAAATTCTACTGTTCCCATTGGGAGACTACCAACCTTAGCAATGCTTGAGCGTTTATATCCTTCTGATTCATTAGTGCCTTGCTTCACTACTGCTATATTTGGTTCGTTTGGTTTGATAGTAGTAATTGTGATACCCCTTTTCTTGATTTCTTCTCCCCACCTTTTTTCAATTTCTTTAACATAAATACTTTTGCACAACATCATGCCAGACAATTCCCTATAAGAATCATCTTTCCAAATTGGTCTGAAATCTTCCGGCTTATCTACTGAAAAATAAAAGATTTGTTTTTCTTCTTTATCCCAAAATGGTCCAGCGATTGCACAGTCACCTTGACTTGATGCAACGATACTCAACTGTTTGAAAAAATTAACAAAGTCATTGTTCCTATGAACCAAATCAATTGCTCTTTGTCTTTCACCAGCCAATACTTGTTGGACTGGATCAGAAATATCATCAACAATTGCAGTATGTTCCACTGCCTCATTCGTTAATAGGGCAGTCATTGACCGAACATTGTGAAATAGATAATTATAAATCCTTGTCTTTTCTTCAGCATTGAACCATTGCTTGCCACGAAACATATATCTGGATCTTTCGTACCCAGCAAATACGCCATCACCATTTAGACGAGTGGAAGCTTCAGCATCAATTTGTGGTCGGATTTCATTAACATATTTTATTAATTCTGCTTCATCTGCAAATTGCATTTGACTTCTTAATTATTTGTTTCCCTCTCCAATCTAAGGATAGCACTTTAGGTTTGATAGTAGAAGTTTTTGGTATGAGGTGATAAGCCATCATCAACCAAGTCATTACAGTGTCCTGTGTCAATTTAACATCATCTAATTGGTAATGAGTTAGTTCAATTTCAATCTCTTCATCAAAGTAAGACCTAATCATTCCCCACCTTTTCACTTTGCCAGAGGTAAACTCTGCACGCTTATAAGCCATCATTTTTAGGAGTGCAGCAAAAGATTTCTGCTTCCTAAGCTTCCCTCCAGGACCACTGGTGTCAAAAGACTTAGGGTTTAAATGTCTCATCATCTTTTTAAACATTTGACCACCCATGCTTTGCGTGTCCATCCTAATAACAGCCTTATTGTAGAGAGTATGGTAATGTTCGGCATGAGCCATTAACTCATAAGGATCACCCCCCTGAATTTTCTTACGCAAGCAGTGAGTTATTTCAAATTCAGCAATATTAGTAATATCAAATAAAGAAAAAATAGTAGGATCGCCACCATCCGCTACACCCCAATCTATGAGCATGATATATTCATGACCGGATTCTGGTGGGATGATATTTTTATTGTCTAACCAAAGATTATCAATTAGCTCCTGCGGAATACCGGCATCACCAGTCCTAACAAAATCACCATAAAGAGCTTGTCTGCCAATCTCCCCCTTCTCTTCAAAACTCTCCACCAAAGCTTCTCGTCTTTCTTGCTCAATAAACTCATTGGCAACGAATGAACCTCTAAGCAATATCCAACCTTGCTCTTTTCTCTGAGCCTTTTTAACCAGCTTGTGATAGTACGCCTGGCTCTTCGCTTTAGCATCCGGAGTACCGACTAAATCCAACCTTTGACCATAGGTAATTAAACGAGATTCAATCCTAGTGTCCATATCACCAGGCAGGTTGTTTGACAGTAAACATTCGTCATAAGAGATGAACCCAAACTGCTCTCCCTGAATATTGGCAGCCCCCTCATCATGGGTGGACATTGACCACATCTTGCAATTACCGGTAAAGGTAATCTCCCCCATTGCCTCGTTTTTGCTAACAAAAAAATCCCCAATGAGGCAACGATTACTCTTCCTGGTATATGTTCCATCCGGTAATAGTTCAATCCAAGTGAACTCAGACCTAAGCACTAAAATAATATATTCAAAAGCTTTCTTAGCCTGCTTGGAGATCGGACTAAGGTTTAGTGTTTTGTAGGGAGTAGCTGCCACTACCTTGTCTGGACCAGTTATGCCGAACTTATAATACAAATAGTAAATGTGGTTCAAAGCGAGCCACACTGTTTTACCCGATTGGTTGCCAGTAGGATAGATGAATTTAAAATACGGAGCTTTGCCACACTTAGCATTGCGAGCAGTCTCAGCCCATGCTCTCTGGTTTTTATTTAACTTAACTCCAAGTATCTTATTACAGAAAAACTCAAAATCAAGCCTACCCTTCTGATTCCATGCCAACTGGTTGAGCAGGTCTTTCCTCCTCGTTGGCGACAGTTCCTTCATTAGGGGTATCATCTCCGGTATCATCTGATTCATACTCAGCCATCCTTATTAATTCACTATTATCTATAACACCAAAACGAGAACGCCTCATCAATTTATCCATTAATTCATCAGACTTATTTTCTCGTTGCATTTTGTGAGCCAAATAGCCTTGAGAAACCTTGAGACGACTTAATTTAAACATCCATTCCATCACTAGCTTGGAATCAATCTTACCGGTGAGCTTAGCTTGCTCCCACTCAGCCTTTAATCCCATATTAGCCATCATTACGATCATTTGATCCACCTGTTTCAAGAGGACACCCATTTCCAGTCCTTCGGTAGCAATCTCAGCAGGAAGAGTATTGATCAGCTTATTCACTTGATCGTTTATCTTCACCTCCCACTTGGCATACCAGTCTCGGAACATCTTTTCGGTTATCTTCAAATGAGGATAGCGTTTGAAAAATTCATTGTACATAGTCCTGACAGGCACACCTCTATGTTTGGTCACATAGCCAACCAAATCCTTGAATACCTTTGGATCAAGCTTCTCAATCATGGACTTCCTGGTTCTTTTATCAGTTCTATCCATCTAAGAACTCCTTTTCAAAATCATTAGCAGTGCTTTTAGCCTCTTTATCCCAAGCAGCTAAGCCTTCGCTAGTTTTCATATCAGCAGGTTTGTATTCAATAGCCCTGTCATCAACAGGTTTAGCTTTAGGGTGTTGATTCATCTCAGTTATAAACATATCACCCCCTTGACAAGCAAAATCAGCAAGAATAATCCATGTATCACCTTTGAGGTTAGTCAAACCCCGCATATTCCGACACCCACAGACCATCATTATGCCACAAAAGACCCTACCATCCACTTCAGCAATAGGAGAGATGTGAACCATACTAGGATGCCCTCCACACCTACTACATTGAAGCTGTAGTCTATACTCATCCACACTCTGTTTGATCTTTGTTATGTCCATATGCTCAGTATAACTCTATTTTACTTTTAACTCTATAAAATGAATTTTAAAATAGAAGGGTAGACCATCTCAAGAGCATCCAACTGTCTGTCATGCTACCCTTTGGTGGATTTGGTTATGAATATCGCTGAGGCTACTAGTAATTGAGTGATGTACCTCCCTCCTAGACTACAACTTTTTTTAAATGGTGGTCTATTCCTATTCTATATAGTCTATAGATAAATATAATTAAGCCATTGTTATTCTTTTGGTTCGCACACACAAACCACCATCACCATGCAAGGCGAGGCAATTGATCCAGTGTTATATCTATATATATTATTCATTAAATTAATAAGCCATTACTTTATTTTTTATACATGGCAACACGCCTAAAGTTTACAAAGTAAATATATAAACTTTATACAGTGGATCTATTATATCCCTTGTTTATATAGTTTACTGTTGACAAACTATTAATAGGGGTGTATCATAATAGTGTTATATTAAATATATTAAATAAATTGAAAGGAATGAGGCAATGAATAAGTATTTAAACAAGGAACATTTTAATCAAGTTATGATCGGAGAGTTTACAAGTAAATATGCAAACCTGTTTGATCACTCTGAAAGGTTATCAAGCAAGGCATATCTATTTAGTAGTGGGTCAAACATAGCCATTATATATGTTGATACTATTGTGTTTTTATTAGTCAACAATAAAATCAAATTAAACACTGATGGCTGGTTTACCAATACAAGCAAGAGATGGATCAACAAGGGGCTATCCATGATCAATGGTGGCTATATTAGTCAAAAGAATTTTCAATGGTATTTGAACCCTGCAATCGGTGAAGCAATAGCATATCAAGATAATATGATAATCCAATAACATCATGCAAGACTATCAACCAATATTAAAGAAGAGACAAGCCAGAAGATTATTTTTCAGTGAAGCACTAGCCGGAATAATGTTTGTGCTAGTTATGATTATGCTAGTGCTGATCTTCTCCTTGCTATCTGTATAACAACCACTAACAGTATAAAACCATTGACAGTAAACTATTATGAGAGTATAATCTAAATACAGTTATAACAAAGGGCGATATATCAATCAACTAAAACAAAAACAAAATGAATAACAAAAAGAAATTACATGGATTCAAGTTTGCAAAAAACGCTTTCCGCAAATGTGACTATAAAATCACAAGAAAACCAAAAAGCATTAAGAAGTAATATATAAATAGTAATTGAAAGGATCAAGACAATGGCAACTTTTAAATCAGTACAATTTATGGAAGCACTGGACAAGGCAAGAGTAGCACGCAACTGGGACAAATTTCTCAGAGAATATGTTTCAAGCTATGACAAAACATATATAGATAGGTTCGGAAATGAGATGGATCTACCATTCAAGTATTTTACAAAGGCACTATATAATCATCTACATCTACATTGTGGATATATAGCACACTATGACATTTTAGGATTTTACCACGCACAGTTAAGCAATCCATTAAGTGTATATAATAACCTGCTACGAATTGCCTCCGGTATTGCTGGTAACGAAGATTACGCAGATCTTAATAATGCAATGGCTGAAACAGCAAAAAAATATCTTCCGGCTATTAAAAAGATGATTGAAGATAGGGCTAATGAAGCACAAAAAGAAAACATAGCTGAAGCTAAGGATTTATTACAAGCTAATGGCTACAGTGTAGCAACTAAGTAATATATATAAACTAAAATAATAATCATGAATAAAAAATTCTACATAGGTATTACGGATGATAATTTGCTTATTGAAGCAAAGGTAAGTTTGAACGATCTAAACAAGCAACATTATTATTATAAAAATACCGCCTCATATAGGGGTATCATTGATGAAAGCGAAGGAGAGGATAGAGCCAAAGAATACCTAGAAGATGACGATCTTTGGAGGGAAGCAGTACAAAGCGACAGCACAACGCTGGGACTTACCGATTGGGTTGACGAAGTTCTAAGCGTAGATGGATGGCAACATATTTTAGATGTTTACGAACTAGGAAATTATTACCTAGAGTGGGATTGTATTGGTGGCTGGGATGACTGTAAAAAAGCTAATTACAAACATCTATTTATATCTAAAGAAGATTTTGATAACTTCTTTACAGAAGATGGAGAAATAAAAATCAAGACCGAAAGGGCTAAAATAATCTTGGAATTGTTTGATAAATATAATAAGCAAGATCATGACAAAATAGCTGAAACATTCAGAAAAGAAGCAACTGAGTAATATATAAAAACTAAAACAAAAACAAAATGAATAACTATAATGAAAATTGTTACAAAAATAAAAAAGCGACCACTAACAGTAAACTATACAAGGTAGCTGGAACCATCCTTCTAGGAATAATCATCCCACTAACTACCTATGTGACAATTATAAATCCACCTGTTAGCAATGACTACACGCCTATATGTGAAGCCATAGCCAAAGGAGAAAATGAAGCGTATGCAGTAGTCAATGGGATCAACACCACTTTTGATCTAACGGAAGATATGAAATCTGACATATTAAAAAGTGGTAAATGTACCGGATTGAATTTGTACACTAAAAAAGAAGCCATAGCTGTTACTATCCAGTCAACACCTCCGGAAGTACCACTGACAGTATACGAGA
>Ga0207997_1001331_pt1 | contig 12795 bp, 26 predicted proteins | sample AntAceMetag02UKN_FD_184777 | JGI IMG/M metagenome (GOLD analysis project Ga0207997, IMG submission 184777) | Saline lake microbial communities from Ace Lake, Antarctica - Antarctic Ace Lake Metagenome 02UKN (SPAdes) (version 2) | ecosystem: Environmental > Aquatic > Non-marine Saline and...
CAACTACATTTTGAGGAGTATTTAATTTAATCTTTGCAACATCACTGCCTAATCCAAAAGCATTTTTTATTGTAACTTCTTTTGTTTCAACATCATAATCTTTTGCATTATCAAACTCCCATGCACTTACTAAATTCATTGAAAATAAAGTGAAAAGAGTAATAGTAATTATCATAACTGTTAAGAAAGTCCCTGAGAATCTCTTAAAATCGTTTTTAGAATTTTCTCGTCGGTGATTTTGTGTGTTTTTAGTAGTCATATCATATCCTCCTCTTTCATTCCAGAGAACATTATTATTCCAGAAGTGAGAATTATAACTGTGAATATCATAGGTTGGTGTAATATTAACCAAGATAAAAGTACATGTTCTTTCATAATAATTGTAACATCATCATTGGTTGTGTACATATCTTGATACATATTACTTATAAAGATACTTGCAAATATCATTAACACTGCCATTAATAAAAATAAAGGAATCATCCATTTACTCATAGTTGCTTTAAATCCAATTGCTAAAGCAAATAAACCAAAGAAGGTTATGAAATATAAAGCACCTGTTAACCACACAAATCCTTGAACAAGTGTATTTAAAGGAGTGATTGCATAACTGGAAATGGTTGTCATATTTGCAGAACCTAACATTCCAATACTTGAAACCTCTGGTGCAATTATATCCATAGCATAATTAACAGCAGAACTTCCTACAATTATAAATAATCCAGCACCCATGATTATTGCTACAAGTATAAAAAATCCTAAGAACATTCCAAAATTTGCTTCTCCTTTAAAATTCATTTTTCTTTTTCTCTGGTTTAGTTTTTAATTCAGTTAGACTAATTTGATAACCTTGTGTTCTTGTTAATAATTCTGTCATCTTAGGCATCTTTGCATCATCTAATTTCATTAGATTATTCTTTACTCTAAGTTCCATTAATACTTTCATATCCTCTTTGAGTTTTTTACTTATTCTTTCTGTTGTATTATTTCCCATTTTGATTAAATTGATCTATCATTTATTACTCCCCTTTCAATATACTCTTTCATTTTCTTATCCTGGAATATACTATAAAAAATAAAGATAAACCAAATAATTACCATAGGAATTGCTAAAGCAAATGTAATATAAAACATTTTGAATAATAAATTTCCTACTAAGGTTGATTCCAAATAAGCAAGAGATAAATTAGCACTTGTAAATAATATAACTACAATCATTAAGTAAGCTGTTACATAAAGAATTGGTCTGATATATTTTAAATGATTAATACTTATCAATTCCCCTTCGTCATCTTTATTATCTCCCTTTGGTAAGAAAGGTATTACTCCCACATTTACTATAAAGAGAAAAATAAATATTCCAAATAAACCTAAACATAAAAGAGTTTTTGCAATGGTTAATGGAAATCCAGTTGTAGTAATCATAAAACCACCACTTACAAAACCACCTACATTAGAAGTATTACAATGAGTTAAAAAACCACCTTTTGAATGGGCTGTAAAATTAGAACTTAAAATTTCTATTTGAAATGTGTGTTTATCTCCATTCATTTTAATATTATCAATAGAAAAATTAACACTACCATCAGCATTATATAAATGAAAATAACAATCTGTTGTGGTATTATCCATTAGAAGTCCACTGGTTTGATTAAAGACATGGAAATTATAGGTGAATTTTTCATTTGTTTTTAATACATCATAAACAGGAGATTCAATTACTAATCCTTGTTCAAGTGTTGTTGAACCTGTTTGAAAAGGAGGGATAGCACCAACTAAGTTAAATAAAAGAACACAGATTGTTAGTAGTAATATTATCTTTTTCATCGTCTTCTAAAATAACCTAATGGATTTAATGAGGATTTTTGTTTAGGTGGTTGTTGATTCATTCCAGCTGTTTCATTGAAATGGGAATGTTGTCTTATTGTTCTTCTTTCTGCACCATACAATGCTCTTAGATAAGTTGAATGTACAGCATCTTGAACTTCTCGGATAAGTAAATCAAATCTCTTTAGTTTGTTTTTCATAATCTGTTCTCTTATCTTTCCAATTTCACTTTCAATTCTATCTTCGATTTCATGTATAAAAGCTTCTTTTATTGCTTCTTCATTAATATTTTCTTTACCCATTAATTCATAAGCAAACTTTCTTAATTGAACTTTCCTTTCAATTCTTTCTTCGAAAACCTTTTTACATTCTTCAAAGGAAGGATATAAAAATACCTTTTCATATTCCATAAAGATTGTATCTGCTAAAGAAATTCCAAAGTCCTCCATCTTTTGTTGTATAGTTTCTTCGTCGTAATTTGAAAGGAGGGTATTTTTATTTAAATAAAATGAAATAGTATTAATTATTAAATGAACTCCATGTTCACTTAATACAATCTGTTCTGTATTTTTAGGAGGTTGCCAATCTTTATTACCTTCTGTATCTTTTTTTAATATTTCTCCTTTTAATAAATGTTCAATTAATTCTATCTCCTTTCCTAAATTTATTTGATCATCAACCCAACTCCTTTGTTGTTCTCTTAATTGTAATGATTGTAAGTCATACTGTGGGGAATTTTGGTTTACTCTTTGTTGTTCCAAATCTAATTCTACTTGTTGCCTTTCTAACATTGCTCTTTCTTCGTCGTTCATTTTTTCTTTCTCCTTGCTCTTTGAATTTCTGTTTTCTCTCCAACAGTTCCTAAACTATACTTTGCTAATTGAACAAATGTTGAAGGTAACTTTGTTTTCTTACTCTTCCCAAATCTAAAACCTGGTGGTAAAGGTAAAGTTTTAATAGGTAATCCAGATGCTTGTCTTACCTGGAATGTTCTTGCAAGTGTTCCCTTTGTTTTAAATTGTCCTAACTTAAATACACCACTTAAACTTCCAGTACCTAATGATAACCTTTTTCTTTTACCTCTAATATATCTATACAAACCAACTTCAAACCTTCCCCCTTTTGTTTTTCCTTTCCCACCTTCATCAAGTTTAAGTGTAAGAAATGGTTTCTTAGATCCTCTAATTTTTGGAACAGGAAATCTAAACCCCCAAAAAGATTCTGTTGTTATTTGTTTTGTTCCTAACAAAGGTTGCAATTTATATTTTTGTATTAATCTTGTATCTTGTTTTGTTTCTGTTTTTTGTTTTTGTGGAGTTTTAAGAAGTTGTCCAGTATCTAATTCTTCTCTTGAAGCTGCAGGTTGATCTGTTCTAAATTTACTTCCACCCTTTATTTTTTCTATTGTAAAAGTACCTAACTTTGTTGGTTGAGAAAGTATTGGAAATATTTTAATACCTCCTTGTAATGGTTCATATAATTTTAATCCTCCACCAATTTGTTTAGGAGATGCAACACCATAACTTTCTGTTCTTTCATATAATCCAGTTCCAGTATATTTACTAATAGCTGGAACTAATGCTTGTGATGTTGTAACGGGCATCTTAGTTATTTTAAGTGTTGGTGTTATTTTTATAGAAGGAATATAACTTTGAACAACTGCTTGTTTAACACCAGTTTCTTGTTTAGTATATAATTGTTTAAGGAAAGTATCAGACATTTTTTTACCTCCTCCTTTAAATCCAATATCTTTTGTAGCTTTTGGAAGTTTAGCATAAAATTGTTTTCCTACACCATAACTTGAAAGTTTAATATCCATCCACCTTTCAGTTCCTACCTTTCCTAAATCAGTTATTTTATATCCAGTTGCTTTATAATATGAAAAAGGTTTTGAAAAAATTGTAAGGTCTTTAGATGTTTCCAAAGGAACTTTTTTAACTTGTGCTTTTGCTATTCCAAATCCATAACCAATATCTGTTTTTGGTTTTTTAATATTTTGAATTTGAACAAACTTTGTTAAAGCAGTTGAAACCTTACCACCCTGTCCAGTTAAACTTTTAGCACCCACTGTAAATGTTTGTAAATTTATAACAGAAGGTTGTTTAATTATTCCTTTCCCACCAATTTTTACATACTCAAATTTCCCTGCTGTTACAACATCCATTTTACCTGTTGGTAAAACATAACCTTGTCCTTTTAATCCAAATAAATTTTTCTGTTGAGTTTTTATTAACTTACCATAAATATTTACTTCTTGTTGAAAACCATAACCTTTACGAGTAGCTTTAATTGTAATTGCTGAAGCATCTTTTGTTCCAACACCGATACTTTGAGTTTTAAAAGGTTTCTTACTTAATTGTTCCATAGTTATTCTTTGAGCTTGTTGTTCTATTCCTTTACTCATAGTTAATGTTGATTGCATTGCTGGTGCAAACGCACTAAAAAGTGCAACCTCTCCTACCATTCTACTTGGATTAATTTTAAAGAGAGGGATTTTTGCACCTGGTAATACAAACACTGGTATACCTACTTGATATTCTCCCTTACCAAAAATTCCTTCACCAATTTTTTTAGCTGGTTTATAAATTCCTTGTCTTACTTTTCCAGGGAATGATAACTTTGGAAAAGAAACTTGTCCTTCTTTTTCTAAAAAGTTTACACTTTTAGAATCAAGAATTGGATGTTCTCTATATTTTGTTGCAAGTAAACTTTCTCTTTTTAAATTAAGTATTGGATCTATTGAACTAACAGCAACAACTCCAGAACTTCCTTTTTCTTTTCCCATTAAATCTTCTGCTTGTAAAATAAATTGTTGTCCATAAAAACCTTCACCTTCCCCTTCAGTTAATTTTATTCCTCTTTCTTCTGCTTCTTCTTTTTTAAAAAAAATCATTCCCTTTTGTGATGGTTCTATTTGTCCAGGTAATGTTAAATATTCTGTTCCTACTTGAGTTGTTGGTAAAGTAGATGGTGCAATTGTAACTGGTGAAGATTTAACACTTAAAGTTTTTGGAGGGGTATCAAAAGTTTCCATAGTTTCTTTAAGGATAGGTTCTTGTTTTGTTTTTTCTATTTCCTTTTCTCTTAATATTTGTGTCATTTCTGCACGATCTAATCTACTCCCAGCTTGAGCAGAAGCATAAGATAATAAAGAAGTAGTTGTGTAAGTTCCTTGCTGTGCTAAACTTCTTGCCTTAATTAATTTATCAATATTAACATCACCGATAAATTTTTGTTGATCGTATTGTTCACTTGCTCTTGAAGTATCTCTACCTTCATTTCCTAATTTTACAACCTCTTGTCTTTTCCTTTCTGTTTGTTGTTTAAACCAATTAATTTTATCTTCAATAGCTGTTAAACTACTTTGAATTAATAATTCTTTTTGTTGTTTAGAAGTATCTTCTGGTTGAAATGTTAATTGTTGAGCAACAGGTTTTCTTATAACTGCACCTGATCTAAATCTTGAAGAAGCTTGTTGTATTCCAACTTGTCCAGCACCAAATCTTTTTACCATTTCATTTGTTGTTACACTGTTACACCGTAACGCAAAAGTCTGTTACACCGTAACAACATAACAGGTAGAAATGTTTAAAAGTATATAAATGTTGTTACTACCAATAGGTACAACTACAAATGGAAAAAGATACTTCCTTTGGTTCTATCAGTGAATGGAACGAAGGTAACTTTAAAACATTAAGATTACATGAATCACAAGAGTTAATTAACATGGGAAAGATGAATCCTTTTGAATATTCTGAAGATGGAACAAAATGGAATTATGTAATCTGGAAATCTGGAATTGATATTTTATATGGAGAAGGTCAAAGTAAATATGGAGAAACCGAAATAAAAGAAATTGATTGTATAAAAACTTTAAGTGAAAATTTAATAGAACTTTTCCCACCATTTAAAATATTAAGAGAAAGTAAATACTTTGGTAATGAAAATAAATTCATTCCAATAAAAAAGAATCAATCTAAAATAAAAAAGTATTTAGAACTATATGAAAAACAAGTAAAGATTTATAATGATGCACATGGTTTATCTACAAGAAATAAAGATGACGATTTAAGAGGATTATAATATGCCAAAAGTTACAGATAAGAATTACACCTTACCAGATTTCTTAATACAGAAGATGGACTTTGCTTCTAAAAGAGTTACAGAAAGAAAACTTGATGCTGTGTTTATGATTGATGGTGATGAAGGTTTTGGAAAGTCTGGTATCTCTTTCCTTCTTGCATATTATATTGCTTGGAAAACAGGGAGAACATTTACATTGAAAAATGTTTTCTTTGATCCCCATGAGTTAATTGATTTCATTAACTCAACAAAAAACCAGGTTATTGTTTGGGATGAAGCTGCACTTGGTGGTCTTGCATCTGGTTGGCAGAATAAAGTACAACAAATGATTATACAAACTTTAATGACTTGTAGATCAAGACAACATATTATTTTTTTTAACTGTCCAAAGTTTTATCGTTTGAATCTTTACTTTGTTGTGGATCGTGCTGCTGGATTAATCCATGTTTACTCTGAAGATGGAATGAATGCTGGTTGTGTTACATATCACATGAAAGAATGGTTAGAAAACATGATGAACTTCTGGTCGTCGAAAAAAAGAAAACCTTACAAGATTTTTTATAACAAATTACTTCGTGGAACATTTCCAGATGGATTTAAGACTACAATTATTAATGAAAAAGAATATGATGCTAAAAAAGATCACTATACTAACAAATTATTATCTACCTACTCGGTTGAGAAGTACAATGCGAAAGAATTAAAACTCCAATACAAAATTTCTCAACTTCCTTCCAAAATAAAAACACTAAATGGAGTAGAATTAATTGAAGGACTAAGTATAAGCCAAAATTCACTCACAAGATGGGGTAAGATCCCATTAAAATATCCAGAAATCTTTAAGGAAAATGACTTATTCACCCCCTCGCCTTGATTAATTTATATAATATGTTATTAAAACTATATAATTAACAACTACTATAACTACATAACTACTTATTATATAACCTCTTAGAACTTAACCTATTACTATAACACCTCTTATTAATAACTACCTATAACTATCTCTTATTAATACCTAAAAGCACTTACAATATCCCACCAATAGTCCTGCTTATTATTATTAGCATAGTCCACTGGGTTTTTTACACAACTGTTTTCCTGGTATGTATAATAATAACCAACAAGTAAAACTACCCCTACTATTAATAGGATGATTGCAACTAAGGTTATCAAATCAATTTCAATCTTCTTTATCATTGTTATCTTCTTCGTCGTTATCTTCGGAGTTTTCCATAGAATCCTCTATTGCCTTTGCTTGCCTTTCGTTTGCTTGTGCTATCCTTTCTAATTGGAGTAGCAGTTGTTGACGAAAGTAATTCTCGTTCTTGAGTTGTTGGAGATCTTGCAGAATCAGATTCTGTTGTTGTAATTGGTTTATCTGGTTCTGTAACTTTTGTCCCTCCTTGGGAGTAAAAGTGTGTTCCTGTTTCTCCTCCTGTGCTTTCTGTTCCTCCTCCAATTCCTCCTCCAGTTCTTCGACTTTTGTCTTTTTCTTCATTGTATTTTTTCCTCAATTTATTTAATTTAATTGTATCCCAAAGGATCATAAAAAAAAGAGTAATGATAAAAACAACCACACCCACGATAATTTGACTTAACATTTTAAGTCATACTGTTTGGGCGGAATTAACCCCTGTTTAGTTAATACTTTTTTAACATTTCTTAACATTCCCATAGCTTCTTCGGTATTTGAAATATGATTTAAAAAATCATTCCAACATTTCTTATGTGCATATTCTGTTTTAATTATTTCTCCAGAATTAAATTCAGTGAAAGAAAAATAATTTTCATCTTCCTTGATTTCTTGTTTGCACCTAAAACATATTTTGTTAGTTTCCATTTTTCATTTCTATAATATAATTTAACATTGAAACTAATGCAAAGAAAATTCCAAGAATCAAAATATGAATTTTCATCATAGAACCATCCCCAAATTTAAAATTAACAAATGCGAAAGTACACATTACTCCTGAATAAATTTGCAAAGAATATAATGGTTTATTTATTATCATTTTTTATTAAGCTGGTTTAACACCAGAACCTCCAACAACATTATTTAAAGATGCAATAACCCCTTGTGTAGAATCTAAAACTTTTTGTGCAGCTTCAACTGTTTGTGCAGAAGATGTCATTATATCTCCAATTTTAGAAAGGATAAACCAATTACCAATTAACATAATAATTACTGTAAGAATAATTCCACCAACAACAATAGATGCAGCAGTAACTAATTTTTTACTTTTGTATCTGTCTGAAATATTTTTTCTAATTGCAACATGGGCATACCTCATATCCCTATCAATAGGTTCAATATCTAACATACCCATCTTTGCATCTACATCACCTAAAACAATGTTGTACCAATAACCATCTTGTCCAATTGCAAACCAGAAAGTATTTTTTCCCATCTTCTTTCCATAAGCTGTTCGATAAACTTTATTCTTTTTTAAGAATAAAATTTCTTCTCCTCCATCTCCAAGTTTAATTAACCTTGCTCTATCTCTAAACACTGGTTGAAAACCTCTACCACCTAAATTTTCAAACACAACAATTTTATATTTAAAAACTCTCCAAGAATACATTAACCAAAAAACAACAGCCCCACCAATTAAGAACATAACCATAACTGCAATTATAGTTATTGTCCACCCTGCTGTACCTCCAAAGAAATCCCAAGAGGGCATACCAATTCCAGTTTCCATTCCTAATACACTTGCCATTTTCTAATTATTCTTTTTTAACTTTTTTCTTTCCACCACCTCTTTGCATTATAGCTTCGCAAACTACAATACAACCATCTTCATCTGTTCCACAATAATAAAGTTTTCCACTTTCTCTTTTAATGTCTGTCTTTAAAATTTCTGTACCCATTTTTTTTATACCTCCATGATTTTATTTATTTTATTCATTTTAATTATTCCCACATTCTCTCAACTAAATCCTCTGGATTGATATGAGTATAAATTTCTGTGATTGAACTTTTAGAATGTCCAGCTAATCTTTGAACTTCCATAGTATTCCATTTTCTTTTTGTTAAATAAAAAGTAATTCCAGAATGTCTTAACAGATGAATATTTAATGGTTTTCCAAGAGCTTTTATAGTTGCTTTTGTAAAAGCATATTGAATTGCTCTAATTCCAAAATCCTTTGCAGTATCATTTCCACAAGGAAGATATTTTAATTTAGCAAAGACTTCACGAGCAATAGGAATATTTCTGTCTTTATGTCCCTTAGCTTGTTTAATATAAAGTAACTTTAAATTCTTATCAACATTTTCTTTTCTTAATTTTGCAATTTCTGAAACTCTCATACATTGATAAAAACCGAGCATAAAAGCAAGTTTATGTTTTAGAAGTTTAGTTGCTTTAACAACTTGAACTAATTGTTCTTCTGTAATTGTTTCAAATAATTTCCTCATTTTTTTTAATCCATTATTTTCGTTTTCACTATTTCTTGATTTTTATAGCAATAACAAATATCATTATAATAATCAAACTGGTAAGAATCATAATTTTCTCCTCTTGTTCCTTCACATATTTCCATAGAACATTTAATTTCATTTTTTTCAATCTGCAATCCTAAGAGCAAAGCATAAATAAAATAAGAAATTATGAAGATAAATAAAATTATAAAAGTTATTGCAGTTATTTTCCAACCTTTTTTTTCCATTTTCACGAAATATTATAATATTTCTAATAAGAAGTTCTTTATAAACATTTCGTTTAATGGTATATTATATGAAATATTATTTCCTTTTAAAGATGTTGCTTAGAAATCATTAGTTTTTTAGAAAATGGTTATTATTTTTTCTGGTTATAATATCTAACCCATCTTGTAGCCATTCCTTTTGCTCTTGCTCTTGTTTTTTGAGTTCCAGATTTAATAGTTATTGTATTTGCATATTGTCCAAATTTATTTGGAGTTTTTCGAGGGGTTATTTTTTCCACTCTATATTTATATCCAGAATTAGATTTTTTTGTGTTCCAAGAGTAAATTACCATTTTCTATACCTCCTTCCAAGATTTCTATATTTAAGTATTTTTCGGTTTATCATTTTGGTAATCCCTCCTTGGAATTTCCTTCTCCTTGTTTTCAAAAAAATTTCTTGATAAAAACCATACTGCAAATACACCTACAGAATAATTAAACCAACCCATAATTTTAAAATATAAATTAGAATTACTTATTAATAATGTAACACCTAATCCAATTGTCCAAACAATTATAAGAGTTAAAAGAATAGGTTTATATGTCATTTCAAATCCCCTGAAAGGTTATTTATTATTTCTTCAGCTCTATCCTCTGCTATCTCACAATTACATAATAAAACTTCAGACTTTATTTCTTCTTTCAATAATTTAATAAATTCTTTAATATCACCAATAGGCACAGACCTCCCAACCGATTTAAAACTTCCTTCTATTTTTTCACTTAACTTAAATTCTTCTTTCATTTTAACATCCTCAACAAATACAAAATACATATACTTATAATTGAATACATTAACCCCCCTGTTAAAAACAGTATAATATCATAAGAAATACCTCGTGAAACACAAGCACCCATCATTTCAAATTCTACTTTTTCAGATTTTTTCTTAAAGTAGAATAAATTAACAAGTCCTCTTATTAAAGAAAGTCCTACTCCAATTATAATTCCAATTAACCAAAGTTTCATCTTTTCAATAACCCCTTCGCATAATTCCTTGCTTCTCTATAATCAAAACCTATTTCTAAATAATAATTCATAATTGTATTATATTTCTCTAACTCATTATTTCTATGTTGTTTCCTCAAATACTTTAATAGTTCTCTATTTGTTATCGTTTTCTCTAATCTTGATTTCATCTTAATTTTCAAAATACTTTTTTATTGCTTCTTCACTAATTAATCTTTCTGAATGTTTTAAAGTAAAAGGTGATTTAACTATCCACCAATCTGTTCTGGAAACTTCAAATAGGAGATTATTCTGGAATGAAAAATCTATTAAAGATTTAATAATCCCTTTACGATATTTAGGATTTGTTATATCATGTCCTGCTAAAATACCACCTACTTTAAGTTTTGGATAATAATTCTTTATATCACTTTTAACATCTTCGTGATTTCCATCTATATAAATAAAATCAATTTCTCCAGGAATATCTTTAATTGCATCTTTAGAAAACTTCTTTATCCAAATTATTTTATTTTCATATAATTCTAATCTTTTCTTAGCTTCTATTTCGGCAAAAGACATTTCTTCTTTTGACCTTCCTTCATAATCTTCATAAGGATCAACAAGATAAATTTTTTTTATATTTAATGTTTTTAATATACTCAAAGCATTTCTTCCCTTATCTGTTCCTATTTCAATTGCAATAATTGGTTCATTTCCAAAAATCCTTCTTGCAAATCTTGTGGAATGTCTTGGAAATATTTTTACAATTCCAAAGTTAAACTTTGCAAATAATTTGTTTATTATGTTTGTCATTTTAAAAGGTGTCAGCAAAGTAAAGATAATCTTTGTGTGAGTTTATTTCAATTAACAACTCTTTCCCATTATCTTTATTACGGAACTTTAAGGGATTCCGACTGCATATACCCTTGCTAATTTCTTTAATTTGCCTTTGCTGACTATTACTTTTTGATTTCATTTTGAATATAAAAGGGAGGATTAACCTCCCTGTGTAAATTAATTAACAATTGTGTAATCGTTTTTTGTTCCATCACTTTTGACAACAACAGAAAACTCTACACCAGCAAGTTCATTAGCGTGTTTAGTTGCTAACTCTACTAATTGTCCATAGGTTGAAGCTGGGGTTTTTCCTTTTCCAAAAGTCCAGGTTTTTTCTTCACCTTCTACTAAAATCTTTATCTTAGCTTGAGGGCTTTCTTCATCTGGTAAACCTTCTTTCCTTCTAATGAAAGGTTCTGCATCTTCAAGTTCTGTTAATGCTTTTACCTTAAATTGACCAACTTTTGGTTTCCAGTAGTTTCCACCTTCTTGTAACCTTTTCAGTTCTTCCTGATAGTTCACTTTAACTTGTTCTTCCATTTTTATACCTCCTATAATTTAATTGATCATAATTCGGAATGGAAAGTAAAAGAGGTGAATTAAAATTCCTTATCAACGAGAAATCAAAAAAACTTTCCATTCCTACACTACAACCAAAAAGAGTTGTTGAAGTTTGTTTGTAGTGATTATTTCTTTTGTTCATTTTCTTTAACTTCCTTTTCAAATTTTTCTATTTCTTTTAGTATTTCTTCAATTTCTTCTTTAGTTGTGCTACTAATAAATATTTTTTCTTTCATTTTAATTTATATACAAAATGTTTGTAAAAACTTTCTCCTTCTGTCTTTTTTAAAAGAATCCCTTGATTAAATAATTTATATAAATTTAATCTAATTGTATTTGAACTTGTTTTCCCTAATTTTTCAGATATTTCTCTTGCACTTAACCATTCCTTTTTTGATTTCTCTAATATATTCATTACTTCTGCTTGTGTCATTTCAAATCCTCCTCAAATTCTCTTTTATCTTTATCCCATTTAACATAAACATTTCTTTGTTTAAGATTAGACCACATTAACCCACCTTTCCAAACTCCATTTCCCCAAATTCCATCTTTCCAAGTTCCATTTTCCCAAGTTCCTCTGTCCCAAATTCCATCTTTCCAAGTTCCACCTTTCCAAATAAGATACCCAAATTCAGAAACCTTAACATCTTCATCCACTGTATCAGCATCCATTAACCACTTAAATTTAACTTGTTGTTCTTCTGTTAATTCTGTTTTTCTCATTTCAAATCCTCCTCAAACTCTTCTTTATCTTTATTCCATTTAACATGAATATATTTCTGTTTAAGATTAGACCACATTTCTCCACCTTCCCAAGTTCCACTT
>Ga0207997_1001333_pt1 | contig 12789 bp, 15 predicted proteins | sample AntAceMetag02UKN_FD_184777 | JGI IMG/M metagenome (GOLD analysis project Ga0207997, IMG submission 184777) | Saline lake microbial communities from Ace Lake, Antarctica - Antarctic Ace Lake Metagenome 02UKN (SPAdes) (version 2) | ecosystem: Environmental > Aquatic > Non-marine Saline and...
GAAAGAGAAAGAGACCAAAGAGGAAGAGCTTAACAAGTGCCAGCAGTGCGCTCAGGAGATCGACGCCGTACTCCTGAAGCACAACTGCAACCTGATGACTAACCACGTATTCCAGGTAGTAGAGAATGAAGAAAAGAAATAAACTATTTACTTCTGAGGTTATCTGTGCTATACTCAGATAAGTAACAAAAGAGATATGGTTCAGTTGGACTTAAAACCGACGAGCCACGGGATCACCGCCTTAGATTAAGACCTAGCGGTGGTTTTTTGTATTTATTTAAGGAAAATTAACAAGAAAGTTATGTCAGAAGAAGTAAAAGAGGAGGTAAAGGAAGAAGTAGCGGAAGAAGTCGCTCCTGAAGCTGAAGTAGCTCCAGAGGCAGAAGAGAAAGCCGAGTAATTTACTTAAAGGCTTAAAATACAAGGGAGGTGTGGTAAGCGGTCTTGCTCTAGGGCTCGACACTCCTGCCACACCCTTCCCGAAGAGTTAGTGAGATTGAGTACACCGTAAAAAGTGGTGTTGCAAGAATGGACTCATCAACGTTCCCAAGTATACGAGGGTCGCAAGTCCCAGAACCTCTCCCGGTTGATAACTGGAATATCCTAGACGAGGAGAGGGGTTCAAAACATCATCACTACCTCTTCAGGGAGTAACAGACAAAACAAATGACCTGCTCAATCTGCAAGAAGAACAAACCATCAAGATACTGGGGAGGAAAGCACATCTGCAACAAGGAAGAATGTCTTAAGGAAGCAGAGAGGATTTACACTAACAGCACACCAAGGAAACTGGGAGAGAACTACGGTACTCATTTCAACTAAACAATATGGCCAAGAAGAACTTAGGAGGAAGACCAACAAAGCTAACGGAAGAAACCGTAAATCTTGCTGAACTATATGTTTCTGATTGTGAACAAGGTCTAAAGGAAATAACGGTAAGACAAGGACTTGATAAGGAAGGAGACACAAGATGGCAACAGACAGCACCAAGACTTCCTAACATCGCAAGACTAGCGATTAACTGTAGAATAGCTAAGTCAACTCTACATGAATGGATGAAACCTTCTGCTGGAGATGATGAGAAAAAGGCTAACTTAAGGAAAAGGTTTACGGACGCTTATGTGCATATAGGGAATTTACAGGAGGCATGTTTAGTAGAAGAAGGAGGAGCTGGAAGACTTAATCCTGCTGTAGTTAATAGAATTTTAGCAGCCAAACATAATTACAGAGACAAGACTGATGTTACTAGCAATGATAACGAACTCAAGGCAACTTTAAATATGATCACTAACCCAACTATCTCCAAGAAGATACAAGAGCTTGACGATGAGATAGCAAAGGAGATGAGAGAGAACGTATGAGGAAGATTAAGGAGTGGCGAGAGATGAGAAGAAGAGCCAAGTTAGGATTAGCCGATTGCTCGAACTTGACCGAAGCTGACTTGAACAAGTTGCTTGAGTCAGTCAGAAAGTCTAAAGCCCCTGAGTTTGTTGAACCAATCGGAGACGGAAAGGCTAAACTTATCAATGACTATACTGAGGAAGAAGCCTTAGAGGAGATAGAGTCAGAACAATCAGGACTCAAGGGAATAAGAAAGAAACTGGGTAAACTCATATCAGGTGAATAAGATAGAGAAGCTAAACGACATAATAGACTCCAATGCCGAGAAGAGGGAATACGACAGATACAGGAAAGAGAGGGATACCGAAAGGCAGAGGACGATTGACGAAGCCCCTAGCTCAAAGGTTACGGGCTTCTTCTGCACTGAATGCAATAGAGACTTCAATGCTCTGGGACATAAGCAAGTGATAGAGACTTACCAAGTAGCCAAGTATGAGGCTAAGTGTCCAAAGGGCCATCTCTGCATAAGGAGAATAACCGACAGGATGACAGACCCTTACTTTGACCTCTCAAGGACTGTAAAGGAGCAGAGAGCTATTGCAGGTGATGATCTGCTCCAGCCAGGCGATCCGAGATTCGAGAGCGTATGGGGCTGGAAGGCAAGACAGAAAAGAGATAAAGAAGGAGAAGCTAACGAAAGAGACGAATGGCTAAGAAGAAGGGGATAAACAACCTATCAATCCTCTCATGGATAAGCTCTAACGGAATAAAGAGCGAGAAGGGAGAGCTGTTGTCCTACCATGACAGGCTATTCTGGCTTGACGTACTGTCAGATTGGAACCCCAATATAGTAATCAAGGGAGCGGCGCAGATAGGAAAGTCGGTCAACTTCACCTTAAAGGTACTTTACGCAATCAAGCATTACGGAATGTCCTGCATATATACCTTCCCAACCGATTCGGACACCAAGGAGTTCGTACAGTCAAAGATTAACCCGATGATAGTGAACAACCGGCATGTGTTCGACGGACTCAACTCTGATTCGGTGGAGAGGAAGGAGATAGACGGAAACTTCGTTCACTTCAAGGGAACAGTGAGCAAGACAGCAGGAATATCAACTACAGCTGATGTGGTGATACATGATGAGGCCAGCAGGTCAGACAGGGTTACGATGGAGACAATGAGGTCTAGGACTAAGGGCTCCAAGTTTAAGGGACGCTGGCTGTTCTCAAATCCATCAACTGACGGTGATGAGATAGAGGAAGAGTGGAAACTGAGTGACAGGAAGGAATGGCACGTTACCTGTCCAGAGTGCAAACTGGAACAGATGATGACATGGCCTGACAATGTAGATATTCCAGGCAAGAGATATGTATGTCTGGACTGCGATGCGACACTCCCCGACGAGACCAGAAGAACCGGAAGGTGGATAGCGACCAATCCCGAATCGAAGATTTCAGGCTATCATCTCTCCCATCTCATCTGCTGCTGGATAACCGCAGAGGAAGTGATAAGGGACTCGGAGAAGTCTGAGGAATACTTTCACAACTTCGTTTTAGGGGAGCCTTACACCCCATCCGTACTGGCGATAACCAGAACACTGCTCATTGACGCATGGACTCCCAAGACCCTAGAGACAGGCAAATGGTATCTTGGAGTGGACGTGGGGAACTTCAAGCATTATGTCCTGGGTTCAGAGAATGGAGTGGTCAAGGTAGGTAGGTTCGCAAACTGGACTGAGCTTGATGACCTAGTTAAGATGTATGACCCGTTCAGCGTAATAGACGCCATGCCTGAGAATGAGATCAGCAGGGCTTACGTAAGCCAGAACCGTAAGTTCTCCATGTGCTACCTCGGAGGGACTGACAAGGAGAGCAACAGGATAGTCAGGTTCGGGGAGAAAGAGGAGCAGGGTATCATCAAGGCAGACAGGAACAGGCTGATTGATTGGACGGTATCTAGGCTACAGCAGGGAGAGATACCCTTTCACCTCCCCGCTGATGCGATGTACCGAATGTTCCTCAAGCACTGCCTTGACCTCCGTAAGATAAAGGAAGTCAACAGGCAGGGAATAGAGCGGTATGTCTGGGAGTCGAGGACAGGGGAAGACCATCTCTTCTTCGCACTGATGTTCTATGAGCTGGCCAGAATGGGCTTTGACGGCAATGCGGTACTGATAGAGGACTTCGAGAAGCCACCTGAGCCGATAGTAATGGGACAGGAAGGGTTTGAGCTTAACCTAGACGAATACTTCAAATATCGAGAAAGAAATGAATGACCTGACAATAATCGAACTTACCGACTCCGAAGCCAAGAGCTTCATCATGTTCAGGCAACTTGAGGCCAAGGGACTCTTCGAGATAAGGAACGGACAGGGGATAGTGCATTTCGACCATGAGGGAAACATAAGGAAGGTCGAGAGACATGACATTATTTGACTTTTGCCCGTTTTACTGCTATATTAAACCTAATTAAAAGACCCCAATCCAAGGGACGGCAATCTTAAGCCCAATCCGAGGGACGGGAACGAACGCTTTATGCGTAACGTTTCCGCCCTCTTTTTCGTTTATATGGACATATCAAAGCTAGATGATAGACAGCTTATCGAGGTCATCAAGAGCCGATTCGAGTCGGCCTCTTCAGTTTGGGATACGGTAAAGACAGTATACGACACCAATACGATTCACTATGACTGTGACCCTGACCGTGTTCCATCGCACCTCCAGAGAGTTTCGGCCAAGTCCCACAAGGTGAGGGCAAACAGGATATTCAGGGACATGGAGTCGGTAATCAACACACTGATAGCCAACCCGCCCAAGCCTAACGTACTTCCAACAAGGGAGATGGAGGAGTCGAAGAAGATTTCAAGGACAATGGAGCGTTACCTGTCCCAAAGGTATGACGACATAGACGTAAAGGGAGAGTTCAGGCGCGGACTGAGGTTCCTGTATTTTTGCCGTCTGATAGTGATGAAGCCCTTCTGGGACAGCGAAATAAACGACTTCAACGTAAAGGCAGTTGATCCCCGCAAGGTGAGGTTCTCCCCCAAATCCTCCAACGAGAAGGAGAGCGAGTTCGCCATAGAGGACATCGATTGCGGGATTCTCGGACTGATTGCCCGCTTCCCAGAAAAGAAGGAGGAGATACTGAAGAAGAAGGGACTCAGCGAGGAAGACGCCATGGTCAAGAACCCAGAGGTGAGCTATCGGGAATCGTGGATAGGTGACTGGAGAGCCGTTACTTTCGGAAACATAGTGCTGGACAGGAGAAAGAACCCGTTCTGGGATTGGGACGGAATACTACTGTCTCAGGAAAATGACCTTAAACTTGCGGACGACAAGGCCGAACTGGGCAAGGAGTTCTGGAAGGGTGCTGAAGCCGAGAGCGAGGAACTGAAGGAAGTCCCAGAAGAGGAGAGGGAAGCTCAGGGAATCAGCTCTTTCATGTTCAACCACTTCGACAGGCCAAGAAAACCTTACATATTCGCGACTGTACTGAATGACGAGAAACGCCCCATAGGACGCACATCGTTCATAGAGCAGGCAATACCTCTCCAGGAGTCCATAGACCGCCGTAAGAGGCAGATAGACGACAATGCGAGGATGGTAAACGGCATCACCAAGGTTGATTCGAGCGTAATGACCCAAGCGGAGGCCAGGAAGATAGGATATGACGCAGAAGGTCTCATCTGGGGCAAGGGAGTGGTTACAGGAGTTCAGAGGGAGACAGGAACCCCACTGCCGAACTTCGTATATGAGGACATGGTAGATTCCCGCTCAGAGATTGACAACATAATGGCCGCCTCATCCGCATTCAGGGGAGAGAGGGAAGGCTCAGAGACAAAGGCCGGACGACTTGCGCTAATAGAGCAGTCATACCTCAACCTCAACGAGATGGTTCAGGTCGTGGATTACGTCTCAAGGGAAATGTTCAACTGGATGTACCAGCTCGCCAAGGTGAACTACACGGAAACCCATTACGCCAAGATGTTCGGCCCTCAAGGGGCTTCAGAGACTATGGAGCTTCACAGGAACGACTTGGCTGAAGGAGCGGAAATCAGGGTAATACCAGGAAAGACACTGCCTGAAGACAGGAAGTTCATGTTCGAGAGGGCACAGTCGGATAAGGACAGATTGGCACCCAACGACTATTTCGAGCAACTCGGATACGAAGACCCCAAGGGACTTGCGATGAGGTTCACGGCATTCCAGGCCGACCCGTTCGCCGCCACTGGAGTAGAGCCTCCACCGCCTGAGATAGCCCCACCCGAAGAATTGCAGCAATAAAACTTAACCGACCAAGCCAAGTGAAGGAGCCGTAAGGCCAACCCGAACGAAGCAGTCAATGAGATATGGAAGAAGAAACGGAAGTCCAAGAGACTACTGAAGAGGTCACCCCCGAAGTGACCGAAGAAACTCCAGCGGAGGAGACTGCGGAAGTCCAACCTGAAGCTGCGGAAACACAGACAGAAACTTACGAGCTGCCTGACGGAAGGAAACTCACCGGAGATGAGGTCAAGGAAGAATACCTTAAGCTCAACTCGGAGTTCACCCGAAAGTCACAGGAGCTAGCTGGCCTGAAAAAACCACAGGCCACAGAGGAACCTAACAAACCGGATGCGCAACATCCGTGGGAAGACCCGAACTATCAGCCACAGACGATGAAGGACGTGGTTGACGTGGTGAAGCAGAACCTCAAATGGGAATCGGAACAGCAGAAGACGGCCGAACAGTCGGCCAGACAGGATCTGGAGACCCAGACCAATTCCCAACTTGAGGAAATCAGGAAGATGGAACCCGACCTCAACGAGAACTTCCTGTTCGCCCATGCCACAAAGTACGGATTCTCTGACCTCAAGGGAGCCTTCACGAACATGAAGGACATGAACCTTGCGGTAAAGAGAACCGAACAGAAGGCAGTGGAGAACATGAGGAACCGAGAGACTACGGCTCCCATAAATGACGGGACACAATCTTCAGGTGAAGGAATGACCCATCAGGAATACCTGATGTCACTGGACGAAACCCCACAGGAAGCGCTGCGCAGACTAAAATAATTTTATGGCAACATTCTCGTCAGCGGTAACCACGGTTACCCGAACGAAAATCATCCCCAAATGCTACGACACCATCAGCAAGGGCTCTCCCCTACTGATGACGCTGTTGCAGAACGCGAAGGAATGGACTACAGGAACCAAGTATGAGTTCCCTATCCGTTACCAGGATTCCACCAACGGCGGAGTCACAGGTATCGCAGACCGTCTCGATTCCGATCGCCAGAACACAAGAGTCACCATGAGCTTCGAGCCTAAGCAAATCTACAAGCCTGTAGTCGTTGCTGACCTCGAAACCACCCTGAACTCAGGTGACGAACGAATAATCAACCTGTTCGACATCGAGTTCGACAGTCAGGCCAAGTCCATAGCCACAGCTTTGGCGACACAGCTCTACACAGGAACAGGAGTCGGCAACGTCTTCGATTCCCTGGCTAACGCTGCTGATGATTCTACCAACTACGCCACTTATGGCGGACTGGCTCGTGCTACTTATTCTTCAATCAACGGTTATTACCTCGCCAGTGCAGGTGCCTTGACCCTGAATAAGATGGCAACAGCTTATGATTCAGTTGAGACAGGCATGGAAATGCCGGACATCATCGCAACCACCAAGTCATTATGGAGCAAGTATGAGACTTTATTGACTCCTACCACCCGTAATAACTACACCACTTCAGGCTATCCCCGAATGAACGCTTTCGGCATGGTTCCCTCAATGGCTCCGCAGTCTGGAGCGAATCAGGGTTTTAATGTCCTGTTTTTCCGAGGTACACCAGTCGTAAAGGACGATTCCTGTCCATCAGGAAAGATGTTCATGCTGAACACCAACGCTTTCGGATTTAAGGGAATCAGCCTCAAGTCCGACGCTAAAGGAAACAAGTACGAGACACTGAACTTCAAACGTTCCGGTAACGACGAAACCCCTAAAGGTACAGTCGGCAACGTGCCTTCAACCAGAGGTTTCCAGTTCCGCACCCTGATGTCACCGGTCGACCAGTTGGCCGAAGTCGGTTATCTGCTATATGTCGGTAACTTCATCTCCGAAAATCCACGTCTTCAAGGGCAAATGTTGGGACTCAGCTAAACTAACAGTAACCATATTTTGCCCTTCACCTCGGGTTAATCCACGAGAGAGGGAGAAATACAAGTAAATATGCCAAAGAATCTAAAAAGCCTTTTGTCTGGTGTCAAGTACGGACACAAGGTTTACCCAGACGAAATACTTGACGCAGGTAGCGGAGCACCGTTACCCCGTAAGGACGGACAGTTGGTCTTCGTTGACGGAACAAACGGTAACGACAACAACGACGGTCTATCAGTAGATGTTGCTGTAAAGACAATCGCACAGGGCATCAGTATTGCAGCAGCCTACGATACGATTATGGTGTTTTCTAAGACCATCACTGACGCAACAGGCGACCCTACTAGCTATGAGGAGAATCTAACGATTCCTTTCTCTAAGCCAGGTCTGTCGATTATCGGAGTTTCAAGAGGTTTGACTCAAGGTGGCTTACCTCAGCTTAAGGACGGTACAACTACAACCCAGCACGTTCTTAGAGTTCGTGCCCCTGGTTGTCTTATCGCAAACTTAGGCTTCAATGGAGCAGGAAATACAGGTGGTGGAATCCTCCTGGACGACGATTATTCAACCAAGGCCGCTTGGGGAACAACCATCGCTGGTTGTCACTTCAAGAACTGTAAGGGAACCACAGCGACTAATGCAGCAACAGGTGGTGCTATTAACTGGTCGTCAACAGGTAACTCTTCGCAGGTAAGAATCGTCGGCAATCGCTTCTATAAGAACGTAGGAGACATCGTATTGCCTGGAACTTCAAACACCGTCCCACAAGATGTCATCATCGAAGATAATATCTTCTCAGGTCCTGCCGCTTCCGTTGACTGTAACCTTTATCTCGCTGGAGGTTCTGGAATGAATGGAGTCATTATCAGAAATAATGTCTTTACCGCAGTACCAGCAGTCGGTTCAGGAACTAATGCACAGTGTATGGCCCTTACTGGATGTGTCGGTATATTGTCAGGCAACACTTTCGCAACTTCAACTGCTGAAGGTGGAACTGAACGAACCTTCGGCGCTGCTGGAGATGAACTCGTCCCTACCACTGTCTTTATGGCAGGCAACTATGGTGAGTTCTCTATTGGTGTCGGTGCAGGACTGATTTCAGGTGAAATCTTCCGAACTTAAGTTAATTAACGAAACAGAAATATGAACGCAATATCGTTCCAGTCTGTCCTAGAGACCACGACATCTCAGGGCAGCATCACACCAGGCCAACGGGCTACCACACCTGACGGTCGAGAGTGGGTCTATGTTCAGGCACAAAGTGCCTTGGCTAAAGGCTCAGTCGCAGTGCCTGACGCAGTCACTTCAGTTGACCTCGTATCGAGTTCAGCCGATTCGGAAGGCCGTGTAATCTACATCACCTATTCGACAGGCGGATGGACAGCAGGTGCATTTGCCAACGGATATGTCTATGTCGATGCAGGCACGGGAGTAGGACAAGTGGCCAGAATTGTCGATAACACCGCTGACACCCTCGTCTTGGATGCCAGAGATGCTCTATCCACTGATTTGGCCGTTGCCGACTCTGACATCACGATCACAACCCCGTTCCTTGTCGATAAGGCAGCCGTTACCTCAATGATTCAGCAAGCAGTCGGCATCGCACAGGTCGCAATAGCAGCCTCCTCATACGGTTGGCTGTTGACCCGTGGAGACGGAGTGGTCCTTACAGGTGAGACTCTTGTAGTCGGTGCAGGTTTCACTACAGGAGACGACACTACTGGTCAGGTTCTAGTAGGAGCTACCACAAAAGGCCCTTACGATGCACAGAACTTAGGTTTCTGTCGTGTTGCTAACGCTTCCGCAGACACCTTGGCTCACGTCATGGTCACAATCTAAGCAATCGCACCTTTACTCTCTCCCTTCTGGGGAGAGGGATAAGGGCAAGATTAGCCCATAACCTAAGAAACATGAGCGACAATCTGGGAAAAGTGGTCGTAATGACCAACATAACCGAGGATGATTTTACCCACGCATACGGGGGACAGCCGTTCACCGTCAAGGCAAAGGAGACAATCACCTTCCCTTGGGACGTGGGAACCCATCTGGCAAAGCACTTGGCTCGGAAGATTCTGGTATCGAAGGACACCGGAGCCACACAATTCGATCCGAAGGACCCAAGCTCTAACGGAGGCAACGGGACTGTTCTTTTCGGTGAAGAGGACGAAAAGACCCTTATAGCGAAAATTCTCGGAGAGTCCTTCACAGTAGAGGGAGAGAAGGAAAAGACTGAGAACGAAAAGCTGATGGCCAAGATAGAGGAACTGAACAAGTGGAGAGAGAGCATTGAGGAGAAAGAGGCTGTTGAGGACAAGGCTGAAGAAACCGACGAACTGTCGGCACTTTCGAGGAAAGAGCTTCTGGCCAAGGCCAAGGAGATGGAAATCAAATACAGCCCAACCGAGAAAAGCGAAGTGATAAGGGAAAAGATAAGGTCAGCAAAATAATATGAACACTCACGCAGTATACGGAAACGCAGTGAAGGCGACACACACTCACGCAACCGCACCTACGGCCACGATAGCCGCAGTCGCGGGGAAGAAAATATATGTCACCAAAATAACCTGCTCTTCGGATAAGGCAGGTTCAATTCTGCTCCTGAAGGACGGAACGACTACCGTTTGGCAAGTTCAGGTCGGTGCAGGCATACATAGCGAAACATTCAGTCCGCCTTTGGAGATGACTGCAGGAGCATTGGCTTCAGCGGTAATCGACTCGACATCAGTCGGAAAATCCAACATAGCGGGATACCAGCTCTGATATGAAGACACTCCCTAAAGAGGCATTTGAACTGAAGAAGGAACTGGCCTCTTTGGGAGTGGCAGTCTCCAGAGCCAGAGGAGAGCTTTCAGGGGTCAAGGAAACTGTAGACAAAAGACTTGAACTAGCAGAAAAAGAAGCAGAAAGTACGGTAAGGAAAACCCTCCAGTCATCTCAGAAAACCCTCAAGGAAGCATTAGGACTGAAAGACGAGGTAAGCAGTTGGGCCAATGAGGTCTCGAACTACTCCATGGAAGTAGCCAAGTGGAGGCTTAAGATGATCAGGGAAGGCGAACTGGAAGCCAAACGTATCAACCAGGCGAAGAAAACGCTTTCAGGAAGCCTAAAGGAAACAGAAGATGCAACCGCAGAGATTACAGCCTTACGTTCCACCATCAAGGCCGAAAGGGAACTGCTCGAGAGGGAGCGTAAGGCCAACTCTAACCAACTGACTCTTATCGCTTCGGAAAGGGCAAAGCTCGCCGTTGCACTAAAGGAATATGACGGACGCAGTAAGGGACGCAAATAGGGTCACCTCCGCCTTGGGGGTATCTTCGGCAGACGGCGTAACCACACTTCCCCTTGAGATTGACTCGGTAACCGGAAAACTGCTGATAAACGTCACTGAAGTGGTAGACCCCGGAGGAACGCTTTCAGGAGCTGACGCACTGAGGGACGGAAACCGCGTTACTACCGCACTGGCGGAAAAGGACGACGACACCGGACTCGCATCATTGGCGGTCGACTCACGAAACGAATATTTATACATAGACATAACCTTTAGCTAATATGGCTGACGCATCAAGAGACGGAAACAGGGTAACTACCCTCATGGGAGTATCTGACGCTGACGGAACCACCCCGTTGCCCGTTAAGATAGACGCCACGACAGGGCGCATACTGTGTTCGGCCACAGGCGTAGGTACGGGAGACGTTGTTGGTCCAGCGGTGGCAGTTGCGAATAACGTAGCAATTTTTAACGGAACCACGGGAAAGATAATAAAGGATTCAGGGCTTGCGCTTTCAGGCTCAAATACGGGAGACCAAGACCTATCTGGACTTCTGACTAAGGCCGATAACTTAGCCTCAGTGGCAAGTTCCACAACCTCCTTCGACAACATTTCACCAACAACGACCAAAGGAGACGTAATAACCAGTGACGGCTCTAATAACATAAGGCTTGCGGTAGGTGCTGACGGACTTGTCTTGACCGCTCAGGCTGACGGTTCTGTCGCTTGGGAAGCGGCCCCCGCTGGTGGTGACGTATCTAAAGTAGGTACTCCAGCAGACAATCAAGTAGGCGTATGGACTGGGGACGGAACGATAGAGGGAACCGTCGGACTGACATATGACGGCTCAAATTTTCAACTTACTGGAGACATCGGTGCTACGGCGACTAGGATTACAAAGATTTGGGCAACAGACTTAGAAGTCACTAACGCCATCGTAGGTTCAATCACTGGTCAATCCGCTACCGTAGCCACTATCACTGGACTGGCCCCCGATACGGCAACGACTCAAGCAACTCAGGCAAACATAACAACTTGTGCAAACCTCGTTTCAGTAGGAGCACTCGACTCTGGCTCAATCACTTCAGGATTCACTTCAATAGATGTGGGAGCTGGAGCGATAGACGGTGGAGTAATCACGGCAGACACGAACTTCGCTGGAGCTTTGACTGGTAACGTTACTGGTAATTGTTCAGGAAGTGCAGGAACTGTAGCAACTATCACTGGACTCGCTCCTGACACAGCAACAACTCAGGCTACACAAGCCTCGATTACGACATGTGCAAATCTCGTATCTGTCGGAGCTTTGGCCTCCGGTTCTATTGCATCAGGTTTCGGAACGATTAACATAGGAACTTCCAATGCAGTCTCTTGTGGAACTGTTGAACTCGGACACGCTTCAGACACGACACTTTCAAGGTCTGCCGCTGGAGTTCTGGCGGTTGAGGGAGTGGTCATTCCTTCAATCAGCTCAACGAATACACTTACGAATAAGAGCATTACTCCCAGAGTCTTAACCTTCACCACAGACGCAACTCCAGAAGTAAACTCAGATTCCTATGACGCAGTAACGATAACTGCTCAGGACGCAGCGATCACTGATGTCGATATGGTTGGTTCCGCTGAAGTGAACTTCCAAAAGATTATATTCAGAATCAAGGATGACGGTACGGCACGGGCAATAACTTGGGGTTCTGACTTCGAGGACGCCGGTAAGGCACTTCCTACTACAACGGTGATAAGCAAACTGCTTACAGTCGGATTTATCTACAACACCGTCACGGCAAAATGGGGCTGTGTGGCTGTCGGTTCAGAAACTTGAGCTTATGACCTCGATTAAAACCAAGATAAAGAAAAACCCATCTAAGCGTTCTGCCATAGTGGCAGATGCTTGGGTTGGTATTGGTAAGAAGCCGAAGTTCAAGGCTGGAGACTACGACATTGAAATTACTGACATCAGAAAGGTGGAAGTAAAAGGACAAATCGGAGTAGAGTTATTCGCTAGGGCTTGGGATAAGAATGGTCAGATTGGTTTTGGTAAA
>Ga0207997_1001334_pt1 | contig 12788 bp, 10 predicted proteins | sample AntAceMetag02UKN_FD_184777 | JGI IMG/M metagenome (GOLD analysis project Ga0207997, IMG submission 184777) | Saline lake microbial communities from Ace Lake, Antarctica - Antarctic Ace Lake Metagenome 02UKN (SPAdes) (version 2) | ecosystem: Environmental > Aquatic > Non-marine Saline and...
TTTTACGTAAAGAACAGGTCCTGGTTCTGGTGGATATGATGCATATCTGTATTATTACAAGTGTTTAGAGGGTGAAGATGTTTTAGCAGATATATATGCAGAAGTTAGAGATAAGACAGAAGCTAATATAGCACCAGCAGAGCCTTGGTTGGGAACTGTAGGACAAGTTAATAGTGCAAGTGATTGTGTAACTGTGGGCCGTTCCTTTTTATTTTTTAAACAACCTTATAATTTATCGGGAACAACTATAGAATCAGCCTCAATTACTTTTAGAATAACTACGTTGAGAACTGATTATGGAAACTTTAATTTAATTATACAAAAAGCTAATTCTACAGCTATTCATCATCAGCCCTGTATTAGAGCAGATTATAATAGAGCTAATATAGTGGCAACAAGTGGTGGTTCTAAAAATACATCAGAAATGGCATCAAGTTCATGGGTAACTATAAATTTCAATGCAGCAGGAATAGAATGGATAGGTAAAAATATAGATGATGAACTTAAAGTTGTTCTTAGAAGTTCAGATGATATAGGTGGTATAATTCCAACTGACGAAGGTGGGGATGCTGGAAATACTATTACCCTTTATCTTGGTGCCAGTGGATACAGTCCTCCAAATTTACCTTATTTTACCATTGCTTTTACTGTAACATTACCATCAGCAACTACTCAGGCTGCAACGGATATAGATACAACTATTGCGACTTTGAATGGAACAATAACAGATATTGGACATTGGATTCTTTCTTATGGTTTTGAACTAAAAGAAGGATTAGAGGGAGAAGTATATTCTACTACGGTTGGTGGCTCGACTCAGGATATTACAACATTTAATAAGATTGTTTATGGTTTGACTCCAGGAACAACATATTATGTTAGGGCTTGGGGTTACAATGAAGCTGGTAAAGGACATGGAGATTGGGTAAAATTTACTACAGAAAGTGCTATATCTGTTACAACTGAGTCTGCTGAAGTCCCAGTTCCAACAGCTAATCCTGCTTACTGTGAATGGGCTACTGGGAATGGAACTATAACATCAGGGACTAATGCAACTGAGAGAGGGTTTGAAATAAAACTATCTTTTTCTGGAGACTTATATGATAGAATACAACATGGTATGGCTGGCTTTACTGGTGATACTAGTCTTAATATAACTGTATGGGAAGGAACTTTGACTAAGATAGAAACTGAAGAAGGTAGCTTTGCAGAAGGTGCATATGATATGGAGCTTGGCTCTTTTCCTGCTTTCTTTGATAAGTTATTTGCTGGAGAATCTTATACATATAGAGCTTATGCTATTATAGATGGAGTAAAATATCATGGTGATTATGTAGCATTTAGTTTAGGTGTATATTCTGGAGACGATGCACTTGGGGATGATGTAGTTGGTCCTGCAGAATCTATTATAGAACCTGTACTTCCAGAAGTACCTGAATGGGAATGGCCTGAGATAGTATTTCCTCCTTGGGAATGGCCTGAGTTTAATATACCTCCCTGGAAGTGGCCTTTTTATGATATACCTCCTTTCGACTTTGACCCAAGTATTGTATTTGGTACTAGGTTTGGAGCCTTTTTAAGAAGATTAGATACTAAGAAGGATTGGGAAACTTTAAGAGAGAAGTGTATAATTTATCAAGAGAACATGAACCAATTTACTTTGACAGTAAATCATAATACTTTAGTTATGAAGAATTTAGTTAATGATATTATTACTTATGTAGATGGAGACGTATACCCTAGTGATTTGAAGCTTATGAACTCTAGTCAGCAACTAACACCTTTGTATAATGAGGGAATAAGCCCAGATGGCTTTAAAGATATAATAAATGACTTTAGATTTAAGGATGTATCTAATACTTTTAACTTAACTATGAACTTTAAGAAGATATTGAATAGTCTTAATAGCTTGGATGAAAGCGATTATATGACTGAACCTATGTCTTATAATACTAAAGAGTATATAGACATACAGCCAACTGCGAAGAGAATGATTTCACAACTTGAGGACATGAGAAAGAAGTCTGGAGAAGTACAAAAACTTGTAGTTAAGAACTTTAAGCGAATATTTTCATACATATAGGAGATGATTTTTATGACATGGGGAGCGTCAGTTAGTAATAGGAGTCCTATCTCTACTATGGGAACATTAGATAAAGGACAGTCTGCATTAGCTAAGCAGTTACAAAAGATGTTAAAGGGAGGTACTCAATATTCGGAGGATTACTTATCAGGACTAACAAGCTTTCTTGAGGGTAAAGGTCCTAATCCTTTTGCGGGACCCCTTGGTGAAGAGGCAAAAAATGCTATGAAGGGTGCTATGAGTGGGGAAGCTCCTAATATATTTGGAGGTGCTGTAGGTGGTGCAACTCAACAAGCTTTAATAAATGCTATGAGTGGTAAAGTATCGGAAGATTATTTTCAAAATACTGTAGCAGGTCCCGCCGCAAGAGCATTTAGAGAGGATATAGCTCCAACTATCGAGAAGCAATTTGTAGGTCCTGGCACATTTTGGGGTGGAGCTAAAGGTGAAGCTGTACAGAAAGAAGGAATGAGATTGACAGATGCAATCGCTGCTGCAAGAGGTGGGATGGCTAATGAAGCTCTTAATAGAGCTAGTACTACAGCTTTAGGTTATGGTGGAATGGCTACACAAGCAGCCACATCAGCAAAAGATAGAGCTGCTCAGTCAGCTCTTGGATACGGACAATTAATGTCAAAGGGTGTAAGTGATTGGATACAAGCATATGTAGCAGCTAATCCTTCTTATTCAGATACCATAAATTCTATTCTTGCATACCTTAATACACCAACGCAGTTAGCTTTTCAAAATCCGGAGTATATACCTCCAGCTATTAAAGAAGCTATGAAGCCCCCTCCTGCAGAACCTTATACAGGAAATAAGTGGGGTCAAATGTATATAGGGGGGATGTATCAATAATGGCTATACAAACAATGGGATTAGATTATGGATGGCTAGTAAACTTAGCTGAAATGATATCTCGGAATAGACAACAGCCTTCAGGTCCTAGAGGTGCAACTGGACTAAGTACGGGAGTTAAAGGAGAACCTGAAAAAACTCAGTATCAATTAGATAAAGAACAAAGAAGAGAGGACTTGTTATCTGGACAAACTAGGGAGCATGAAATACTTCTGAAGCAAATGGAAGTAGACTCAAAATTAGCTGAAGCAATGTCTAAAGAAAGGATTGCGGGAGTAGAAACGGAGGCTGGAACTGAGCAGACACAGATAGCAGGTGCTGCACAAGTAGCATCAAGTCAGAAAACAACTATGGAAAAGGGATATGAACTTATGGATATGCTATGGAGTATGGATAAGCCAAGTAGAGATGAGTTTATATCAAGGTTGGAAGCTAAAAGAACAGAAAATCAAGCAGTACAAACTGACAGACCTGTATCCACGATTTCATCTGGAGGTACAACCATACCTATTACAAGTGCTCCAAGAGAGCCTGTAGGAGACCCTAATGACCCACTTACTGCTTTAGAAGAGATAGGAGTATATAATTCAGAGACTGGTCTATCAGAGCCTAAAGCAACAGGTGCTGCCGCAAAGCCCGAAATTGACCAGTACATGGAATTACTTGACGACATGTTAACTAAGAATCCTCAATCCATGATAGCTTTGACAACTGGAGAAGGTTGGGAAGAGTTAAAAGAGACTATGAGAACTATAGGGGAAGAAGCTGGATTTGGAGAGGACACTATTAATAGTGTTATAACAATGTTTGAAGGATTAATACCTGAGCCTAAAGGTGAGCCTGAACCAAGCCCTATTTCAAAAGCTTGGGGGGGAGTAAAAACAACTGCTGCTAATGTAGCTCCATTCATACATGAAGCTCTACATCCAGAAGAGAAGACCACTGAAGAAGAAAAGCTAGCAGGGCAATGGGAAGAAGCTGCAGGTAAGGTTCCAGAGACTTCAGAATTTGCTAAGAACTTAGCAGAGTTTATGGAAACTATTGTTACAGGACCTTTCCATCCTGCATATGAGAAGGCAGTGAGTAAAAGAAGAGGTAAGCCTGTAGTAGAGAAGCCTACACCCAAAGAGGTAGAAGAGATTACTGAGCAAGACTTTAAGTCTCAAATAAGTAAGTGGCCTAAAGAGCAAACAAAACAGCTTGAAGTGGCTGCTAAGGCTGAAGGATTAACTACTTGGGAATACTATAAGAAGCACAAGGAGGAGTTTAAGAATGAATGAGTTAAGTTTCTTTGAAAACTCTAATGCTATATCACGACAATTATCAAAGAAGAGAGGCACGCCTCTTAACTACTTCCTAACTCCTTATATAGAAAGATACCTTAAAAGGATGGAAGCTCAAATGGGCATGGCTCAGTTAGGTGCAGGTGCAAGTCCTTTAGCACCATCTAATCCATTAGCTGGGGCTATAAAAGGAGGAATGTCAAATGGCAGTAACATGGACTCCACCGACTTCTGAAGAAGAAGAAAAGAAATTCACTTGGACTCCTCCTAAGCCTATACCTATTACTAAGCCTATTGTGAAAGAGCCAGATGTAGCTAAGTTTACATGGCAACCTCCAAAACCTAAGCCTATCCCTGAGCCTATTGACCTGTCGAAGTATGACCCTCAAGGATACGAAGAGCCTTCTTGGACTGATGTAGCCTTTCACTCTACGAAAGCAGGATTTGGGGACCTTCAGTCTATGATGTTAAATCTTGGTAGGCTATTGTATGAAGGTGGAGTACTGGTAACTGATAAAGTAACTGATGTATTTGATAAGGACTTATATGACCCTAAGAAGGATAAGCTACGAGCTTGGATAGGTGACTTGGTTGGAAAGTCAGAGACTATAGCTGAAGATAGTTGGGAGAAAGTAATAAGCAAGAATAGACTTAAGAACTTTGTAGCTCTTGGTGGGAGAGCAGTTCCTTTGTCACTTATAACTCTTCTTTCAGGTGGAGCTTTGGCTGGGGCATATCCTGCCCTTGCTATGAAAATAGGGAGCTTACCTGCCACTATGTTACCATTTGGAGCAGCATCTGTTGGAGGACATGCCAGGAGAATAGAAAAAGGATTTGAAGCAAGAGGGCAGGAAGCTCCCTATCTAGCTCAATTATTTGGTGGAGTCATGGGGGCTATGGGTGAGGTAGCTACCGAAGCTATTCCATTCCAGAGATGGCTCAACGTTTATGGAGGAAGTAGAGTTATTAATAAGGGAGCTAAGACCTTCCTAGCTAAGTATGGTAAGCTAGGTATTGAGTGGGCTACGGGTTTAGTTACTGAAACAGCACAGGAAATAGCTATGGTTCCTATTGAGCATGCTATAAGTAACATAATCTTTGATGAAGGGGAATCTCTCTTTCCTGTCCCAGAAATGATACAAGCAGGGACTGCAGGTCTAGCTATGTCACTAATTATGGGTAGCATAGGTTCTAGCAATTCTGCTATTCGTACCTTTGCAGAGAGTAAAGTGGATAAAATGCTAAAGCATGACCTTTCGATTAGAGAAGGTACGTTGGATATAGCGGAGAAAGTGGCAGACGAAGCAGAACCAGAGATAGTTCCTGTAGGAGAGAAGAAGGAATTCGTACCAGAGAAACCAATCACTAAGATAAAGACTAAAGGAATAGAAGTTAAGGATACTCCTCAAGAAGCATTTGTTAGGAAGCATCAGCATAAAGTAGAACCTAAGTTTCCTAGGTCGGAGTATGCAGTTACTGACCAAATTAGTTTAAAGAGACTTGGATATGCTATAACTGATGAAGTAGGATTAGGCAAGCTTAATATTAAATGGAAATTAGGTACCACTAATAAAGCAACCATACATGGAGGACATATATTAGAAAGAGATGGTACTCATACTATTATAATTAGAAAACCTAGTTCTGCTGCTGTAAAGTCTGATAAAATTAAGTACACAGGGGTAGCCTCTGACATGTTATTAGGTGGTAAAAAAATAATTCCATCACATGGTGTATTAGTTAAAGTTATATTACATGAACTTGGGCATATAGCATCTCCACCTACACATGGTAAATACCCAGGAGATAAAAGAAAGGTACATACTCCTGAGTTTCATCAATGGACTGTAGATAATAAAGGTAATCTATGGATACAAAATGCTGTAGAAGATAACACTCAAAAGGAACTAGATAAGATAGAAATAAATAAAGCCCGTGCATGCGATAAATATGGATTAGACCCAAAAGACTTTAAGTATACAGAGTTACCTAAAGGTGAATTGGAAGAGGAAGATATAAGTAATACCTTAAAAGACTTACAAGATGCTGGATATGGAAAGGAAGTAGAAGCATCTGCAGAAGAAGTGATTAAGAACTTTGAAAAGAAAAAGAAGAAAGTAAACAAACATAAAGTTAATGTGCATGCTATGACTAAAGATGAGTTTGTTAAACATATGTATAAGAATAAGAAACTAGACTCCGGCGACCAAGAATTTGCAGAAGCTACATTCAAAGCTGAACAAGAAGAAGTACCTGCTCTCCCCACACCTGAAGGAGTAACTCTATCTGGTAAAATGCAGCTGTATTTGAAGATATTAAGAGGTACTCTAATCCTTGACCCGTCTGCAAAAAGTGTGTATGATGCTTTAGCAGAGATGGAAGGGACTATAGCTGAATCAGAGTATGTCGCAAAGCAAGTACATGATACCTGGGAGAGGATGGTTCCTAAAGCAGAAGATGAAGAACTTATAGATAGATATTGTGATATGCCTGAGAAGTATCAAGCTGAGATTACTAAGAGAGGATTACAAAATGAAGCTGATTGGATAAGGAAGCAGTATAAGAGTCTTGGAGAAGTCGCTAAAGAGGCAGGAGCTATAGGAGCTCTGTGGAGTAACTATGCACCATTTATGTTTAAGAATATACATGAGTGGATGAAGATAAATCCAGATGCAGGTATACCAGTTACAGGTATACTTGGAACTAAGTTTGCACACGGAATAGAAAGAAACTTACAGAACTATGACGCTGCAGAAGCAGCTGGACTTATTCCTGAGCATAGAGTAGGACTAAAACTTAATCAGTATATGTTCTCTCTATCTAAAGTGGTAGCTCATAAGAACTTTGTAGACTTAGTAAGAGAAATGACAGATGAGAATGGGCATTCAGTTGCTACAAGATTTGATAGTAGAGAGGAATGGGCAAGGGATTATAGGCAGGTTAATAATCCTCAGTTTGCAAAATCTGTATCAGTCAAGCAGAAGAATGGTACAATGAAACGTGTGCCTCTACGTTGGAAGCCTGAAGTAGCAGATGCTATTGAAGAGATAGCAGTACCTAACTGGATGCAGAGTAAGCCATACAGAAATATAAAGATGATAAGGGGTATTGTCAAGAGGATAATATTCCTTAATCCTGCTATACATGGTTGGAATATATTCTCTGATGTACTCGATGAAGTTAACTTTAACTTCTTTGAAGCTTGGAACGCTATCAAGCCAGGAGGAGCGGGTGCAAAGATATACTTGGATAATACTAGGTTAACTAGAGAAGCATTAAAGAGTAACTTAAATCTTGCACATACAGGAAGATTAGGTAGGCAGATTAGAGAGGAGATATATGACCTAGTTCCTCTCGAAGGTAAGAATGTTATAACAAAGGGGATAGGAAAGTTATTTGCTTGGAATGATAACGTGCTTTGGACTACTATAGTTAGAAACGCACAGATGTATACGTATGCTTTGAAAAGGAAGCAAGGGCTTACAGGTAAACAGGCAGCTGCTTTTACTAACGATTTACTAGGCACACTACCTAAGAGATACTTTACTAACTTTGAATGGGGAGTAGCATCCAATTTCTTCCTCGCTAGAAACTGGACTATATCTAATCTACGCCTATTGACTGGAGCTGTAGGTCCTATGTCTAACATCATTCCAATTAAAGCACTTACAAGGAAAGAGATGTCCCCAGCAGATATGAAAGCATTAGCTCCTCACTACATTAGGCATCTTATCAAAGGTATGTTTGGATTACTTATGCTAACCAACTTACTTAATAAACTATTCACTGGTAGGTGGGCATTAGAGAATGAGTCAGGGCATAAGCTGGATGTCTATACAGGAATGAAAGATAATAAGGGTAGAGATATGTATGTTGTAATGCCACTACTCAGATATATGAGAGATTACTTAGGTTGGGCAACTCAACCAAGAAAGACTATATGGAATAAGATGGAGCCTATGATGAAGACTTCTGTCGAGCTCTTGATTAATCATAGTATGTGGCAGAACACGAAGATAATGCATCCAGAGTCGCCATTGCCTGAGAAGGTAAAGGATGCTGCTGAGTATGCTCTTTGGTCTTGGACTCCATTCGACCAGTTCCTAGACGCAGAGAATGAAGTGAAAACTACCCTGCAGAAGATGATGTACTTTACAGGAACTTGGGTAAGAAGAGGTTCAAGTATATCTGCATATAGTTACAATACGCTAAGACCTGAGGAGAAAGTAGAGTTTGCACAAACACTTAATCCTAAAGAGATTAGTGAACTGTATGGTAACTTGGCTGTTGGTAGGATATACGGAGATGTTGCTCAAAAGCTATATAAGTTTAGAAGCAAGAAAGGATATGTAAAAGAGAAGTTGGATGCTAGTATAGATAGACTATTGACTGGAGGTGATATTCCTGGTGCTATAGAATTAATGGTAGAAAGTGGAAGGTATAAAGAGATGAGTGCTATCAAGGATAGGATAATGCCATATCTAATGTTACGAAAATAGAAAGGAGATTTAATTATGCGATTTGTTTTGAGTTATACGAGAGGTAGTCTATTCTCTATAGGGGATAAGATACAGAAAGAAGGACATCAAGTAGCCAAGGGGCATACAACTGCGAATGGTACATTGTTAATAAGTGATGTACCTCTTGACCCTGTTAAATGTAATGGAGAGGGGATAGGAGTATCGAGATTCACTTTACTTATGGCAAAATCTAGAGAGTATGAAGAGTCTATTAAACTTGCAGCAGGTCTACAATCATCTATAGTATTTCCTCATCTTCCTGATACAAGAAAAGAAATTGAGTTCTCTATTGGATGCTGGTTCAATGGAATAGACTTTGTGTACCCCGTGTTTGGAATAGTAGATGATACTTACTTCATGGATAGGGATAGAGGATACCCTTGTATCATGGGAAGTACTGTCCGGATATTTAAAGAGCCTCCTAAAGTATTCATGGAGGGCATGTGGAAGTTAAAGACTTGTTTAAGAAGTGCTAACTTTAAAGGCTTTATGATGATAAATTATGCTACATTTATGAAGACAACAGGAGAAAGTTATTATGGAATTGTAAATATATATCCTCACTTTAAAGCTGACTCTATCTATGCCATCTTGGAGTCAATGCAAGAAGAAGTAGGTAGAACATTAGTTGAGATATTTAATGGAGGGAAAAAGAGTATAAGGTATTGCAGATATGGATACTCAATTGCAATACGTATTTCAGTTCCTCCTTACCCATATCCACAACTTCCTTTTGAGTCTTATCACAAAGATATAAAAGGATATTGTAGTGGTAATGCTAAGCATATATGGTTAAGGGAAGTAGATAAAGATAAGGAAGGAAAATTAAGAGTTGCAGGAAGTATTATAGGAGTTGTAACAGCAAGAGGAGATACTATAAAGGAGTGCAGAAGAAGAGCATATAGAACTATAAGTAACCTAGATATAGAGTGGTTGCAATATCGTCAGGATATAGGAATGAAAGCTTCAGAGATACTTCCTAATCTATCCTAGCTCCAGGCTTTGTTATACTCCTTTCCCTGAGAGCTAGAGGGAGCGCTAGAGTCTACATAATTTCTAGCGCTCCCATACTTTTATTTAGATATACTTTTTACTGCTCTTAAACAATTTAATGCAATTCCTAATGTGTCTTTTGTCTCATCCAAATTCTCACTTAATATATCTAGCCAACCACTTGGTGTCTTCTTATCAGATTTCTCTGATGAAGCCATTGGACTATCTCCTAGCAGGAAACTTTCTATCCCCATAGATAATTCAAGGATATCTTTAGACATTGCCTTTAACTCCGAAATCTTAACTTCCACTCTTCCTATAGGGCCTTCTTCTACGTTATCTGGACCTCTTGACATATCACTCATTTTATCACCTCCTTTCTTTTCGTATTATCAATTATTGATATTATGGAATAGTTCCCATTAAGTCAGCTGACGAAACCTTTCTATCCTTACCAATATAATTATATGTCTTCTTATGAGACTCACTATCAAGTTCTACTTCTACAAGACCAGCTTCCTCTAATGTTAAAATTACTTCTCCTAATCTCTTTGCATCTAGTACATGCCACAGCCTCCTCAATAGAGTGCTATGTTCTATTTTCAAATCTCTTCTTATAATCTCAAGAACTTTTCTAGTATCATCACCCATTGTCGTGGAAGATATTAGGGCTATAGCTACTGGCAAATATTCCTCTACCTTATTTACGGCATTAACACCAGTCCTCAAATCATCAATAGTTATTATCTTATCACTTGACTTAGATGCAGATACACACATAGCTAGCTTTAAAACTAGGTCCTTCTTCCTTCTCACATATAGGTCAGGAGACTTCCTTAGTTTCCTTGCATTATCTGCATACCAAATTGTATACCATTCCTTGGCTTCTTGCCCCCATTTGAAAGGACCTTTTATCCTTCTGATAAGACTCAAATCATGAACTAACTTTACTCTAAGTCCCTCTTCTACATCTGTATATACTGGGTGTGCAAACTCTCTATCTGTATGATTTACATAAATAAACACCAAGCGAGATACAAATCCACCAGCTATAGCATCTCTAGGTATAGTATCTTTAAGCCATTTAGGAGTAGTACCAGCAATCATATTAAGACATACATTTACAACTTGCTCCCATCCTTTGTATCTAGTCTTATATGCCCACTTATCTGGACAGTCATACAAATCTGTAAGCATAGTCAAGAGCTCGGAGTTCTTCTCTTTTTTACCCAGAAATACAGCTAGCTCAGATGCAGCTATATATACTTCTGCGTTCTTATCAATTATCATATCAGCATCTGGAGTCCCTGTCTCATCTACTAATGTTTCAACTAAAGCTTGAGGAGTAGCTTTCTGTGCAAAAATCATAGGACAGCCTTCCATTTCATCCGCTCTCAATATCTTATTTACACCAGTTTTAATTGCAGTACTTTTCGCACACTCTTCGGACTCTGCAAGTAAAACAATAAACATATTAGGATAAAGTTTAAAATATCCTCTGTCTAAAAATACGTTCCTGCCAAGAGTTGTAGCTATTAAAGATATTGCTACCCAAAAATGGAAAATCTCGGGAGACTCCATGCCTTTTGTAAAATGAAGATAGTGCCTAATCCAGCTCCCCTCTAACTTTCGAGGTATTGTCATATGGTCTCCTCCCCTCTTGTAAATTCCACTTATAACGGTAGCACTCTACAGGGCATTCTCCAATATATGTTAGAAAATCTTTAGTTGAGTACAAAGAAATAGATACTGAATTACGTGTATTATCTCTAGTTGCTTGTATTCCTATGAGGGCAAGCTGTCTAACTAACCAGTATACTGTGCTATCCTTGAAAGCACAAGTGAATAATGTAATATGAGGGGTATGTCCCTTCCTATGATACAAAGTACCATCACCAATGTACCATTGTCTGCATGTCAGTGAAGTTAGTTCTATGCTTCTTGGAACTTCCTTTATACCGCTAGGATACCACAACTCATGGAGAAGTCTTAGCTCGTAGTAGGAGCGAGACATATAGTGATAAGACCACTTATTAAATTTTTCGTGATAGTGCTCACGAATTCTTCCTGTTCTAACTATCCCAAAATACCAAAGAGTATCTGAAACGTACTTAATATACTCTAAATACTTTGAACTATATGAAAAAGCTGCAGCTATAGATGACCGCATTGTTATACATCCGTCTCCTAATAGCTCTCCATTTATCCAATCAAGAGACTCACCATACAAATTACAAGTTTTCAATTAATCACCTCTTTCTAATCATAATACTCATATACTACCTTAATATCTTCCCTTTCAATTATAATACAGTGCACTCTTTTATGTATACCTTTCTTACTTTTAGGTAACACAATGGAGTACATACCCTTATCACTGTTTATTTGTACTACGTCACTTGGTCTAACAATTATACTTTTCCTTCCATCACTAATTACTATCCAATGGTTTCCAGTTAAGGAGTATACGGGATAGTACATATTTAATCTATCTTCAGCCACTTAACTCACCTCATTCCAATCGAACCCGTGTTTAGTCTTCACAGGTATTTTTAATATTCTATCATTTATTTGAATAGGTATAGTCATACACTCAATCATTAGTTCTTCCAGTTCAGTAATCTTATTTCCATCTATAACTTTTAGTGATAGAATTCCTTTTTGTGATATTGGAATATCATATGCAGGAGTTTGTATAACTACCTCATCATGGATGTTTAGAAGTATATTACAACTCTTCGGCAACCTTCTATCTAATTCTATCATACCCATTAATACTACATCTGAAACAGTTGATTGTGGTATGTAAGAATATGCGTCCCTAATTAAAGCACTGTTCCATCTACCAAAGAATGTACGCCTTCTTCCCATAGGTGTTTCAAGCATACGCACCTTCCTAAGTTTAGCTTCTATCTCCATTTGCCACATTCGTATTCGTGGGAAGTTAATATGGTACAAGTTAAGTTTCTCTTTACTATCAGCAAAGCTAAGCCCTGATATTTCACTTAGAGTCATAGGACCCATGCCATAGTTGCAGGCATAGCTAATGTG
>Ga0207997_1001336_pt1 | contig 12776 bp, 18 predicted proteins | sample AntAceMetag02UKN_FD_184777 | JGI IMG/M metagenome (GOLD analysis project Ga0207997, IMG submission 184777) | Saline lake microbial communities from Ace Lake, Antarctica - Antarctic Ace Lake Metagenome 02UKN (SPAdes) (version 2) | ecosystem: Environmental > Aquatic > Non-marine Saline and...
ATCGCGAGCCAGGCATTGATAGTCAGGGACAATGAGCCAAGAACCGCGAACCAAGCACCACGGACCACGAGCCGTGTTCCACGTGAAACAATGGGAGGGGTTAGGGTACCTATGGGCTTTAACTATCGAGAACGGGTTATCAATAGCCTACCCCTAAAATGGCCCCCCTTGCGCGGTGTCCGAGGTTTATGCCCGATTTCACACAGTATGTGAGGAGCTAGAAGTAAATGGAGGTCGGGCTTGCCGAAACACACCCCTTTGTTGTATAAAGCAATATCCCCAGGAAAATTTATAAATCTCAAACCAAATAGGCACCCCTAACATGGCCCATGAGCCGGAAGACGTGGAAAATGAGCGGTTAAAGCTTGAGCTGCGGCTCTCGCAACTTCAAGCGCAGGACGCGGCCCGTGATTCGTTCTTCAGCTACGTGAAGTACATGTGGCCAGAGGCGATCCTTGGTGCGCACCACAAGAAGATGGCTGACGCGTTTGATCGTATTGCCAACGGCACCTTGAAGCGTTTGATTGTCAACATGCCTCCTCGGCATACAAAGTCGGAGTTTGCGTCCTTTTTGCTACCATCGTTTCTCATGGGCCGTGATCCGCGGCTCCAGGTCATTGAAGCGACCCACACGGCTGAGTTAGCGGTGAAGTTTGGGCGCAAGGTACGTGACCTGATGGACACGGAGAAGTACGAGGAGTTGTTTCCTGCTGTCAAACTAAAGGCTGATTCCAAGGCTGCTGGTCGGTGGGACACGAGCAAGGGTGGGAGTTACTTTGCTGTCGGTGTGGGAGGTGGAATGACTGGTCGTGGTGCGGACTTGTTGATCATTGACGACCCTCACAACGAAATTGATGCGATGAGCGATCTTGCTTTAGAGAACGCGTGGGACTGGTATCAAAGTGGACCTCGGACTCGTTTGCAGCCAGGCGGATCTATAATTTTGGTAATGACACGATGGGGAACACGAGACCTGACGGCACGCCTGATCAAGGCGCAGACGAGCCACAATGCGGACAAGTGGGAGGTCATTGAGTTTCCTGCCATCATGCCGTCGGGCAAGCCTTTGTGGCCGGAGTACTGGAAGCTTGAGGAGTTAGAAGCGGTCCGCGCATCGTTATCGGTGCAGAAGTGGAACGCGATGTACCAGCAGCAGCCGACCAATGATGAGGGCGCGATTTTAAAGCGCGAGTGGTGGCAGCGCTGGGACAAGGACTCCCCGCCCGCGGTGGATTACATGATTCAGTCTTATGACACGGCGTACTCGAAAAAGGAGACGGCGGACTACTCTGTTATCACGACGTGGGGTGTGTTCTTCCCGAGCATGGACGAGGGGGCTAATATTATCTTGTTGGGCGTGAAGCGTGGTCGGTGGGACTTTCCTGAGTTAAAGCGGGTCGCGCTTGACGAGTACCGGTTCTGGAATCCGGATAATGTATTGATTGAGGGCAAGGCAACGGGTGTGACGTTGCAGCAGGAACTGCGCCGTCTTGGCATTCCTGTGACGATGTACACGCCGGGGGGTCGCAGGACGGGCACGGATAAAATTTCCAGAGCCAACTCTGTTGCGCCGATCTTGGAGAGTGGACTGGTGTGGGCGCCGGAGACGGCGTGGGCCGAGGAGCTTGTAGAGGAGTGTGCTGCTTTTCCCAACGGGGACAATGATGATATGGTAGACTCAACGACAATGGCACTGATGCGGTTTCGCCAAGGCAACTTTATTGCGTTGTCATCGGACGAAGATGACGATGAAACTGTAGAAGATCTTGTGCCGGAGTACTATTGATGGTTACAATCGGCTAGAAATAGGATCCTCAGGGAAAACACATGAATTCGACCGCCCGACAGCGCTTTGCGCAAATGATGCAGCAAGAACAAGCGAGTCAAGCACAAGCGGACATGTTGTCCCAGATGCGTGGTCCGCGGCCCGTGGCTCCTGCTACTTCCTCCATGCCTCAAGGCCAAGCGAGTCGTATGATGGGTGCGGTGCGCATGGCCGAAGGCGGAGCGGTTGGGCCGTTGCCCTCGCTGCAAGAGTTATCAAATCCGAATTATCAGTACCAAGATCCGTCTTTTGGGGCGAGTGCACCGTTTACGCAGCTCAACCCGATTGTGCCGATGTTTAATTTGGAATCGCCTGCCTTTGGTGGCATGGAACAAAGCACGTATGACTTCACGGCACCTAGTGTGCAGGGCGGGCAGTTTACGCAACCCGCTCGCCAAGCGCCTGCCATGCCGGAGTTTACGTCAGCATACCGACCTGTAGACGCCACCACACTACCCGGTGGCGGGGCGAACATTCCTGACGTGCCGTTGTTCCCGGGCCAAGACGCCTTACAACAGACGCAACCAACACAGCCTGTCGTGACGCAACCCACGGCGCCGGCGCAAACGACTGGTGCGATACCCGGTGTGATTACACCCGAGGAACGCATACGTCGGGAGCAAAACGCGGCTGAATTAGCGCGTCAACAAGCTGAAGAGGATGCGCGTGTTCAAGCAGGCATCCAAGCGGAGGCGACACGTCAACAAGCCTTGGCTGAGCAACAGCGCCAAGCCAGTATTGCCGCAGAAGCCGCTAGACTTGAGCAAGAGGAAGCGGACCGTCAAAACGCTTTACGGATTGCGCAAGAAACCGCTGCCAGACAACAAGCCGAGGCGGATCAGCAAGTCCAATCACAAGCCGCGCGTCGCGAGCTAGCGCAGGCTGCCGCTGACGATGCGGAACAAGCAGAGCGTGAGAGACAGGCCAGGGCAGTTGCAAATAACCGGAACAACTCTTTAGTGAACCTCTTCTCCGGAGGCATACGGTCAACACTGGGCGGCTCGGGTTTGCCTGTCTACAATCCCAATGAAATGGTTTCTGTCACGCGGTTAGTGGACGGTGGTCAAGGCGGACAGTACGTGGAACAAGTGCCCCGAAGCCAGTACGACATTGAACAAGCACGAGCCAAAGCGTACCAAAGCGCCTTTGAGGCGTAACATTTTTTATAAAAAGGTCACGTATGCCAATTGATAAGGCCAACCCCGAGCCGTTCTTAGACATTGAAATTATGGAAGACGAGGAATCGGCGCTTGTCATTAGCGGGCAAGACATGCCTGACATTGAAATCATTTTAGAAGAAGACGGCAGCGCGCTCATCGAGATCGGTGAGGACGAGCCGGATGTCCCCTTCTACGCCAACTTGGCCGAGGTCCTTGATCCGTCAGACTTGAACGGCATAGGCGACAACCTGTTGCAGTTGTTTGACGCGGACAAGGAATCGCGCGCCGACTGGGAGCAGATGTACGCCAAGGGCTTGGATCTGTTGGGCTTGAAGATTGATGATCGCACCAAGCCGTTTCGCGGTGCGGCAGGCGTGGTCCACCCCATGTTGACCGAGGCGATTGTGCAGTTCCAGTCTCAAGCCATGAAGGAGCTCATGCCCGCGGGTGGTCCTGTTCGCACGCAAGTCGTGGGCAAGGAAACGCTAGACAAGACGCAACAAGCCGCACGCGTGCAAGACTTCATGAACTACCAGATTACCGATGTCATGCAGGAATACACGCCTGAGATGGATCAAGCGTTGTTCTACACCGGATACGGTGGCTCGACCTTTAAGAAGGTTTACTTTGACAGCCAGCTAGACCGCATGGTTAGTAAGCTTTGCTTGGCAGATGACGTATATATTCCTTACCACGGCTCAAGCGTCATGAGTCAATGCCCACGGATCACGCACCGCTTACCCATGGACTCCAACGAGTACCTGAAACGGGTGTTTGCGGGTGAGTATTTGGACTTGAACATTCAGGCTGACGACGGATCACGGCCCGCGGATCAGATTCAAGACGCAGTGGACCGCGCCATTGGTGTGTCCTTGTCGGGCGAATCAGAGGAAATCTTCCTCCTAGAATTCATTGTTAACCTAGATCTACCCGGCTTTGAGGATGTGGACGATAGCGGCGAGCCCACGGGCATTAAGTTGCCTTATGTAGTCACATTAGACGAGTCTTCGGGTCGCGTGGTCGGTGTACGACGCAACTGGAAGGAAGAGGATTCGCTCAAGAAGCGTCGCGAGTACTTTGTACACTACGTTTTGATTGAGGGCTTGGGGGCGTATGGTCTAGGCTTTGTGCACCTGATTGGTGGGTTGTCCAAGACGGCCACCGCTGCCTTGCGTCAGTTGCTTGATGCGGGTACGCTCTCGAACCTGCCGGCAGGTTTCAAAGCCAAAGGCGCGCGGATCGCGGACGACGACAAGCCAATCCAGCCTGGTGAGTGGCGAGACATTGATGCAGGCGGCGCGGAGCTTTCTTCTTCGCTCATGCCAATGCCGTACAAAGAGCCTAGCCAAGTCCTGTTCCAGTTGCTGGGATTCACGGTCCAAGCCGGTAACCGTTTGGCAAGCATCGCGGACATGCAAGTCGGTGACGGAAACCAGCAAGCCGCCGTTGGCACAACCATTGCCATGCTTGAGCGCGGCTCGATGGTCATGTCTGCCATACACAAGCGTTTGCACTACTCGCAGTCGTTAGAATTCAAGATGCTTGCCCAAGGTTTTGGTGAGTACCTGCCCGATGAGTATCCGTACGATGTGCCAGGCGCGAGTCGCTCGATCAAGCGTCAGGACTTCAACAACATGGTCGCAGTACTGCCTGTTGCTGACCCTAACATCTTCTCGACCGCTCAGCGCTTGATGCTCGCACAGACGCAGTTGGAGTTAGCGCAGTCTGCGCCCCAGATGCACAACATGTACGAGGCGTACTACCGCGTGTATGCGGCGCTAAACATCCGCGACATTGACGGCATCTTGCGTCCGCAAAACACACAAATGCCCAAGGACCCCGCGACAGAGAACGCCGACGTGCTTGACGGTATGGATCTTAAAGCGTTTGCTGGTCAACAGCATGATGCGCACATGTCGGCTCACCTGATGGCGGGCTTGAGTCCCTTGATTGGCAACAACCCGCTAGCTGCCACAACCTTGCAAAAGCACATCTTGGAGCACGTACGCTTGAAGGCGGAAGAGGACACCGAGGTCCAGCTTTTCCAACAGTACGGCATGGACCCCAAAGGACGCGTCTCAGACATTCAGCGCGAGGGCATGATTGCACTACTGATTGCCCAGTACCTCCAAGAAGTGCGCACGATGCAGGATCAACTTGCAGGTGGCGCGGGCGGCGAGGCGGATCCAGTTGTTGCTTTGAAACAACAAGAGCTGGAGTTACGTGCTCAAGAACAACAGCAAGACGCTCAGGTCGACCAGTCCAAGTTGCAGTTAGATGCACAGAAGTTGCAACAAGACCAACAGAACGCACAGGCTCGGATCCAGTCACAAGAGGACATCGCACAGCTACGCGCTCAGGTTGGCCGTGAGCGGGTTGAAGTCTTGCAACAGAACATGCAGAATAGTCAAAAAGGTCAAAACGATGCGTAAAGCTCTCAAGCCGGTCAAGTACACAACTGACAGCATTAAGGAAAAGATTAAATCGTCACGCGAGAAGAACCCCAAGTCCTCGGGCTCGTCAGGTGCTGCTCGCATTGTCAAGAAACGTGACGGCAACTACCCCGTTAAAATTTACTAAGGAACCGCTATGGCAACCACCAAGATGGTCAAGAAAGAATCCGCAACCAAGCCCATGACAGAAGCGCAGCTAGCCGCGCAACGTACACGTGAGCGTGAGCTCAAAAAGGAAATGGCGGCGGACAAGGAAATGACCCCTTCGATGCTAAAGCGTATCAAGGATATGCTTACGCCCAGTACGCGTACCCCAGTAGACGGCACCGCGTCAGAGCGAGCTTTGCGTAACTTGTCAAAAGAGTCTCCGTCCAAAGAGGAGTTGCTTCAAGCCATCGCTGAGGAAAAGAAAATAACTAAGGCCGAGCAAGAAGCAAAGCGCCTAGACAAACCAGGCTTTAGAAACGGTGGAATGGTCACGGCCCGCGGTCAAGGTCGCGTGAAGACAAAGAGACCAACTAGGTTGTACTAAAGTTTTACGCCTTCAGACGGGGCTAATCCGTCTGCTTTTACATGGGGACTATCCATGCTTGAATTTGCAGAGGCAGTGCTAAAGGAAATTCGTCGCTTACAGGACGATTCCGAAGCCATCGTACTAAACGGCACTATCGCCAATATGGAGCGGTACAGGTTTATGATGGGGCGTCTCGAAGGCTTAAAGATGATGGAAGACGTGGTCAAACAGATGATCAAGCAGTCTGAACGGAATTTTTAACCAGAGAGGAGAGTTCCAAATGGAACCAGCAGTTGACGTACCCATGACAGAGTTAGAGCGAAAGTGGCAGAAAGAAAAAGCTGAGGCACAGCCTTCGCTTATGGATGCCTACGACGAGAGTGGTAACTTTGAACCCGAGGAGCTCGATCAAGAAGTCATTGACCGTATCCCTACCCCAACGGGTTGGAGAATCGCTATTCTCCCGTTTCGCGGCTCACAGAAAAGCAAGGGCGGTATTATCCTTGCAGAAGAAACCCAGAAAAGGACTCAGTTGGCCACCACGTGTGGTTACGTCCTAAAAGTGGGTCCTCTTGCCTATGCCGATCAAGATAAGTTTCCTCACGGCCCTTGGTGTAAAGAGGGTGATTGGATTGTCTTTGGTCGTTACGCAGGAGCCCGTATTTCCATTGATGGCGGTGAAATCCGTTTGTTAAACGATGACGAAATCTTAGGGATTGTTCGCGATCCTGAAGACGTCTTGCATATTGCTTAAGGGGTAAAACATGTCTAACGAAGAACTTGAATACGATGTTGGGGCTGACGAAAAAGAAACGTTGGTGGAAGTTAGTGAGGAAAGCGTAGAGCAGGAAGAGGGAAGCGCTGCGTCTGCCGAGCCACAAGAAGCCGAACTTGAGGAATATAGTAACAAGGTCCAAAAGCGCATTGACAAGCTAACCGCTCGTCTACGTGAGACGCAACGCCGAGAAGAGGCTGCAATTGCGTACGCTCGCAATGTGCAACAAAAGGCCTCGCAACTTGAAGACCGTTTCAAGCGCACGGACCAAGAACGTGTTGTCGCCACCCAAGGTCGCTTACAGACGGAGGTGGCCACTTTAAAGCAGATTATCCGTAAAGCACGTGAAGAAGGCGACATTGACACCGAGACAGAGGCACAAGAGCGCCTGACCGCTGCCTACTACGACCAACGCCGTATGTCGGATGCGGAAAACTACCGCCAAAGCCAAGCCGCACAGGCCCAGGCCCAAGCGCAACAACAGGCGGCACAACAAGCTGCACAACAACATGCTGCGTCCAACCGCCGTGTCGAACCCGACCCAAAAGCAGAAGACTGGGCAGATCGAAACGAATGGTTTGGCAAAGACGTGTCCATGACACAGGCAGCACAAGGAATTCATCTACAATTAGTTCGTACTGAAAAATTTGACCCCACGTCAGATGAGTATTATGATGAGTTAGATCGTAGGATGCGCACGTCCTTTCCACATAAGTTTGCTGGAAGTGCGCCAACCTCAAACAGTGCCAACCGGCCCGTGCAAACGGTTGCGCCTGCCTTCAGGTCATCTGGAGTAAATAGAGCACGCCGCAGCGTCAAGCTCTCACCGAGCCAAGTTGCCATTGCAAAAAGATTGGGTGTTCCGCTAGAGGAATACGCCAAATACGTTAAGGAGTAGTACCATGAGCGACACAAACGTGCCTAAATTAAATCGCAGTACCCGTGAGGAAGCATCTCGCGAGACCACTGCGCGCCGTAAACCATGGACTCCTCCCTCACGGTTGGATGCGCCGCCAGCGCCTCCTGGGTTTAAACATCGTTGGATCCGTGCGGAAGCCGGAGGTCAGGACGATCGAATCAACGTTGCATCCAAACTACGTGAAGGCTACGAGTTGGTGCGCGGGGAAGATCACCCTAGCTTTCAATCTCCAAGCGTGGAAGACGGCCGACATGCTGGTGTACTCAGCGTGGGAGGTTTGTTGCTAGCGAAGATACCCGAGGAGACAGCTAACGAGCGAAACGCGTATTACGCATCTCGCACCCATGACCAACTTCAGTCCGTGGACAATGAAATGCTGAAGTCGAATGCTCATTCGACCATGCGGATCAATAATCCACAAAGACAATCACAAGTATCTTTTCGAGACACAGGGTCCGAAAAGTAATCTTTTTAAGGAATGACAAATGGCTAACATCGACAAAGCCTTTGGTCTGCGTCCTCTTGGTAACCTTTCCGCCACCGGCGGTCAAAAGCAGTTCGGTTACGAAATTGAAGACAACCAGGCCGGAGCAATTTTCCAAGGTGACCTCGTTACCGTTTATGACGGCTACTTGGTGCAGTTTGCCCCTGCTACTCATACGGCAGCGGTCGGCGTGTTCAATGGTTGTCGGTATGCTGACCCCACCACAGGCAAGCCAATCTTTAGCAACTACTACCCCGGTTCGGTCAACATCACCCAAGGCAAGATCATTGCCGACGTGGTTGACGATCCTAACCAGTTGTTCACCATCCAAGCGGATGAGGACGTTGTTCAAGCCGATGTTGGCAAGAACGCAGACGTTATTGTCGCTGCTGGAAACACCGTCACGGGCGTCTCGGGCATGGAGCTTGACTCCTCAACCGTCGCCAAGACCGCTGCATTGAACCTCAAAATCGTTGGCTTTTTAAGCACCCCTGCTAACGAAGTTGGTGCCAACAATGTCGTGGTAGTGGTTAAGATTAACGAACACTTGTACGGTAGTGCCGGTGTCGCTGGACAAGGAGCCTAATCATGGCTATTTCACGTTCCCAGTTAGTAAAAGAACTCGAGCCAGGTCTTAACGCTTTGTTTGGACTGGAGTACAAGGGCTACGAGAACGAGCACGCAGAAATCTATGACCAAGAGAGTTCTGACCGTGCATTTGAAGAAGAAGTGATGCTCTCAGGTTTTGGTGAGGCCGCTGTTAAGACCGAAGGCGCTGGCGTTACATACGACCAAGCACAAGAAGTCTACACCTCGCGTTACACCCACGAGACCATCTCTTTGGCGTTCTCGCTGACCGAAGAGGCCATTGAGGACAACCTCTATGACCGCTTGGCTTCGCGTTACACCAAGGCTCTGGCTCGTTCCATGGCCACAACCAAGCAGATCAAAGCCGCTTCTGTTTTAAACGGCGCGTTCACAACCTCACTAGGTGGTGACGGAAAGCCTCTGTGTGCAGATGACCACCCAACCTTGGGCGGCCCTAACCTGCGCAACGAGCTAGCTGTTGCTGCTGACCTGAGCGAGACCTCGCTTGAGCAGGCCTTGATTGACATTGCTGCGTTCACCGATGAGCGTGGCTTGAAGATCTCGGTTCAAGGCTTGAAGTTGGTTATCCCTAAAGAGCTTCAGTTCACCGCTGATCGCATCTTGAAGTCCACGCTGCGTACTGGTACAGCAGATAACGACATCAACGCTGTCCGCAACATGGGCATGGTTCCTCAGGGTTACACAGTGAACCACTACTTGACCGATCCAGACGCGTTCTTCATCAAGACTGACGCGCCTAACGGCATGAAGATGTTCCAACGTATCGCCATCAAGACTGCTTTTGAGGGTGATTTTGAGACAGGCAACGTGCGCTACAAGGCACGCGAGCGCTATGTGTTTGGATTTTCTGATGTAAGAGGCATTTTTGGTTCGCCTGGGGCTTAATTCCTTAGAATCAAGCACTTAGCAAGTCCAGCCCCCGCCAAAAGCGGGGGTTTTTCTTTTGTTGTATACAAATATTTTGTAGTGTGCTATTATATGTTTCACACTACTTATAGGATTCATACAATGAAACAAGCCGTGATCTATAAAATCATCAACACCACCAATAATAAATTTTATGTTGGGAGCACGAACAATCAGTATGAAAGATTTAGAACCCACCGTAATAAACTACGTGGGAACAAACACCACTGCGCTCATTTACAGGCCGCATGGAATAAATATGGGGAAGCTGCTTTTAGTTTTGATACTGTTGAATACGTGTCAGATGAGGCTTCACTACAGGCTGCTGAGGACAAGTGGCTTTCAGAGTGGGTAGGGCAATCGGATTGTTATAACCACGGCATGCGGTCTGGAGCGCCTTGGCGAGGAGCGCCCAAAGAGTCTCACCCTATGTACGGTAAGACGCATTCAGGCGAAACCAGAAAACTCTTACGGGAGTCACGTCTTTCGCAACCAGATCCCCGATTAGGGAAAAAACATTCTCCGGAAACAATTCAAAAAATGCGGGAGCAAAAGCTCGCCAACCCGACTCAGGCATGGCTGGGCAAGACTAGGGATGAAGAGACACGCAAAAAGATTGGAGACGCTCAGCGGGGCGTGGCCAAAGCTCCGCGTACCTTTACCCCTGATGGGCTGAAGCGCGCCCAAGAGAACATGAAACGGAATGCCAAACAGCAGTTGCCGGCTGATTTTTCGGTCGTTAAGGCCGCGTTCCCGCAGGTGGTGTTGGACAAGTATGACTTTAGTAGTGCTGTGTACACAGGGGCCGCAAACCGCATCCAAGGCTGTGTTTGCCCAAAACACGGGTTGTTTACCCAGTATGTCTACCAGTTCAAGAAGGGCCGTGGGTGTCCTACCTGCGGCGGAGAACAAAGAGCTGAATCCAAGCGTAAACAGATGAAAGAAGCTTGGGAGAACCCTGAGGAGCGGGAAAAGATGATGGCGGTGCGTACTCGTAAAAAGGATTGCACGCGCTAGCTCCTAGCAGTACAGTAAGGGTAACCACGGAGGCTATTATGATTTGGATTCCCGTTATTTTTATGTGTATGGCTGGGCAGTGCGGTTTTATGCAGGGTAACTCTACGTATACTGAGCAGGGCTGCTTAGAGCAGGTGAAGAAGGCTTATGCTGTGTTAGGTAACAACCCTCAAATAGATGTATATGAGGGCACATGCCTGCCAGTTAGTCCTGTTTAAGCTGCTTTTTCTTGCGCTTACGTCTTTTAGCTAGCCGATCTTCGTGGTGATGGATTCGGTGGCAGTTTGCGCACAGCACAACGCATTTTTTTATTTCTTCCATGATTCGGTCATATGCCTGGTTCGCCAAGAGCCGATGCACCCTTATGTTGTCGGGGCCCAGTATGACGTGGTGGAAATCTAGCGCGGCGGGGTGACTATACCCGCAATTGATACACTTCAGAGTTGATTTGAACGCGGTCCATTTCTTGCGTTGCTCTATTTTTGAACGACTGGTTTTAGCAATAATCGCTTCTCTATTCTTTTCGTAGTAGCGCCGAGAGTACTCTTTATGCTTCTGTTTTCTTACTTCTGGGTCTGCATACGGCATTGTTGCGACCTTCCAAAACGTTCAAGCGCCAGTATAAGCTATTTTTATATCCCCAAGCCACTGTAGGCTCGTATAGCTTGAATCCCATAGATATTAGGCTGTTGGAGCTTGCAGGGTTTTGCGTGGTGTCGGTGACGAGCCATTCCCAATTCAATGTCCTCGCTTTTTTAATTCTTGCTTGGATAAATCTTTTCTGCAAACCGTGTCCCTGGTAGTCGGGCAGCACGCCTGCACGGCACATGTAGCCGGCGTTTATCCACTGTGCTGAGCGACAAAGCGCGGCGAATCCCACGGGCTTGTCTTCACAATAGGCTATCCACCAGTGTCCGCTGTCGACTGCCATGGGCTTGTCTGCGGGCAGGCACTTTGATTGTAGATACATGATCACGGTCCGTACCTCGGGCACGCGGATGTCTACTTGTTTTACTGTGAATTTCATTCGCGCCACCTTGATTAACAGATACCTTGTTGTACTCTATTTTAGTTGCTTCGTGCTCAAAAACAGAGTATAAATACACTAACACTGGGGAATCCCAGTCCTATAGACCGCCCCAGCGGACGATGCAGAGACTATAGGACGAAGTACTGCATTTACAAAGGAATTATTATGGCTTCAACTACATTTTCTGGGCCAGTTACCTCAACCGCCGGGTTTGTCGGCGCAACCACAGGCGATGTGGTTGGTAACGTTACAGGCAACCTAACGGGCAATGTCACAGGTAACGTGACGGGCTACATCATTCTCCCAGTGGCTGACCCTGAAGTGGTTGGTGCCTTGTGGAACAACGCTGGCACAATTACCATTTCCGCTGGCTAATTAGCTCCCCCGCTCCGGCGGGATTTTAACTATTTTAGGAGCTAATGATGAGCGCAAGTAATATTCTCGCAGTCACAAAGACCGCTGATGGTGCCGCTATTTCTGGCCGCACCCGAGTCAGGGGCCTTTATTTCACATGCACGGGCACTGGCTCTTCGTTTTCGTTGAAGAATGGCACAACGGGTGCAGCCGCCGCTTTAGTTACAATTACCACCCCCGCAGCCGCGGGCGGTTATGATCTCCATATCCCCGAAGATGGCTTCTTGTTTGACGCCGGTGTTTTCGTGGACGTGGCAGATGCTCAAGTCACTAGTGTTACTTTGATGTTTGAGGGCGGCGCCGCCGCATAATCATGGCCACTAAAAAGGACATGGGCATCAAAACCTCTGTTAAGTCAGGCAACTTTCGCCCGACTAAAAAAGGGGCGGGCATGACGGAAAAGGGTGTAAAAGCCTACCGTAAGGCCAACCCCGGTAGTAAACTGAAGACAGCCGTGACGGAAGACAAACCTTCACCGGCTCAAGCCAAGCGCAGGAAGTCATACTGTGCTCGGTCCGCGGGGCAGATGAAGCAGCATCCTGAGGCGGCAAAGGATCCAAATAGCCGATTGAGACAAGCACGTAAACGATGGAAGTGTTAAGCGATGGAAATGACAGTGTGGAACATAGTGCTAACCATCCTTTTTGGCGTGTTGGCTTATATTATGCGT
>Ga0207997_1001338_pt1 | contig 12775 bp, 17 predicted proteins | sample AntAceMetag02UKN_FD_184777 | JGI IMG/M metagenome (GOLD analysis project Ga0207997, IMG submission 184777) | Saline lake microbial communities from Ace Lake, Antarctica - Antarctic Ace Lake Metagenome 02UKN (SPAdes) (version 2) | ecosystem: Environmental > Aquatic > Non-marine Saline and...
GCTTTTAAATTAAGATAATAATTAAAGAATCATTTATATGAAAAATGAAAATGGAAAGGAACTTTGTGCCAAGGAAACGAATGCAATTAGAGTATTCAATCATCCTTGGCACCTGTAACTTAGTCACCAGTATGAATTATTGAAGATTCCAAATACAAAATGGTCATGGTTAGCTCAACACCGAAGACCCTACTCAAAAGGAGCAAGAGGAGATATGGTTAAAAAATACGGTGTTGAATGGGTTCCTCATTATGAAAAAGGTAAATATGACGTTGCATTATTACATTTAGACCAACAATGTTTAGATAAGAATCTATGGGAGATAGGAAAGGGGTCTCTTTATAGAGAATTAAATGAGGTTATAACAGATATTCCTAAAATACTTTTAATGCATGGAACACCATTTTATCCAGAGAATTTTCCTTCAGATATTACTGAAGATAATTATAAAGAGTTAGGATTCACTAAAGATCAAATTAGAATGTCTAGTGTATTGATTAAAACATTTAAAGAAGTAGCTAAAGGAAATTTCGTATTATTTAATTCTCATAAAGCAAGAAAACAATGGGGATTTGAAAATGATACTAATAGTCAAACGATAGTTCATGGTATGGATCCAGAAGAATGGTTTGATCTGCCTAAGGAGCCTAGAGTAGTAACAATGATTAGTCCTGGTGGATTAGATAAATATTATGACAGAACTTTCTTATCAGCTGTAAAAGAAGAACTTCAAGAGAAAGATATTTATCACTGTCATATAACGGTAGATGCTACATTTAAAAATTGGGATGAATATAGAACATTTTTAGGAAGAAGTTTATTATATTTTAATCCAACATTAGAATCACCTATGCCCAGAGCAAGAACCGAAGCTATGTTATCTGGTTGTTGCGTATTAACTACACCACATCAAGACGCTGATACTTTTATTGAAGATGGAGTGAATGGATTTATAGTTAAAAGAAATCCTCAAAGTGTTGTTAAGAAAATAGAAGAACTACTTGATGATTATAAATTAGCAATAAAGATAGGACAAGCTGGAAAGAAAACAGCTTTAGAGATATTCAATCCAGACAGATACCAAAATGATTGGATAAATTTACTTAATAAGGTAACGAAGAAATAATATGAAAATCGGACTCGTAACTTTTGAACAATTCCATGGAAGAAGAAATATAGGTTCTTCTAGAATAAGAGCAAGATGGTTAGTTAAATATTGGGATGAGGCTGAACTATTTAAAATAGGACAAAAATATGATGCTGTTATTTATCAGAAAGCTTATATGGTAGAACATGCTAAAGTATTTAAAGGAGTTAAGATATTAGATTTATGTGATCCAGATTGGTTACATTGGGGATATAGAGTAAGTGAAATGATATCTGAAGTTGATGCTATCACAACATCAACGGAAGTTTTAGCAGAAGCTATTAGAAATTTTACAGATAAACCAGTATTATGTATTCCGGATAGAATGGATTTAGGAGTTCATATGGGACGAAAATTTCATCAAGGAAAAGCAGAGTGGGTAGTATGGTTTGGATATTCAACTGGGTTCGATATGATAAAACCAACACTCCATTATTTAAAAAAATTCGGATTAAATTTAATTGTTATTTCAGAGAAGGGATTTATGTTACCTGGTTCTTATCAAGATAGTATTGAATTAAAGAATTTACCATGGACTGAAGATACTGTTAATAAAGATATATTAACCGGAGATATGGTAATAAATCCACAGAGTAAAGCTGGTAAGTGGAAATATAAATCAAATAATAAATCTTTAACTGCATGGGCTTTAGGAATGCCAGTAGCTTTAGATTATGCAGATTTAGAAAGATTTCTAGATCCAGAAGTAAGACAAAAAGAATCAAAAGAGAGATTAATAGAAATTAAAGATAAATGGGATATTAAAATATCTATTGAAGAATATAAAGAATTAATAAATAAGATATTAGAAACTAAAAGTAATGAATAAAATTAAAGAATATATATGGCATTGCCCTAGTAAGGAGTGTCATGAAAAGGGAACAATATTGTTTAAAACAACTATACCGTTTTTAAATAAGGTTAAAATTAAATGTCCAAAATGCGGAGAAGAATGTACAGATATAGAGATAACTGATAAGAATAGACAGAATTTAAGAAGATATATAGATTCAGTATAAAAGGGGGTTTACATTATTTGAAAAGTAGTATATAATATATAAGTAATTATAATTAGGTTTAATTACAAGATAATAATAAAATATAATTGGGTGGAGTAATAGTCTAGTTTAAGGATTAGATTCAATACGAGCGCCCGTCTTAAGGGATAAAGGCTCGCCTTCTAAAGGGTGAGTTATTTTTTTATTTAATAAAAAACATGGGAATATTAAAAAATTTAAAAGAAGCATTCGAAGTTATAAAGGAGAAAGAAGTTTTTGAGAGTTCACCAACTGTTCCTACTGGTTTTGAAGCTCAAGCATATAGCAAAGATGTTGCTCCTGTAAAATCCGATTATCTTGATGAGATGAAAGGGTGGACAGGGACAAGCGTTACTGCTATTGCTGATCAATTAGCTTCTATTAAAATTAGATTATATAAATATACTGAGGATGGTTCAGAAGAGATTGTTCAACATGATATTTTAGATCTACTTTTTAAGGTGAATGATTTTACTACAAAATTTGACCATTTTTGGTTAACTCAAGCATATCTTGAATTAGCCGGAGAAGCTCCTTGGTTTATAGAAAAGAAAGGAAGTAAGATTGTAAATATATTTTTCTTAAGACCAGATAGATTAAGACCAATAGTTGGAGATGATAGATTAATTTCTGGTTATAAATATAAAATTGGAAATGCAGAAGAAATAGATTTGAAATTAGAGGAAGTTATTTTCTTAAAATATCCAAATCCAGCTAATCCTTTTAGAGGAATAGGTACTTTACAGATGGCAGCTAGAACAGTTGATATTGATAACTATTCAGAAGAGTGGAATAAAACATTTTATCAAAATTCAGCTCATCCAGATAGTATTCTAACAGTGGATACAGACCAAATGGGTGACGACCAAAAAGACCAACTTAAAAAGAGTTTAAAATCTCAATATCAAGGATTCAAAAAAGCCCATCAAACAATGGTTTTATTTGGAAATATGAAATGGGAGAATATTGGGTTCAATCAAAAAGATATGGATTTTCTAGAACAACAAAAGTTTTCTAGAGATAAAATATTAGGTATATTTAGAGTTCCAAAAGCAATAGTATCTCAAACAGATGGAGTAAATTTTGCTTCAGCTAAAACAGCAGAGAATATTTTTGCTAAATATACAATCGATCCTAAAATGGAAAGATTGATACAACAATTAAATGAATTCTTATTACCACAATTTCCTGGTACTGAGAATATGTTTTTAGATTACGATAGTCCAGTTCCAACTGATAAAGAAACTGACGCGAAGATTTTTGCAGAAGGATTAAAAAATGGTTATTATACTATAAATGAAGTTAGACAAGAATTAAATTTACCAGAAGTTGAAGGTGGAGATGAGATATATTTACCATTTAATCTAGCTCCATTAGGAACAGAAAGAGGAACTCAACCTAAAACTTTAGGATATAAGAATAAAAATCTAAAAAAGAAAGCTTTACATGAAGATGAGAGAGTTAGAGAAATGAAAGCTAGAAGTAGAGTATTTTTCAAAAGTAAAGATTATGAAGAAGAGCTTATAAATAAAACCATCAAAGGAATAAAAGAGGAATTAAAAAAAGGAATTAAAAAAGCTGAATATAATTATTGGTCAGAAGAAAAAATAATGGCTTTCTGGGTTAAGAAAGATGAGATTGCTAGAAAGTATGATCCAAAGATAAAAGAAAAATTAGTAAAATTATTCAGAGATCAAAGAAAGAAAACTATACCTAAATTGAATAAATATAAAGACATAAAACAAGATGCTAATGCAGTATATAACAACATTAAGTTAAATATTGAACAAGAAGCAAAAACTACAGTAGGATTAACAATAAATATATTCGAGGATCTTTTTGAAGAAGGAGCAAATGCTACTTTTAAAGAATTAGATTTAGATACAAAGATAGATATGGAATCTGAAGAAGTTCAAAAGATTATAAAAGCGGATTCAAGAAAGATGTCAGTAGCTGTAAATGAAACAACAAATGAGAAATTGAAAAAACAAGTTATTGATGGATTTGCTAAAGGAGAGAGTATTGATGAAATTGCTGAAAGAATAAAAAATATGTTTGTTAGTGCTGAAGAGTTTAGAGCTCAAATGATAGCTAAAACAGAATCTATTAGATATAATGCAGGAGCAACTGAACAAGCATTTAAAGATTCAGGTATTGTTGAAAGAAAAGAATGGCTAGTTAATCCAGGTGCATGTGAATATTGTCAGACTATGCCAGGAAAATCTGTACCATTAGGAGAATCCTTTTTTAAAGAAGGAGATTCAGTTAATGGAGTAGACGGTGGAAAATTATCTTTAGATTATGAACAAGTAGAACATCCACCTCTTCATGTGAACTGCAAGTGTGATTTGGTTCCAGTATTAAAAAAATGAGGTTGAATTTTATAAGACGAAGTTAAAGATAACTTATGCAAGATTTTACATTAGTTTTAGAGGAAATAAATAGACATATAGCAGTCTTAAATGATGATTACACAGCTATATCAACAGATGTAGCAGTTCTAAAGATGCAAGTATCAAGTATGATTTGGTGGTTCAAAGCGATTGGTATTGTAAGTTTAGGAATAGTAGTTACTCAATTTTGGCAATTAATATTAATTAGTAAAAAAACCAAATAGAACATCAAAGTGACAGGGGTTGATTATTTTGTTGATGACTAAAAATAAATTTAAATATGAAAAATAAATCATTAGAAGCTATAACATCGATTGTAGAGGGTAAGATGACAGTCATTGCTTCAACTGAAACTCCAGATAGAATGGGAGATTCGTTGAAAGTAAATGATTGGGATTTTAAAGCCTTTAAGAAGAACCCAGTTCTTCAAGCAGGTCACGATTATCGTCCACAATTTACGATAGGTGTAGCTAAAAACATTCGTGTTGAAGGAAAAAAGGTTCTATTTGAACCGGAATTTCACAACATAACAGCTTTAGCTCGAGAAATTAAAGAAATGTTTGAGCAAGGTATGTTGAAAGCGTGGAGTGTGGGATTTATTCCAGGTAGAGAAGAAGGGGAAAAGAACGAATTGTTGGAGGTTTCTGCGGTTGCAGTTCCAGCTAATTCTGAAGCTTTAGTTATGGCCAAAGGAATGAACGAAACAGAAGAGAAAGATTTAGGTGGAAAAATTAAAAAATTTGTGAAAGAAGAAGTAGAAATTAAAAAAGTAAAAGAAGTTGTTGAAAAAGAAGCAGAAGAAGTTTCAAAATTAGATACTGATACTATTGATTCTAAAGAAACTATCGAAGTCGAAGAAATTACTGATGAAATTGAAGTTAAAGAAGGAAGAATTATTTCTAAAAAGACTAAAAAGATTATAGAAGATACAATAAATAAAAATAAAGAAACGGTTGTTGCACTGGAAAAACTTTTAAAGATTTCTGAGCCAACTCCAAAAGAAGATTCTGAGAAGAGTGTTTCAGAGGATAAGCTTAAGAAAGTACTAATTAAAAGAACCTCCAACAAAGAGCAAAAGGGAACAACTAAATTAAAAGTCGAAGAACCAAAGAAAGTACATAAGGAATTGTCCACTGGAGAATTGGCTGTGCATACTTTGAAAGAAATTTCAAAACAATTAAATTTTGTTTTGAATAAAGTTAATAAGGAGAAAAAATAATTTTATGGGTAAAAAACTTATAAAAATTGGCGAAAAGTCATATCTTATTGATGTAGAAACCAAAGAACTTGAAGAAGTTGAGGTAGTCGAAGAAGAAACTCCTGAGGTCGAAGAAGAAACTGAAGAGGAAACTCCAGAGGTGGAAACAGAAAAGACTGAGGAAGAAGAAACTGAAGAGGAAACTCCAGCTACAGAAGACGCAATCAAAAAAATTGCTACTGAAGTAGTTGCTAAACTTGGAATCGATAAACTTACTAAATCAGTAGATGTCCTTGAAAAGGCAGCTATTACTAGTAATGGTACCGAGGATAAGAAAATTTCTGCATTATTAGATTTAGAGACACTTATGAAAAAGAGTGTTTCAGAGATGACAACTGAAGAAAAAGTAGTTGGTTTCTATCAAGCTATGATCCAAAATAACAGTACAGTTCTAAAAGCTTTATCTGAAGGAACAGCCGCAGACGGTGGTTACTTATTCCCTAAACTTATTGGGGAATTAAAAATGGGTGAATTGCTGGAACATCCCTATGGGACAATCAGCAGCCAAGCTTTGCCAGTAATGGCTTAGAAGGTTCAGAGACTAGTGGACGAGTCCATATTGGACAGTAATTCCATCACGAGCGCCCATCTCTTGTATATTAAAATTAAAATAACGGGTTCCGGCAGGACGTAAGTAAATGATATGTATGTTATATCATTTAGCCCATATTCATAAATTAAACATACTGATATATGAAAAAAGGTTCTAAAATGACATTAGAACAAGTAAAAAGAGTCAGTGATGGCCATAAAGGTCAAACTGCTTGGAATAAAAATCTTAAAATGTCAAAAGAATTTTGTGAGAAAATTAGAAAAGCAAATTTAGAGGGTAGATGTGGAATGAGATATAAAAAACATTCTATTGAAACTAAAAATAAAATGAGTAATTCTAATAAAACAAAATTACTTTGGCAAAATAAAGATTATTGTGAAACTATGAGTAAATCTCATCGTGATAAGATGATAGGGAAAGATAATCCAGCTTATATCGATGGAAGAACCCCTTTAGTTATAAAGGTTAGACATTGTTGGAAATATAGATTATGGATAACATCTATATTTAAAAGAGATAACTATATATGTCAAGATTGTGAAACTAGGGGAGGTAAATTAGAAGCTCATCATGTAAAAGCTTTTTCTAAAATTTGGACAGATAATAAAATAACAAATTATAAAGAAGCTTTAAAATGTGAAGAACTTTGGGATTTAGATAATGGTTTAACACTTTGTAAAGAATGTCATAAAAAGATAAATACAAGAAGATGATATAGTCCGACCACTATGGTAACATAGTGAAGTAATAATTAAAAAAATTACGATAACAATTTAGGATGAGTTTAGAGCAGAAGTTATTAGAGATTTAGCAGATGGCAATTTCATGAGAAATCATGTAACTGTTGTTCCAATGAAGAGGGATATAATGAAGATTCCTGCATTAGAATCAAGACCACAAGTAACATGGACTAACTAGAAAACTAATCCCATATATCAGCAATGATATATTGCAAAATCGGTGAATTCAGGGGATCCCCTAACGTTGAGACGAGGGCAATCCTGAGCTAAGCTATAATCTAAATGGTTATAGAAAGTGCAACGACTAGATATTGAAACTACAATCTGTAGAATATAATATATCCACGAGCGCCGATTATCCGAACATTAAAATTTTAATATCCTGGTTTGACGGACGTAAGTGAGTAATAAGTTTGGTTTATTACTCAGCCAGGTTTATATATTAACCAAACTAATAATATGAAAAGAGAAATAATAAAAAAATTTCAAAAGTATGATAGAAAAGATTCTATTTATTATATAGCTATCTGTAATGAGTGTAAGAAAGAGTTTGAATTATCAAATAATTATTACAAAAAAGGAAGAGGTATTTTCTGCAATAGTATATGTAATGGAAAGAATAAATCTGGAAAGAAAAATGGAAGATGGAATGGTGGAGTTAAAGAAGTGAGAGGATATGTATCTATACATAAAAATCTTATTTCAAAAAAATATCATTATCTTTCAAATTCTAATTATATACCAGAACATAGATTGATTGCATCTAAGAAATATAATAAAAAACTAAAGATATCAGATATAATTCATCATCTAAATGGAATTAGAAATGATAATCGTAAAGAAAATTTAGTTATAGTATCATCTAAGACGCATGAGAATAAAACTTTTGAAAAACTTTTAAAAAAACGAATATTAAAATTAGAAAACGGATAATGATATAGTCTGAACTATATGAAGACATATAGAAGTGATAATTAAAAAAATCATGATAACATAATTGTAACGAAAATGCTACTAAGGCTACTACAACTGCCCATTTCGATGAAAATACTTTAACAGTTAAAAAGATGGCTGCGATTAATGCCATAAAACAAGGTCGCATTACATTGAGAAATGTAATTAAAAAAACGGTGAATTGCTGGAACATCTCATTAGAGACAATCAGCAGCCAAGCTTTGCCAGTAATGGTTTAGAAGGTTCAACGACTAGGAGTCGAGTCCACATTGGACAGTAATACTCCCACGAGCGCCGATTATCCGAACATTAAAATTGAATAAAACTGGGTTCCGACGGGACGAAAGTGATAAATAAGTTATATTTATTTGTCAGCCCAATTAAATAATTAATATAACTAATTATGAAATATAAATTTAAAAAAGGCAATAAATTAAGAGCTGGAAAATATCCTTGGAATAAAGGATTGACTAAAGATACAAGTGAGATATTAAGAAAACAATCTGAAAATAGAAAAGGTAAAAATCATCCGTTATATATAGAAGATAGAATAATAAATAATGGAGGATATGCAATGGTGTGGAATGATGGAAAAAGAGTGTTAGAACATAGATACGTGATGGAAAAATACCTTGAGAGAAAATTAGAAATTAGAGAAGAAGTACATCATATAAACGGAATTAAAACCGATAACAGATTGAAAAATTTAGAACTTGTTGTAAAAGAGAAACATTTTGGAAAAATAAAATGTCCTCATTGCCAAAAAATATTCAAAATTAAATAAGGATAATGATATAGTCTGAGCTATATGGAAACATATAGATGTGGTAATTAAAAAAGCCACGATAACAAAATGCTTGTATGCATCTGACGAATTAGTTGAAGATTCAACCGAAATAGACATTGTAAAATTCATTATTGGATTATTTTCTGAAGTTATCGGTGAGGAAGAGGATAGAGTTATCTGGGTAGGTAACGGTACAACTCAACCAACTGGTATTGCTACTGCTAGAGCAGCGGCAGCAATTGCAACTCGAACAGCTGCAGCTGGATTAGCTACAGACGAGATTATTAATCTTACTTACGATTTACCAGGTAAATATCACAAAAATGCTAAATTCTATACACATAGATTTAACATCCGTGATCTACGTAAGTTAAAAGATGATAATAATCAATATCTATGGCAACCTTCAAATATAGCAGGTGAACCACCTACTTTATCTGGGTTTCAAGTAATTGAGTCCAATGAACTAGCTGACGACCAAATTTACTTTGGCGACTTAAAGAAAACATATTGGTTAGGAGACAGAAAGAAAATGACTGTGAAGATTTCACAGGACACTACTCAAGCCTTCACTATGGACCAAACTGCTATTCGTGTCGTAAGTAGAATCGCTGGTAATGTAGTTCTTGGAGCTGCATGTCGTTGTTTGAACGGTATCTAATAAAAATTTAGATTAAAATATTATGGCGGGGGTATGAAATCCCTTTCTACCCCAATGCCATGATAATAAAAGAATAAATATATGATAAAGATTGTATTATTACAAGAATATCAAAGTCACGGAAAAGGAGATATTATCTCTGTAAGTAGTAATGTCGCATCCGATTTAATTAAAGACGGTATTGGGCGTGAATCTAATAACCGTGATTTTTTAGTAAAACCAGAATTTGGTGCTTCTAAAGCTATTGATAGTAAAAAGTTACATAAGAGTAGAAGACGTAGATAAATTTAATGGAAGGAGGCATATGAAACGTTTAACATTGGACATTGAAACAGCTCCAAATATAGGATTCTTCTGGCGCCCTGGTTATGATTTAGAGATAGGACATAATTTCATAATTAAGGAGAGAGCAATAATCACCATATGTTATAAATGGGAGGGTAAAAAAGTTCAACATCTAGTTTGGGATAAAAATCAAGATGATGAGAAGATGCTTAAACAATTTATTGGAATATTAAATGAAGCAGATGAAATTGTAGCACATAATGGAGATAGATTTGATCTACCTTGGATAAGAGGAAGAGCAATAAAGTTTGGTATAAGTGTACCACCAACACTTATCACAGTAGACACCTGTAAATTAGCACGTAGTTTATTTAATCTGAATTCTAATAAATTAGATTATTTAGCTAGATATTTAAAGGTAGGAGGTAAAATAGATACTGGTGGATTTCAATTATGGAAAGATATTATTCTAAATAAAGATCCGAAAGCTTTATCTAAAATGGTTAGATATTGTGAGAATGATGTGATTATTCTAGAAAAAGTTTTCAAAAAGATGAAGCCTTATATTAAATCAAAGATAAGTATTTCAGCTGATAGGAAAATATGTCCAGAATGTGGAGGAAAGATGCATATAAATAAACATGTGATAAGAGCTTCTGGAGCTAAAATGACGCAATTAAAATGTACTGAATGTGGTAAATATAATCAGATACCAACTTCAATGTTAAATAAAAAATAAATGGGTCAAAATTCAAATAAACCACTTAAAAAGTTATTCGATAGTTTACCAGGAGGTAAATTTATTTTAGTAGATCTACGTGGTAACGTTGCTAAAATAGATCCATCTACTAATACATTACAAACTATAGAATATGAGCATCATGAAATTCATGCCGGAAGTTCTTTTACTTGTCATTATGAGCAAGATGTATCAGATACAGATGACAGAACTATAATAGCATTTAAAACTCCGAATACTACAAAATATCTGCATATTACAATGGCTGCTTCTGCAACAGCTTTAGCTCGTGCAATAATAACTGAAGCACCTACAATCACTGATAATGAGGGAGATACACTTGCTGTAATCAATAGACGTAGAGTTGGAACACCTACAGCTTCAACAATAATTAATACAAGTCCGGCCACAGACGTTGCAGGTTCTGCTATGTATTTTTCAGAAGCCAATATGGCTGAGGTTACTCTTGGAACTGAATTAGCGAGTATTCCATTAGGTGCAGCTACAAGTCCAGTTAAATCGGTTGGTGGATTAGCTAGAGCACAACAAGAATTTATATTAAAGCCAAATACTTTATATGCATTTGAAGTAATAAGTTTGGATGATAGCGATAATACTCATTGGATAGAGCTTGATTGGTACGAACATGGAGAATAATTAAATAAAGTAACGAATTATGTTATCAATAATAATCCCATCAAAAACAGAAAGATTTTTAGATAATACAATTAAAGATGTATTAGAAAAAGCAACTGGAGATATAGAAGTTTTTGCTATTTTAGATGGTTATCTTGTAGATAAAATAGAAGATCCGAGATTAAAATATATAGTTTTACCAAAATCAAGAGCAGCTCAAAAAAGACAAGGAATAAACTTAGCTGTAGAACAGGCTAAAGGAGAATATATAATGGCACTTGATGCTCATTGTATGATGGCAAAAGGTTTTGATGAACAACTAATAAAAGATCATCAGCCTGATTGGGTACAGATTCCTAGAAGACATAGACTTGATGCTGAGAATTGGTGTCTACAAAAACAATCAGATAATAGACCACCTATAGATTATGAAACTGTTATGTATCCAGGTAAATTTGACCCTCTTGCTTTTCACGGATTTAAGTGGAATGAACGAACAAAAGAAAGATGGGATATACCTATAGATGAAACTATGACAATGCAAGCAAGTTGTTGGTTCATGACTAAAGAATGGTATAGAAAAAATAATTTTATGCAAGTCGAAGGTTTTACTGGTTGGGGACAAGAAGCTGAATCTATCTGTTTTAAGACTTGGTTGAGAGGTGGAAAGGTGATGACAAATAAAAACACCTGGTACGCACATCTGCATAAAGGAAAGAAGTATGGAAGAATGTATTTTATGAGTAGAGCAGAGAATAGAAGAAGTTATATATATTCATTTGATTATTTTATGAATAATAAAGACCCTTATGCTATTCATACTTTTAAATGGTTAATTCAGAAATTCAACCCACCGGGTTGGCCAGAAGACTGGGAAAAACGTTTAAATTATAAAGAATAAGTAAAAAATTATGGACACAAAACAATTCATATTAGATAGATATGGTTTAGATGAAAATAGTAAAATGCCATTAGATATACCTCATAGTAGATGGAAAGAGATGACACCATTATTTAAAGATCTAGGTTTTAAAGTTGGTGTTGAAGTTGGTGTGTTTAGGGGTCAGTTTTTAAAAAATTTATGTAATGGTGGATTTAAAATGTATGGTATAGATCCATGGGAAGATTATGATACTTATAATGATTATAAAGGTGGAGATTTTAATGAATTTGAAAAAGAAGCAAGGGAAAGAGCAGAAGGTTATGATTGTAAGATAATTAAGAAGTGGAGTATGGATGCAGTAAATGATTTTGAAGATGAATCACTAGACTTCATTTTTATAGATGGTAATCATTCATTAGAATATATTATAGAAGACATATCTAAATGGTCAAAGAAAGTTCGTAAGGGTGGAATTATTGCAGGACATGATTATTTTAGAAGACATACAGATAAAGCAATAGATGTAAAAGATGCAGTTAATGTTTGGGTATATTGTAAAAAGATAAGTCCTCTATTTGTATTTAAAGGAGATAAATGCCCTTCATGGATGTTTATCAAAGAATAGTATGAAAAATATTTCCTTTTTTGCAATATTTAATAAGAAGAGGGGAAGCTCACTTATTAGAGGTAAGCAAATTTCTG
>Ga0207997_1001339_pt1 | contig 12774 bp, 20 predicted proteins | sample AntAceMetag02UKN_FD_184777 | JGI IMG/M metagenome (GOLD analysis project Ga0207997, IMG submission 184777) | Saline lake microbial communities from Ace Lake, Antarctica - Antarctic Ace Lake Metagenome 02UKN (SPAdes) (version 2) | ecosystem: Environmental > Aquatic > Non-marine Saline and...
GAACCAAGGCCGAAGCTGAGAAGCAGGGCCGCGCTGCCCACGCCGCTGGATATGGCAAAAAGAAAAGGGGCAAGTAGATGGCAGGGCCGTTTAATATAAACGCTTTATTGAGAGCATCGACAGCAACAGGAAATCCTATTGGCGCTCTTGGCCCCTTAGTCAGTGGCAAAGTACCGGGGGCCAATCCTTCATTCGGGCCAACTGGCCGTATTTCTACCCGTGTTCCAAGAGAAGGAACGCCAAACACTGGTGGTGAACAACCAAAGCCAGAAGTTTATAGCGGTGGCCTTACAATCGGCAGATCATCTATGGAAGGTCTTGGAAGCCCAAAAGACAACATATTAGGCAAAAATATGGAATTTTTGGCGTCTGGTCGAAAAGCGGAAACAAACCCAAAGAAAAATACATATGAAGATTTGGAGACATATTTCCCCGGCTTTAAAGGCATAAGAGGTCTACCAGAGGCAGACGCAGCAGATTTTGTCAGTGCAATGCAGCGCGAAAATCTAAACTGGATTATGGATAAACTGCCTGATGAGTTTCAAGATCGTGCCAAATATTGGTACGTTGGTGCCAATAGATTTTCTGAAGAGCTTGCAATTAAATACGGTTTACCAAGGCAATCAATGTCTGGCGTATTGGCGGCTCTATCACCCCAAATGGATTGGTTTAAAAACGCATCTCTTGGTGAGCGCGTTGTGGATGCCGTCATTAACAACCGTGCATTTCCTTGGTCAGAAGAAATGACCAATGTTGCGAAGCGATATCCAACATTTGTAGCAACAGAAAAAAATAGCCCAAATAAAAGAATTTGGGAAAGCATTAAGGGCAAATCTTATCAAGACCTTGAGACCATAGAGCAAAAAGCAATGTGGGTTAGAGCATATGATCAAGCCCACAACCCCAGTACATATCGCGCCCTCACGCCAGAAGGCGACATTGGCGACATAATTAATAAAAAAGATGCAAACACTACCGCAAATATTGGCTGGGGCAGCTTTGGCGACATTGGCAAGGCCATTCAATCCATTGAAAGCGGTGGTGATTTCAACATCATATCTGATGCAATGGGTGGAAATCATAAGGTCAGAAACTTTTTTAATAATATTGAAGTTCCATTCTCTGACATGGGCGATGTTACAATCGACACACACGCCATTGCGGCTGGTATGATGCGGCCATTGGCTGGCAACGATCAGCTAACTTCACAAGGTTTGGGCATGGCTGGGGGATCATCAAAAGGAACGGGTGCAAAAGGATTATATGGATTAACGGCAGATGATTATAGATTTGTTGCTGATCAACGTGGACTTTTACCAAGAGAAACGCAGTCTATTGTTTGGGAGGGCATAAGGGGTCTTTTCAACAATAAAAGCGTTGATCTAAAAACAAAGGTCAATTCTGTTTGGTCTGCTGTTGATCGTGGAGACCTTACACCAGATCAGGCGCGTGATTTCATCGAAGAATATTCTGGACAATTTAATACTGGAGTGATTGCCCCAAGAACAAACCGATCAATTGCTGCTGGTAATAGCACTATGTTTAGTGTGCCACTGGCAATAGGTGGAGCTGCTTTAGGCGCATTGCCATCTGAAGATGAACTTCCACCAGAGGAGGACGGCACCTAATGGCTAAACAGGGATTATATTCGAACATTGCTGCAAAGAAAAAGCGCATAGCCGCTGGCTCTGGCGAGAAAATGCGTAAGGTTGGGGCCAAGGGCGCACCAGCCAAGGGCGCGTTTAAGGCTGCGGCTAAAACCGCAAAGAAACCAGTAAAAAAGAGGAAAGCGTAATGGGTATTTCAAAACAAATTCAGCTTGAAGAGATCAGTGCCGATTCTTTTATAAGGGAACGCGCTGACCGTCTTCGCAATGAGTACGCACGGAAATTGCAAGAGTGTGTAGAAGATGCTGCGATTGAAGCAGACATAGAGCGCCAAATGGAGCATCATAATGGCTAAAGGCGTAAAGCACTATTTTAAGAACGGCAAAGAGCATACGGGCGCAACACACAAGGACGCAAAGGGCAGGGTCATGTCTGGCGCACGTCACACGGCGTCCAGTAAGTTTTTGGTTCACAAGAAAGACCTGTCGGAAACCGCAAAGAAAAGGGCCAATGCGTGAGTGGTACACGTCTTTGCCTTGGTTTTATATATCGGTATTGCTGATGATCGTAAGCTGGTCAGCGATGATATGTTGTTTCGCAAGCTAGAAACGTGTAATTACTACGCAAGAGAAATCGTGAGGCGCTACGGATACCACAGCAATACAAAAGATTTTGGCGTTGCATATTGTGTTCCAAGGCTGGTCGATCCTGACAAGGCGAGGATTTATTGAATGGCAACGTACAAGGGCAAGAGCGTCACACTGAACAAGCCGCGCAGAATTGCGAAGGGCGAGACCAGCCACGGCAAGAAAAAGTCTGTGGTGTACGTTACGGACGGCGACAGGGTAAAGCGCGTAACCTTTGGCGACCCCAACATGAAAATCAAGAAAAACCAAAAGGGCAGACGATCTAATTTTAGGGCGCGTCACAACTGTGATAACCCCGGCCCAAAAACCAAGGCCAGATACTGGTCTTGCAAGGCGTGGTGATAATATGGCACTTTTGACAGTAGATGGACGGCAAGAAGAAAACTTTTCAAATGTGGCGTATCGGCCAGATGGACAGCTAAACATTCCTTCGCAGGCTGCGGCTGACGAGCAAAACTCTATGCGCGAAGAGTTTTTGGCGTTTGAAAATGCAATGTTGGAAGAAAGAAATCCCAGCAAAGGCGATCCATTTCCACAAAGCAATTTTGCGTATGATGACGGCACTGTCCCAACGCTCCAAGAAATGGCGCAATATGAAGAAAATAGGCTAAGACAAGATGCAATAGACAGTGGTGTTCCACGGGCTGATATTGGTGGAACCGTTGCTTCACAAGAAAACAAAGAAGAAATGTTGTCGAATTATGGCTTTCGGTTTGGCAACAAAATGTTCAGAAATGTTGGGGCGATTGCAAAAGCTGCGCTGACTGGAGAAGGCACAGCAGAAACAGCCCTTGGCTCTTGGAATAAATATGTTGGAGGGGCGCAGGCAGCATATTTAATTGGAGGTGCTGCCGATTTATCATCATCAGCAATACTGAGTGCATTGGGATTGTTTGGATATGGCGCTGGCGTTGTGGCTGAACAAGTTCCGTTTCAAAGTGAGAACGATGAAGATCGGCTTGCGCGTGATTTGCTGTCATTCCCAGAAGCTCTAGACCCCATGTATGCACAATTTGGTGCATTGGTGCCTATCGCACGATATGGCAAAACAGGCTTTGCACAAGCTCCTGTTCGCGTTGGCGCTCAAACATCAAGTCAGGGTGGGTTGGTAGAGGCCGCAGGACGGGGAGCAGAAACCAATCTTGGCCCAACGGGTAGGCCACTAAGCACCATTATTCCCACGGGCGCTGGAGACGCTGTTCGCGTGGAGGCTAGGCCTATTGCAGAAATACAAAACGCTGCATCAAGATATATGAAGGATCGCGGCATAGATGCTGGTGATGGATACGATGTCACAGGATATCCAGAGTTAAATAAAGACAGAGCAAGGCTGGTGGCGGCTGCTTACCAGCAAATGAAAGATGACCCCACGAACCCCGCTGTTCGCAGGGCTTATGAAGCATTGATTGAAGAGACGCTGGGGCAGCTTCGATCTTTGGATAAAACTGGCATAGAATTAGATTTCTTAGCGCCAAACACGCCGTATCCATACGGTGCATCGCCTGCTATGGGATACGGTGATATTGTTACGAACAAGCGCCTTGTGACCTTCCCAACAAGAGATGGATATGGCACAGGCACCACAGCCAATGACTTTGAAGTTGCTAAAAATCCGCTGTTAAGAAATGTGGGCCGTGTCGGAACAATGGACGATGCAACCGCAAACGATGCGTTTCGCGTTGTCCACGATGCATACGGACACTTTGGGCCGGGCAATCCTTTCTTCCGAAGCAAAGGCGAAGAACGAGCGTTCTTAGAACACAGACGGATGTTTAGCGATGATGCACTGCCAGCAATGGCTTCGGAAACAACAGGCCAAAACAGTTATTTAAACTTTGGCCCTGATGAAATATTCAATGCAAAGGCAAGCGGAGAAACAACAAAATACGCTCCACAAAAAATTGGTATCATGCCAGACTGGGCAACAGACCCAACAGGAATGCCAGATGGCGCGGAATTGCGTAGGCTACAAAATATCGTTGATGACTGGCGAAGGACAGGCGGCTAATGGCTTTAGATGATCGCAAAGAATATGGCGTATTGCCAACTGACGGTCTACCAGAGGGCAGCTATGACGTTGCTGGGCCGATTGTTTTTCTAAACAGTCTTGCCAAAAAAGTCCCGTCTTACAAACAATTTTTGGACGATGTGATAACGGCAGAAGATCAGGGCTTTGACATTTGGGACTTAGATCGTGCGTTTAGAGACCCAATTAAAGGTGAGCTAATGTATGACACTGGCACGGCATATACGGGAAAGACGCTGCCAAAATACAAAAATTCTGAAGAAATACTTCAAGACACCAGTGCCATGACCCTAGATGACTATTTGGATGATAGCGAAATCAAAAAAGTTCTTGGCAATGCGGCTAGAGGTGTGAAGGTCGGAGAGGTTGAGGGTGATAGGCTAAACCTTGCTGGTGGCCTTACAATTCGTGGCGCACCAAACGAATACACTGCTTTATTTGTTGGGCCATCAAAAAATCGAGGCAGATTTAGTGAGCAAGAAATAATTGATCACGAAGTCGGACACGTTGTTCAAGAAAAGTTTGGAATGCCAATAGGCACAAATCCAACGATTGCCGCAGAATGGTTAAGATTTTTGAAATCTCAAGGCCGTATCAGCGATGAGGTTTATCTCAACGCGACAAGAACAAGAGACCCACAAGAAAGTTTAACTGGAAATTGGGATTACGACGAGGGCTATCGCACAAGTATGGGCGAGGCATACGCACGGGCTGGGGCAAATATCACGCAGACAGGCCAAAGGCCGCGCCTTTCTGATTTTGCAGAGCAAGGATTTCCAATTAAAAGAGAAGATATGTGGGAATTTTATGATGAAGACGTTAACAAGGCCAAAGATTGGCGCGTTAATCGTGGTGGTGCGTTGTGGAATTTTAAGCCATGATGAATGCAGGAGAGATATAAATGGCTAGAGCGGCAGTAAAAAGAGTGGCGCAGGCTGAGATCAGAGCCGCCAAGAAGTTTTTGGAGCGGCGTGGTCTAAAGTCTGACGATGTATCGCCACGCAAGTTTGCAATGGCTGCAAAAGAACTGGACAAGGGTTTTGCTGATACCCTAAAAATATTGGCAAGAGAATTGTCTGGAGGACAGGTCTGATGAATATTGTAAATTTTTTAAGAAATTTAAGCAGAAAAGCTCCAATTCCCACGCCAATGGAAATGGTGAGAGATAATGCTGCTTCTAGCTTAATTAGAAATCCTTCAAGCAATCGGCAAATAAATCAAATCGGAGCCTTAGACCAATTTGAAGGGCCAAGCCCAGCACAGTCAAACGTGCCTTTAACTCCGCAAGAGCTTGATGAGCTTTTGTATGGAAATTTCACACCACCCATGACAGCCGCAGAACGCGCAAGGCTGATGGAAATGCAAAACCCCGCTGGTGATTACGATGTCACTCAGTAGAGCCAGCTTCCCCTCCCTGATGAAACAAGGAACAAAAAATATGTCATATGGTAAAAAGAAACCTACAAAGATTGCAACCAAGAAAAAAACGATTAAGAAGAAGAAATCGAAATCAATGAAGAGGGGATACTGATGTCGGAAAATAAAGACGTAACAGTACACGTCACTGGGGTCTCCATGTCGGGGGGCGTTAAAAATGACGATAAGCGATCTGCTCCAGCAGATAAGAAACAATCTGGAAAAGAGACGGCTTGAAATAGCTGACGGTATGCTTCGGGGTCGAATGTCCGACTTTGAGGCGTACCAAAAAAACGTGGGAATTGCGGAGGGGCTGGAGCAGGCCGCTGACGTAATCCATGACACGATCAAAACTTTAAACGAAGAGGATGAATAACATGTCTCATCAACATGACGCAATATACACTGATGAAGAAACCAGCGCGACGATTGGCTCTCATCAAATCCCAATTCCAATGAATTGGAAGGTTCTTGTTCAGCCTAATCAGGTAAAGATGACAACCGCAGGCGGCATTCTGCTGCCAGACACCTCAAAAGACAACGAGGAATACCTGACCGCCCACGGCACCGTCTGTGCAATGGGTGACTTAGCATATCGTGACCGCGACACGGGGGAGCGTTGGAAGTCTGACGTTATGCCACAAATCGGAGATCGCGTGACTTACGGTAAATACGCTGGTCAGAAAATTGTTGTAAAGGGCGTGAAATTCCTTCTGCTGAATGACGATGAACTAACGTCTATTCTGCCAGAGGGCGTCGAAGTCGCCGCATATTTGGGGTAGGGCAATGTCAGAACAAGAGAAAATTCTTGAAGAAATCGAGGCCGAAATCCAAGCGGCCAAGGGTGAGCCAGAAGATTTTGAAATAGAAATCACTGACGATCCCGTCAAAGAGGCCAAGGAGGAGGCCGCTGATGTTGCGGAGGAGCAGGAGCCAGACTACGGCCCCAAGGTGCAGAAGCGCATCAGCAAGCTCGTATCGCAGCGCAGGGAGGCTGAAATACAGGCGCAGCAAATACAGGCGCAAAACGCGCAACTGCAAAAGCGGCTAGAGCGTCTGGAGCAGGGATCGCAGCAGAACGCCGAGCAAGAGTTTAACGCGAAGTACCAGCAGACCAAGCAGGCGCTGCACAAGGCCGTGGAGGAAGGTGACACTGACGCCCAAGTTAACTTCCAAGAGCAGATAGCCGACATGAGAGCGGCAATGCGCGTTGCACAGGCCACTGATCAATATCGGCGGCAGGACGTGCAGCGACAGCAGCAACGCCAACAACAGCAGCCACAGCGTCAGCAGGGCAACCCACCACCTGAGAAGGCAATGGGCTGGTGGCAGAAAAATAACTGGTTTAATGCCACTGGTTTTGAGCGAGAGACAGCAGCAGCACGGGCGATAGACGTGCAGCTAGATTTAGAGGGTTTCGATAAGAACAGCGATGAATATTATTCGCAACTTAACGGGCGTTTACAAAAAGTGTTTCCTGAGTTAAGATCGGAGCCAAGTCCGAAGCAAAGACCAAAAGGTAGGTCTCCAGTCGCCCCCACTACGGGCGGGTCTTCAGCTTATAAGGGCAATCGTGTGCGTATGACGCAAGAGCAACTCCGCATGGCTAGGGAACTTGGTATAAACGATGAACGTGGTCTCAAGAAATACGAAGCCGAAATTCGCCGTCAACAGAGGGAACAATAGTCATGTCTGAAAAGAGAAACTCAAGAGCCGAGCAATCACGATCATCTGTGCGGGACGAAGAAGTTCGTCCAGAAGCCGCATGGAAACCACCAGCACTGTTGGACGCACCAGAAGCCCGTCCCGGCTATGTCCAACGCTGGGTCGCAACCTCGATTCAAGGGAAGGACACCCCCGACAACGTGTATAAAAGAATGCGCGAAGGTTGGGAGCCACGCTCCGCTGACACTGTGAAAGAAAAGTTGTTTCCGACTATCAATCATGGACAGTGGACAGGATCAGTAGGGATTGAAGGCATGTTGCTATGTGAAATGCCAGAACAAAAACACGCCTCACAAAAGGCGTTCTGGCAGAATAAAAACACAGAGCAAAATGAAGCAGTCTCAGGTGAACTTGATGCGTTAGGACGGCGTAGTGGGCAAGCGTTTTATCAAGAGCGCAAGTCTGAAACCAGTCGCGGCAGGCAATTGTCTGCCATGAGCGATTAATCTTTACGCTATAGGAGCGAAACATGGCAAATGTAGACGCCGCATTCGGGTTTGTCCCGATCCGTCACATGAGCGGTAATGCGCCTCGCACAAACAAATACACCATCGCAAGTGAGCTTGCGGAGAACATCTTTAAGGGTGATCTGGTGATTGTTATCGCTGCGGGTACGCTTACACCTCACACTGCAACTGAAACCAATAACATTGGTGTGTTTGATGGGTGTTCGTACACAGCATCTGACGGATCATATGTATACAGTGAATATTGGCCGTCAGGCACAACCGCGACAGACATCATCGCGTATGTGTATGACGATCCATACACTGTGTTTAAGGTTCAGTCTGCTGGCACAACCGCCCAAACAAATATCGGCAACTGCGCTGATGTTGTGGCAGGCGCAGGCTCGACCATTACTGGTCAATCTGGTTTTGAAATTAGTGGAACAATGGCAGCAGGCATCGCAACCTGTAAAATCCTTGCTCTGCATGAAACTCCAGACAACGCATTCGGCGCAAATGCTGTCATGGAGGTGACCATTAATGAGCATCTTCTTGGCACCAATGTCGCTGGTATATAAGGAGGGCATGACAAATGGCAATGAATAGAGCGAGTTTTGCGAAAACTCTAGAGCCGGGTCTGAATACTCTCTTTGGACTTGAGTACGACAGCTACCCCGCCGAATACACTGCGGTCTTTGAATCGAATAGCTCTCAAAAGGCTTACGAAGAAGACGTGCTTTTGAGTGGTTTTGGACAAGCGCCAACAAAAACTGAGGGTGGAGCGGTCTCTTATGACAGCGCAAGCCAACAGTGGACTGCGCGTTATCAGCACGAAACTGTCGCCTTGGCGTTCTCAATCACTGAGGAAGCTGAAGAGGACGGTCAGTATGGTTCGCTTGCCTCGCGTTACACAAAGGCGCTGGCACGGTCTATGGCATCGACCAAAGAAATTAAGGCTGCAAACGTCTTAAACTTCTCTCAGACTTCTGGATACACTGGTGGTGACGGTCAAACTTTGTTGAGTGCATCGCACCCAACACAGAACGGCATTCAGTCTAACGTGCTTGCCACGGCGGCTGATCTGTCCGAGACATCTCTTGAGTCGATCCTGATTAACATCAGCGACATGAAAGATGATCGTGGCCTTCGCATCGCGGCACAGGGTATGCAATTGGTTATTCCAACTGCCTATCAGTTTACCGCAGAGCGCCTGTTGGAAAGCCAGCTTCGCGCTGGTACAGCCGATAACGACATCAACGCCATTAAGGCTGGTGGTTATCTGCCCAAGGGCTATCACATCATGCGCCGTCTGACCGATCCTGATGCGTTCTTCATTACGACTGACGTTCCAGACGGTCTCAAGCACTTCACCCGTTCAGCAATGAAAAAGGGCATGGAAGGTGACTTTGAGACTGGCAACGTCCGTTACAAAGTTCGTGAGCGTTATAGCTTTGGCTTTACTGACTGGCGCGGCGTATTCGGAACCGAGGGCGCAGCATAAACAACCCAATCTTCTCTTCCTGTTGGGTCAAACTGGGGCGGTCTTCGGATCGCCCTTTCTTTTTGTTCAAACCTGTTGTATTGTGCCGACATCCCTGACAGCCGCACAATGTGGCTGACACTTGCCACGACAGGAGATCATCATGGCTAATACAACATTCACAGGCCCAGTACGTTCAGAGGGCGGTTTTCAAGTAGTTTCTAAAAATGCAACTACAGGTGCTTATACTACAATTGCAAATACAGCGTCCACAGGCATAGTCACAAATAAATATGTAAAGCATGTTGGTTTTGCGACAGGCGTGACCGTAAATACTACGGCTGGAGATAGCCCAGCAATTGGTGAGTTCACACAGCCTGCCAATACAATTATTACTGACATAAAAATCTTTTGCGCCACAGCCCCTGTAATTGGAACTGGTGATATTGGTTATGAAGTTGGTACATCTTCCTCTGGAGCGCAAATTGTTGCGGCTGTTACTGATGAAATTCTAGACGGCGGCACAACAGTTGTTCTTGGAAATGTAACGACAACAACTCTTGTTGCACAAACACAAAGTGGAACAACTGCTCCTGCCTCTGCTCAGTACACTTCTGCGGAACGTACAATCTTCTGTAATATCACCAATACAGTAGACGCTACCACTGCGGGTTCTTTCACGTTCATTATTGAATATGTGCAAATTGCTTAATTAATCTGGTGGGGGGCAACCCCCACTTCACAATCTAGGAGATTAATATGGCTGATATTACAACATCGACTACAATCATCGACAACACACATGAATGCGTGTTTGCATTCCAATATCAATATGTCGATGGTGGTAACGAAAGCGCAGTGTCAAAAATAGACGTGTCTGCCTTGGTGGCAAGTGCGGATGGCGCAACTTGCACGGGCCTTAAAATAATTGAATGTCACTGGGTTCTAAGCGGCATGACAGTTCAAGTATTGGCAGACGCTGATACTGACATAATTGTTATGCATCTGGCAGAAGATCAGCAGGGTTATCAGAGTTTTGAGAGATTTGGTGGCTTGCCTAATACCGCATCATATGGTGCAAACGGTACTGGAGACATCAAGTTTACAACAACTGGGGCTGGCGCGGCTGGTGATGCATACCAAGTGATCATCCGAGCGGTGAAGAAATATTAATTAGGGGCGCAGCATGGCGACTTCAGACACAGTAGCGTTTCGCCCAGATGTTGAAGAAATCATCGCGGAGGCTTACGAGCGGTGTGGGATCGATCCACAGACGCAAACGGGATACAAGGCTGTGTCGGCAAGGCGCAGCCTAAACCTGTTATTTAGTGAGTGGGCCAACCGAGGCATCAACTACTGGGCGGTAAAGCAACAGACGCTGACACTGGTAAACGGCCAGACAACGCCCTACACGCTGCCTGTTGGCACTATAGACATTATGGACGCCGTCATTCGGGACAGCGCAGGCACAGACACATCTGATCAAATCATTAATCGTGTGTCGATTGCCGACTATAATCAACTGCCAAACAAAACATCTTCGGGCAAGCCGTCACAGTATATGCTGGACAAGCAATACACGCCCCTGCTTTACATCTGGCAGATACCAAACGTCACCACATACAGCATGGTCTACTGGTCGGTAAATCAGCTTGATGATATCACGGCCAGCAATCAAGACGCTGACGTACCGTACCGCTGGTCTGACTGCATCTGCGCGGGGCTGGCAAGCAAGCTGGCGTTAAAAAACGCCCCCGACAGATTTCAAATATTAAACGAAATCTACGAGAGGGCATTCACGTTTGCGGCGGCGTCCGACAATGATGGCGTCAGTCTGAGGGTTCAGCCAACTGCGCTGAATTTATCGTAAATGGCAAAATACGCACGGGGCAAAAAATCTCAAGCGATAAGCGATAGAAGTGGCCTTCGGGTTCCCTATACGCAATTAAAAACGACTTGGGACGGCCTGCGCGTATCGCCAGAAGATTGGGAGCCAAAACAACCGCAGCTTACGCCTGCTAAAAATGTTGTTGATGCCACAGCCCTATTTAATCCACGTCCCGATAACGATCCAGAAAATGTCACGTTTTTCGTTGGATTTAATTACGACCCGTTTTTAGACCCTCGTCAAAGGCCGGGCATTGGAGTTCACGGCAAGGGCGGTGTTGGAAAGATATCCAGTTTTGATGTGGAAAACACATCCGTAACTGGAGCTAGTGGAACAGGTTCTGTTTCCAGTATTTCATTGTTTATTACTACAGAAATAAATGTCACAGGATCATCTGGTTCTGGAGAAGTTGCAATAGATGTAGCAGCAGTGCAAACTCTAGCAGTGACAGTTCAGAGCGTTGGCGGTGCAAACAAATACTTTATCGCTGGCGTTCAGCAAGACACGCTGGAATTGATGGAAAGCAGGACGTATTATTTCGATCAGTCCGACAGCAGCAACAGCGGCCACCCATTGCGGTTTAGCACTACATCTAATGGTACGCATGGTGGAGGCAGCGAATACACAACAGGTGTGACAACGTCAGGGACACCGGGGCAGGCAAATGCATATACCCAGATAGTTGTGGCTGACAGCGCACCAACACTTTATTACTACTGTACCCAGCACTCAGCTATGGGAGGGCAGGCAAATACGCCTGTATTTGCATCAGTAGTGGTTGAACTAAGCGATAGTGTGACTGGCACAAGTGGCACAGGCGCTGTCGGAAACGAGGCACTTATAGGCTCTCCAACTGCAACGGGCGCTGGCGGCACAGGCGCTGTCGGAAGCGAAAGCATAAATATACTTGGCTGGGGCAATGCTGGCTGGGGAGAGGATGGATGGGGCGAATAACATGAGCTACACAACACTAAAGGCCAACATCCAAGCATTTTTGGAAGATGACTCGACAGAGTTTGTCGCGTCGATTGACGTGATGATAGCGCAGGCCGAAGAAATGATCTTCCAGCGACTGCCAAATCTGCCATGCTTTCGCGCCACGTCTAGCGCGGCCAATCTTGTAGTAGGCACGGCGTCATACACAATTCCAACGGCGCGGATGATTAGACAAGTATCAATTACTGACACAAATGTTGTGACATATCTCGACCACAGGATTGATTCTTACGTTAGAGATTATTGGCCGAATGCGTCAACGCAAGGCACCCCACGAATGTACAGCACAGATAGTGCAGGAACGGCTGGCACGGTCATTACATTGGCACCAACACCATCAGCCACCTTGGCCTACAGCGTGGACTTTATCGCGCCTGAGACGGGCCTGAGCAACGGCAACCCCAATACATGGATAGACACCAACGCGCCTGCGGTTATGCTTGCTGCGGCTCTCTATGAAGCCTCTGCGTTTTTAAAAGCGCCAGAGACGCTGTCACTATACAAAACGCAATTTGACGAAGCCGTCCAACTTACTGTACAAGA
>Ga0207997_1001342_pt1 | contig 12760 bp, 22 predicted proteins | sample AntAceMetag02UKN_FD_184777 | JGI IMG/M metagenome (GOLD analysis project Ga0207997, IMG submission 184777) | Saline lake microbial communities from Ace Lake, Antarctica - Antarctic Ace Lake Metagenome 02UKN (SPAdes) (version 2) | ecosystem: Environmental > Aquatic > Non-marine Saline and...
CATCAAATGTTATTGTTGAGTTTAATTTTGATGTAGCATTTGTTGGTGCATTTAAATTAGTTGTAATTGTAATTGGTGTTGGTCCTCTATAAGTTATTCCTGTACCTTCATTATATAATTGTGTAGCTTCTGCTCCACTAAGTTCTCTTCCCCAATATCCAATTTCATCATACATTCCTATAAAAAAGTCCATCCCCACTCTCATACCAAAACTCATATTTCCAGTTGTAAGCCCCATAGCTCCTGTATCTGCTGTTAATACTTGAGCTGTTCCATTAATATATATATTCCAATCATTAATTCCATCAAAAGTTAAAACAACATGATTCCAAACATGATAATTAATTGCATCATCTGTTGCACCCGCAGCAAGAGTTACTCCTCCATTATATACTTGTACTTTTAATAAATTATTATTCTGATATAACATAACACCATTATTTGCTTCTACCGAGCTCATTAATAATCTATTATTATTAGTATTTGTTGAGTTAAACCATATACTCCAACTCTGTGCTCCATTATAATTATTAAGAGAAACATTACCAAAATTAACTCCAGCAGTATAAACACTATTATCAATAACTCCTGCTTTCCAAGCAGTTGGTGCAGCAAACCAAGTCATATTATGAGTTCCATTTAAACTATCTTCACCTACAACTCCTGCTGTTTCATCTAAATTCCAATAACCTAATAAACTAACATCTAAGCCATCTGTCCAAACTGCCCACTGATTAATATTAACTCCCATTATTGTAGGAATACCATCATAAGAATCACCTTTGTTTACATTAGTTACAAGAGCAATAGTAATATTTCCTTTAGGTATAATATTGTTATCTAACTTTCTCCAATCAATTATTCTTCTTGCATCTTCATAACTAGAAATAGATGTTGTACATTTGTCCCAAGCTGTTCCATTAATAGCTAATGTTTCTTTACAAGTTTGTTTATAGATTGGTTTATCATAGTATTCATAAACAGCATATTCATAATGGTAAAGTTTAACTTCATTCTTATCAGTTTCCATATTCTTAATAGTAAACTTACTAATCGCATTAAGATAATCATCATCATAGTTTTCTATTTCCCATACCATAACATTTCTATTTTCTCCAACTATTACATAATTAGGGTTAGGTGTAAGAAGTGTTGCTCTTGCTATTGTTGCACCGAATCCAAAAGCATTAACAATATCAATTGTCTTATCACTTTTCTCATTAATAACATTATCAAATTCAAATGCAGATACATTTGGAATTAGAATTACCATAAGTAAAACCATTACTCCTATTAAAAAAGTCCATGAGAATCGCTCTGTGTTGATTTTATGTGTAAGAAATTGTCTTTTTTTCATATTATTAAGCGAGAGATACCTCTCCCCCCCCAGGTTTAGCAAAGGTAATAACCAAAGCAATTAGTCCAATAATGAAAGTAACTAATGGAAGTTTAGACATAAAGAAATCTATTAGCAGTTGTCTGTTTGCTGTTCCTGCTAATACTGCTTCTTCAGTTAATGCAACATAAGCATTGCTTAAAGGAATTGCAACTAAGATTGCAACTATTAATAATAGAACATAAATTGGAATAAAAACTGGATACGTTCTTACAAAGAAAGAAGTTGCAAATAATCCTAAAAGTAAACTAACAAATATAATTATCCAAATAGTAGGTAAAGTATTTTGTGCTACAGCAGTTGTAGCCATTAAACTATGATTAATCTCTTCACTGATTCCAATTTGTCCTGCTAATTCATTAGATATAAGTGGAACTACATATCCAACAATTAAAAGAAATATTGCAAATGCAGCTATACTAATAACTAAATAAATAACACCAGTTAAATCACCTTTCTTATTCATTGTTATTTTCTCCTCTGCCACTCTCTTAGGATTTTTCTTAACGCATCTTGTTTTGAAAGTTTTTTACCAGTAAGATTAGCTTGGTGTTGTAATATTTTAGTTTCAACTAGGTATCCTATTGGAACTCTTTGCCCAGTTATTGTTTTACTCTTTCTTCTTCTTGTCATTTAATTCACCATACGCTTGAAGGTTTCCAGACTGAAGATGCTCTTCTTATTCTTTTTCTGATTGGTTTACCACTTTGAATTTTTTGAACCATTGCCTTTACATCTTTATCTCTATTTACTATTTTAGCATACATTCTTGTTGTGCTATTATTCCCTTGTTGTTTATAATAAAGGTATGCTAAAGCATTTGCTTTATCTAAACTTCTAGCAGTTTCTGTTCTAAAATGATAAGCCATTGCTCTATCTACCATTTGTTTTGTTACTTTTACCATATTATTTAATACCTCCTTTCAATTTTCTTCTTGTCATTTATTAAAACCCCCATTCTAACGAAGGAACAACAGATGAACTACTTTGTTGACTTCCTTGGTTAGTAACTCTCTTAGTTTTTCTTCTAGGTTTTCTTCTTGCTTTTCTTTTAGTAACTCTCTTAACTTTCTTTCTACTTACTTTTCTTCTTCTTTTTATTGGTGCTTGAACTAATTGTCTAACTGGTTGCTTAACTGGTTGTCCTTGCAAGTTAGTTATAAATGAACCAAGTCTTTCAACCTTAGTTCCACGAGTAGCTAATGTTTTACCTTCTCCTCTTGCCCTTTCTATTGCTGCTTTTTCATAAGCTTGTCGTCTTGCTTGAAGTGTTCTCTTTTGAACAATAGATTGGAATGCTTGTGATTCTCTTCTTGATTGTTTAATATCACTTATTTTTCTTTTTAATCTTTCTTTGATTGTCATATTATTTCTTACCTCCTTTTGCTTTTCTTTTAGTAACTCTCTTCTTAGTTTTCTTTCTCTTAGTTTTACCAGTAAGTATTGGTCTAATTGTAAACCCTGAACTTTCAACTATTCCTTTTTTCTTACTTCTAATATCTAATCCAATTGCTGCAAGTGAGGGTATTCTAAAAGGTGGTTTATATCCTCTACCTTTCTTTCTTCTTGGTTTACTTTTACTTCCATATAAATTAAACTTAAGAATAGCTACACCAAACCCTGGAGTAAATCCTCCTCTACCCATACCATGAGGAATTTTTATTTTAGGAGTAACAAATCCTAAACTTGTTATAGTTTTACTTCGTTGAGCTGTAGGTTGTGTTTGTGCAGTAATTGGAATTACTTTTTGTCTTCCTTTTGTTTGTGACCTTAATATTGTTTTTGTATTTGGAATTGTAATTGTTTTAGTTGATGTATCTTGTTTCAGTGGTTGGAATTGAAATAATTTATTTAAACTGCTTTGTTTAGTTAAATCTTTTAAGTTTAAATCTAATTTAATATTACCTAATCCTCCAACTTCTAATCCACCACCAGTTCTTTCATACATACCTAACCCTGCATAAGCTGAACCTCCTCTACCAATTACTGTTGTTGCTGGAGATGTTGAAGTAGTTAATGGTTTAGTTATCATAGATTTAATTATTTTTGTAGGAGGAATAACAATTGGTGGTGCTGTTGTAGTTAAAGAACTTAAAAAACCAGTGGAGCTTTTTCTTCCACTTGTTGCAACAGATCCAAAAGAAGATGAACCAGCTTTTTTAACAGTTAAATCACTTATTTTTAATAATCCAACATCTGTTACAGGTAAATCAACACCAGTTAATTTAAGTCCTTGACCTTCAACATAATCAATAGTCATAGTTGGTTTATCTCCAGATATAAATCCAAATAGTTTTCTTTTTGTATCTTCTTTTCCTACACCAATAAATTGGAAGGATTCTGCTTGTTTTGAATCTAAACCAAGTGTATATTTTGGTTTAGATATTTTACCAGTTAAAAAATTCTTTTCTAAATCTCTAAAAGAAACCTGTGAAATCTGTTGGGTTTTCCCTCCACCAAAATAAGAAATCCACCCTTCTTTTGTTGGTTCAAATAACTTCTTACCACTAGCAACTCCTCTAAAAGAAGTTACGGTTGATGTTCCTTTTCCAGTTGCAAAACTAAAAAACTTTGAGGTTTCAGTACCTTCTATAGTTGAAACAACTTTTTTTCCAACTTGTCTTGAAGTTACTTTCACATCAAAAAGCTTAGAAGTTGAACCTGTTTTTGATTCTGCTGTAAACTTATCAATAGTTATTTTATTTAATTTAGTTCTTAGACCCCAATTAAACTTCGCATCTTTTGAAAGTTTATCAATTCCAAATGCTTCTCTTTCTACATCAACTGCTCCTTTACCTATTGAACCTAAACTTGTTCCAAACAAATTTAAACCTAATCCTGTTTTTAAAGTTCCAGTTCCTAGTAGTTTACCTCTTTCACTAAATGTTAAATCTTTACCTAATGTTCCTTTACCTAAATCAGGAACACCTGATGATATTAATCCAGCACCAAAAATAGCACCACCAACTACAGGCGATGCTGCAAATAATCCTATGGCAGTTGCTGGTTGAGTTACAGTAGTTAATTTAAAGGGTTTAATAGATAAATCTTCTGCAGCTACACCTCTTGATGCTTGATACATTTGATAATCAGGAGAACTTGTTTTCTTTTCTAGTTGTTCTGTAAATTGAGTTTCTGCTTCTTCTACAGTTATTTTCCCAGCATCAATTTGTGATTGTAAATCAGTAGTAATATCACCAACTATTTTCTTTTCATACCAATTAGAAGGTGAACCACCTGTAACTGCTATTGCTTCCATTTGAACATCACCATAAGTTTTACCTTTATCGCCTTTCCAACTACTTGTATCTATTGTTCCTTTTTCTTGATAAGGAAGTGTTGGTATTTTTTCTTCAGCTTTTGGTTTACCATGACTTTTGTCCCATAAACCAAAAGCTGTTCCTAATTCAGAACCAATTAGACCATAATTACCATAACCAACACCTTCTTTAATTGTTGTTTTAACTCTACCTGGAACATTCCTAATTCTTTCTAACCGAGTTAAAGGAGGTGTACTTGGTTGTCCAATATTTTTTAATGCTGTTGCTCTAAAGTCAGTTGCAGATATTGAAGGTTGAATTTTACCTGAAGGAAGTTTAGTTGATTCAGCTTCACTTATATTTTTCTTATATTCAGGTGAACCATATTTAGATGCACTAAGATATGAACTTGCACTTGAACCACCACCTGAACTTCCACCTCCACCTCCTCCACTTGCTGATTGTGTTATGTTTGATAAACTACTTTGCTGTCCTTGATCAGCTGAACTGGTTGTTGAAGGTTGTGTTGTTTGACTTGCTGCTAAATATTTTTTTTGACTAACCGGTTTAGCTGGTGCTTTTTTTCTAAATATTCTTTTCTTAATTGAACTTATAATTCCCATTTAAAATGTATACATTTTAAACTTTAAATAGTTTTCTATTAAGTGGTAGTGAAAAATAAGAAGATTTATAAATAAGTAACACATTGAAACAATATGAGTTTAATACCTGAAGGAATGATGGGAGGAGTTGGTGGTGCGTTAGATACATTTATTTATATTATTGTTGGTATAATTTCTTTTCTTGTTGTTGGAAGTATTGTTAGTTTTTTTGTTTATAGAAGGTCACAAAGTAAAAGGTTTAATATACCTTTACTAATTATTACTCCTCGTTCAGATGGAAGAGTTGTTGAACTTAATAATGGATTAGGTGGATATTTCAAATCAAAAAAGGTAGGAGGAATTTCATCATTTAGAATTAAAAGAAAGGGAATAGGTATCGTTGACATCCCACCTCCTGCCTCAAGTTTTTTAACTAGTCCTAATAGAACTTTACTACTTGCACAAAAAGGTGTTGATGATTATGAACCAGTGATGCCTAACGAACTTGCTTATGTAGATACTTTTGATGGAGAAAAGCACGTTGCAATACTTAAACTAAAAGCTATTAACCAATCTGCAACTGCTTGGAATTGTGATAATTCAGAAACAGCTAAGAAAAGATTTACCTTCTCATCAGTATGGGAAAAGTATCAAGTATTAATATCTTTATTAACCTTCATTTTAATTCTATTTATTATAATGTATATTAATTGGATTGGTATGAAAGATGTTGTCACAGGATTAAAAGAAGTAGCTGACGTTTTGAAAGGAACAGCTGCACCAGTGATAACTCCAGGAGGATAAATGGAAGTTAATGAAAACAATATTCCTGAATACTATGAAGGCCAAGAACAACCAACACTTCCTTCTTATGGTAACATAGAAGATGATGTTAAAAACATTGTTGGACAAATAGATCCTAAAACTATTATTGATAATCTTAACCATGCACTTAAAGGTGAGCAGTGGAATAAAGAAGAGGGAGCTTGGGTTATGAATGCTTCTGGTAAATCATTAGTTAATGATTCATGTCGAGGTTCAGTTGTAAGTTATCTTACAGGTATCTTAACTAACAATACAACAATGGCAAACCTCGACGAGAAAAGGTTATCTTATATGATGGAAAGTGTTATTGAAACTATAACTAAAATGTTTGTAGTTAACTTAGAAGAGTTTGGTTTCGTTCCACCAGGAGAAAAGTACAAACAAAATATATATGAAAACAAAGGAACACCAGATTCAGCTAAGATGACTTTAGTTAGTAATATGATTTACAAAGTTTGTTACTTAGTATTTAGTCGTTCATTATTAGGAAGTGAGAGTAAAAGAATATTTAAGAGTTTAAATTTGAATGATAGAATGGGTTATGGTGGAACAGAAGATTCAGGTAAACGTGGTTGGACAGATAAATTATTTGGGAGAGGGTAAATTAGATGGGGTTTATAAATAATAAGAATGATGATAATTCTGAATTTGAACTAGGTAGTGTTGAAAATTATAAAGCTAATTCTGATGGTTCTTTCTCACATCAAGTTTTAGTAATGAAATCAATGTCAAGAGTAATTGAACTTGGTGGGCATGAGTTAGCTAGTGGTATTAATGAAACTGAATATGATACACAAAGAAAGACAACAAAGATTATTTATAAAGAAGATACAAGAGAAGCATTTGTCGAAGCAATTAAAATGGCAGAAGCTGTTATGAAATGTGATTATGATAAAGAATCAATTACTAAAATTAATGACTTAAGAGAATTATTAAAACCAATTAAAAAAGAAATATTAAAGGAACAATGGAATTATTGGTGTAGTTTAAATAAAATGGATAGAGCTGGATTTGTTAAAGATAATAAAACACCAGTTATGAAAAACTATTTACACTTGAAACTTCCATTTTTACAAGAATATAAAGATATAGAAATAGAAGTTTACCGAGAGATATTTGCCTTACTAGGTGAGTTAACTCAAAGAAGAGATTTCTATGGAACAGAGGATTTTGAGGCATAAAATGGGTGGTGGACTTTTAAAACTTACAGAGATGAATATATCTGAAGGTGAAGTACTTAATAGATTTTTTAAGAATAGAACAATAAAAAGAAATCAGAATTGTTTAGCTGCTGTTACTGGTGGGACAGGATGTTTATCTAAAGATGTTATCTTAAAGGGACAAACAAAATCACTTGGAGAATTATATAAATCTGGTAAGAATTTTGTTGATACTTTTTCAATTACTAAACCACCATATACAAGTGGAGGATATTATCCTATTAAAAGTAAATCAGAAATTATTGATAGTGGAATTAAAGATGTATTTGAAATAGAATTTGAAGATGGTAGAAAAGTAATTGTAACAAAAGACCATAAATTTTTTAAACGAGAAGGAGTAAAGTTTGTTGAAGAAATTGTTTCTAATTTAAAAGTGGGTAATAATTTAAGAGCTTATCCTAAAAATTATTCAGAAAATCATTTTAATAAAGCTAAAATAAGAGAACAAAAGAAAAGAGATAAATTATTTAATCCAAAAGAGATATGTAAAAAATGTAATACTTTATTTTATCAAGAAAAAAAAGGTAAAGGATTTAATAAAGTATTATGTAAAACTTGTTCAATTAAAAATAAAGTTAAAGCTAAAAAGAATTGGTTTGAATGGGAAGATAATTTATTAAGACAATTTTATTATGATATGCCTAAAAAAGATTTAGTGGAATTACTACCTTTAAGAAAGACTTGGTTAGCAATTATGCATAGAGCAAATAGATTATCTCTTAAAAGAAAAGATGAATTACAATGGATACAAAATGCCTTTGATTCAAAAAATAATCCTATGAAAAATAAAATAACTAAAGAGAAAGCAAGACAAAGTATAAATAAATATTATGAAACAAACAGCTCTTGGAATAAAGGAATTAAACAATGGGAATTTAAAGAACACCCTAAAGGAATGTTAGGTAAACATCATACAGAAGAAACAATAAAAAGTATAATCAAATCTACAAGAGGGAATAAAGCTCATGCTTGGTTGGGGGGAATAAGTTTTGAACCTTATGACTTTAATTTTAATAAGAGATTCAAAGAACAAATTAAAGTAAGAGATAATTTTTGTTGCCAAATTTGTAATGAAGAAAATAGTTTACATGTTCATCACATTGATTATAATAAAACTAATTCTAATGAAACTAATTGTATAACTTTATGTCCAAGTTGTCATACTAAAACTAATTTTAACAGAGAATATTGGGAGCAAGTTTTAAGTAGCTTTTTAATAAATAAATATGGGTATTTAAAATGTACACAACAAAGATTAAGTCAATAAAAAGTATTGGAAAAATTCAAACCTATGATTTGAATACTCCAAAATATCATAACTTTATTTTAGATAATGGAATCTTATCTCATAATTCTGGAAAAAGTTATACTTGTTTAAGGGTTGCAGAATTATGGTATAGGTTTCAGTTTAATGAGGACTTTCCAGTTCAGCATATTTGTTTTTCTATTGATGATGTAATGAACCTATTAAATTCTAAGAAGTTAAGGAAAGGAGAGATGATTATATTAGAAGAAGGAGGAGTTTTATTAAACTCTTTAGACTTTCAAAACAGAGTATCTAAATTATTTACATTTGTTTTACAAAGTTTTAGAAGTATGAACATAATTTTGTTAATTAACCTCCCAGTTTTATCAATGCTTAACAAATCAACACGACTTTTACTTCATTCACACATGATAACTTCTGGGATTGATTATAATACAAAGATTTGTAAAATAAAACCATTTTTTCATCAACTTAATCAACAAAGTGGAAAAATCTACCCAAAATATATTAGAATTAGACATTTGAATAGTGTTAAGAAGGTTAAAAGGTTTAATTATACATTACCTAACAAATATCTAATTAATGAGTATGAAAAGCTGAAGTTTAAGTTTGTTAGTGAATTAAATGAAGGATTTGTGAGAGAATTAGAGGAAAAGAAATCAAAAGAAGCAATTAAAATGTCTAGGAAAACCTTAACAGATGTTGAACAAGAAACATATGAATTAGACTCGAAAGGGCATAATCAGACAGAGATTAGTAAAATCAGAAACGTATCTTGTGAAGCAGTAAGGCAATGTTTGATTAGAATCGACCGTAAGGGCTTTCCAACACAAAAATCACGCAAAATACCTAAGAAAATCAACTAAAACAAGTTTAAACCCATATAACACTCCATTTTAACTTTACTAGGTAATGCGAGGTCTGTAAATAATAAGTAAAAAGGAGTAACATTCTACCCTAATCCATTAAATAAAGGATTTTGTCGCCAAGAAATAGTTGTTTCGTTGATATGATACACCTCACCAGTAGTAGTTTCACAAGTACAATCAGTGAAATCAAACTTGTCCATCATATATCTTATAGGATGTGTCTTTAATTCATTGGAGTATAGTAGTATAAAAACAATCAAAATAATAATAGCAAGTAGTGACAGGGCAGTGACAACTAATCCCCACTTGTATCTAAACCTAGCGTATGAATTTGCTTTCATATATTCTTCATAGGTAGGTGGAACAAACTCCATCTTACCCTATATATTCTGTTTCAACTATATCTAAATTACCTAACAAATCATAGTCATAACAAAAACAAACATTCATACTTGCATCAAATTTAGCGTCTGGATATCCTCCACAAATGTCATAGTAACAAGTGTATATTTTTTTCTCTTCAGCAACTTCCATATTGTATCCCCAGATTCCTACAGACAAAATACATAAGAATAATATTATAAATACTATTCCTATTGTTCTCCATACCTTCAACTTCTTGAGATTTATTTCATATTGTTCTTGATAGTTTATTTTATTTTCCATTTTTTATTTTAAAACAAAATATATTATATTTGTAAACATAAACATAGCAATAAAAGAATATCCAAATAAACAAATAAAACTTATTAAATACATTTGTTCAGTTGCAATCCAAACAATACTTTGAATTAAAACAACTACCATTACACTAATTAAAAATCCTAAGATATTATTTTTATAAAATTTAATTATTTCCATTTTCCCCTCCTTTCAGCATCTTCTTCATCTTTAAATATTTAGTCCTATAATAACTATACCCAACAAAGCTAAGAATAAAACAACCAAAGAAGAATAATATAATTCCCCAATATTCTCCAGGTGTTATTTCTTCTGCTTGTTTTGTTAATTCAAGTATTAAGTTTACCATTTATTTATTTCGTGTAAGTATGAATTTGCGATATTTTGTTGTTTATTTATGTGTTTTTATATGTAATTTTATTTAGTGCTTTTTCGCTTTTTGTCGGTTTTCTTTTTGATATCTGGTAAAATCCAAAGAATAAACGCAAAAATTACAGCTATAACATTAAGTAAAATTAGTTGTGGAAAATAAATCAGACAAATACCATAATCTTTACAAATATAACTAGCAGAAAAACCCGCCCCAATTATTGCAAACGGTGCTATATTCCAAAAACTCCAGAAAGCTAACACTTTAAGTATTGTTGGTAATTTCATCTTCAAAACAACTCCTTCCTCAATTCTTTTATTTTAGCTCTATCTTTATATCTATAATATGGATAATTTAATACATTAACTTTAGGATTTTGTTCAACCCATATTCTTAATGATTTTTGTTTAATTAATCTCTTTTTAGATTTAGATAAACTTCGTAATGCTTTTATCAGTTTAATATTCTTAGGATTATCTAAGTGATGAGGATATTCTTTATAAGTCTGTTCTGACATTACCATCTTCACCACAGCTCCTCGTATGATTCAAGTGCATCAACAGGACTAACTTTTGTATAAATTCCTGTCGTTGATAAGTCCTCATGCCCTAACAGAACTTGTAATTGATTAATTGGTAATTTCTTTTCCATCCACCTTACTGCAAACCCATGTCGTAAACTATGGAAGTGCAAATTAGTTTTAGTTAACTTTGCTTTTCTAATATAATTCTTTAATGCAATTTGTAAGGACCTAATTCCTGATTTTTCATTTTTAAATTTCATTGGAATTTCTTTCATATACTTTTGTGGAAATCCTTTTGGTAAAGAAACAACTCTATCCTTCCCGCCCTTTGCATCTCGGATAAATATTCTCTTAGAATTAATGTCAATATCTTCTTTTCTTAAATTAACAATCTCACTAATTCTTAATCCAGAATGAAATCCTAATATGAAAGCTAACTTGTGGTGAGGTTTCTTAACTAAGTTAATCACTTGATTAAATTCTTCCTCGCTAAAATAGATTGGAAGTTTCTTTGGTTTTCTTTTGCCTGTTCTTGTTTGGTATTTCATTCTTCTAAAGCAATTACTTCCTCCTCTGTTTCTGGTATTGAAACTAAAACTCTTGAATAATTAAAAACTTCCCACATTCCTTCTTTATTTAAATAAAAATTAGGTAAATCTTTGTATTCACATTTCATTTTTATTTTCTCCATTTAAATCTTGCTCTAACTAATGAACCTATCATCCAAGCTGATGCTCCAGATAAAAATAAAATAAATGCTTCTGGATAAAATCCTAAAGTTAATTGTGTACCAAAATAATAAAATCCAACTGCAATTAATCCTCCAATCATTGCTGGAAATATAACACAAAAATAAATATTTTTCAATCGAATTATTTTTTTGTTTTCTTTTTCCATCTTGTTTATTGCGAAATTTAGTGTTCTTTTTTCACGAAAGTATTACGTATAAAGGGTATTTAAACCTTTCGTCTATTACCTAGTATGCGAAAGTAAGTTAGTTTCCCTCCGAGTTCTTACAACCAAGATTATGTGTAGTTTATTCATTGTTTGTTTCGCTTTTTGTTGGTTCTTTTTGAAATTTAGCATTAAACCACAAAAGAATAAACATAACAATTGCTGTTATGAATAGCCCAAGAATAATTCCTTTAATAGTGGGCGTACCAATACAATTAGTTACACAACAATTTAAAGTATCTGGACAATTCTCTAAATTACATAATCTATTTGATTCTATACAATTTTCCCAAGATACAAACTTCTCCCAAGTCCAAAATTCACTCATTTTCCTACCTCACCTTTAGTATCTTCCATATTTTCTTTAAAAAGATAACCAATTACAAAACCAATTACAACTCCACCAAGAAAAAGTAAAAAATCTTCTTCAAATATCATTCCCCTACCTCAAACAAATTTGTATAATAAATTAATTTACTAATATGCCAACGATTAGCAAGAGCATAAAATCCTAATGTTAAATGAATTTGACTAAGTTCAACTCCAGAATAATACATATTTAAAAGTCCTTCAATTAAATCTTGTTCATTAATTGTTATTTTTATTGTTATTTTATTCATTTTCCATTTTCGTGTAATATTAATTTACATTTTTTCTGATAATATTCTTTATTCTTAGCTTTAACTTCTGGTCTTTCACGATATTCTTTTCTCTTAGCTTTAACTTCTGGTCTTTGATAATATTCTTTTTTCTTAGCTTTAGCTTCTGGTCTTTCACGATATTCTTTATTCTT
>Ga0207997_1001343_pt1 | contig 12759 bp, 29 predicted proteins | sample AntAceMetag02UKN_FD_184777 | JGI IMG/M metagenome (GOLD analysis project Ga0207997, IMG submission 184777) | Saline lake microbial communities from Ace Lake, Antarctica - Antarctic Ace Lake Metagenome 02UKN (SPAdes) (version 2) | ecosystem: Environmental > Aquatic > Non-marine Saline and...
ATACTTAATAAAGACTTACACAAATGAAAATGAATTAGTATTAGACTTTACAATGGGAAGCGGTACAACAGGAATAGCATGTAAAAACTTAAACCGTGATTTTATCGGGATTGAACTTGATGAAAAATATTTCAAGATAGCAGAAACAAGAATTAAAAAAGCTGTAAGGCAAGATGAGCTATTCAGCACTGAAGAAATTCAGGAGAAAATATATATACAGGGGGAATTATGAAATTAATCAAAGGTGAAGCACTTGAAGAAATGGCTTTATGCAACAACGGCTTCTGAAATTTTGAAAAACATCTATGCAGTGATGGATACTATAGAAGGCTCTACATTAAAAAGCAAGATAACAAGAGCAGATGAGTTTTTAAAAACTATTAAACAAACAAGGGAAGTAAAGGAGATCAGGGGATATGTCAAACAAGACAGAGAAGAAGCTCACGGAGAATTGTCGTTATTCTGAAGCCCTTACTGGATCAATTCTTTTCAGGAATGCTGTAGGATTTATGAACGGTTTTGCATTTGGGCTTTCCCCAGGAAGTTCAGATGAAATTGGTTGGAAAGAAAAAATCATTACTCAAGATATGGTTGGTAAAAAAATTGCAATTTTTCAGGCAATAGAAATTAAAACCCTCACAGATAAAATCAGCTATGAACAGATAATTTTTTATCTAAGGGTAAGATTGGCTGGTGGGATTGCTCAAGTCTATACAGAAGATAGGTTTCTATCTTGTGATGAAATTATGGCCTTCCCCAGGAGAAAAGAGAAACCAGAGGATAAATCTAAATATGAGAAGATAATCTCTAATTTGTCTAAACTTGCAAATTTATAACATTGGGTAAAAAAGGCTTTACAAGTGGGTTACAATGTAGTAATATACTAATAACGGAAGATGAGATGAAAGAAGCAAAATTTATTAAGAAACTTAAAGATTATAGAGGTGATGCAAGACTCTATAAAGTCAATGAACCTGTAGAATTTGATCGTGATTATGTCCTAGAAAAGTTTATAAAAAAAACCAGCTATATCATTGTATCTGCCACTAATGTTATGTTTAATGGCCCTGAAACTTATATCTTCCCTGCTGATAAGAAAGGGAATGTTATTAGTTGGACTGAATTAGAAGGATCACGAAAAGGGACACTTAGCCATAATAAGGTTTTAACTGAAATAGGGTATTCAATAATATGATCATCGGGGCTGTGAAAGGGTTCGACAGTCAGCACAACCTGAAAAGGAAATGACTGGACGGGGTTTCGATTACCCCCAGCTCCACTCACATAATTTTCACATGGAGGATAACATGGAAGAAGCAAAGGCAGAGGCAACAAGAGTAAGAATGAATTTTGCAATCAATACAAAGGGAGTTTTCACCCCGAACATTACAGCCGAAGCAGAAACAGTAGAAACTGCAACCAAGTTGCTACTTGATGCAACTGTAGAGATGAACAAATTTGCAGGGGCAAATAATTTTAATACTGAGTACTGAGCCAGTGGGGAGGCATAGCCTCCCCTATTTTAATGGAGGGTAACATGGGAGATAGAGCACAGGTAAAATTTATTACAGAAGAGAAAGATATTTATTTTTATACACATTGGGATGCTTCAAGGCTAGAAGATACTGTTGTAAATGCTCTAAAAAGAGGTACTGGTAGACATGATGATCCTGAATATTTAGCAAGAATAATATTCTGTGAAATGGTAAAAGACAGCATATTGGAAACGACTGGATATGGCATTGGCTTTGATCAGCATGGAGATGTCAATAGAGTAATAATTGTTGACTGTGATAATCAGGATGTCACATTTTTCAATGGTACAGTAAAAGTATTCAGTGAGTTCATAACGGAGGAATCATGAGCAAAATATACGGAGATGAAAATACAATTAAAAAAGCAAGAGATGCAAAGCCAGGGGATACAATATCATATGTAAACTGGGAAGCTATTGATGAATTACCGGACGAATTTGAATCACGAATCGAAAAAGTAAAATTTGATATCAATAAAGATTTTGACTTAACGGGTGATGATATGTATTATCCTCATGCTGATTTGATGAATCGAATTGCAGAAAAAAGAGGAATCAGTGGTACTCTTAATTCTAAAATTGAAACTATTACTGAAAATATTAATATAAACCCTTTGCTATGTAAACAGTTAGAAGATCCTCCAACAATACAAAAAAAAATAGTAGGGATGAGAGTAACTAAAGTAGGTTATACCCTTGAAATAGATGGGACATTAAAGCCATCTTTACCTTGTACTGTTGATTTTAATGTCTGGAATCGTTGCTGTAATGAATGGTCAAAAGAAGAAGAAAAAACAAATGGCTATGATAAGTCTATTCAAAAAGCAATGCCTAATGGTAATATTTATTATGAACTTGAATATTATGATAAGAAAACAAAAAAGAAAATCCCATATAAATTTTTCCCTAAGTATAATACAAAATATAAAAGGAATGCTCATTTTGAAAAATTGAAATTATTTGATCAAAGAAATGCAGATACAAAAAGTAAAAATGTTGTCGTTCGGACAATTATGGGGATGCCAACTGGCTTTTTAGCAGAAGAATTAAAAGAGGGCTATTTTATAGTTTACAGAATTTGTCGATCAAGAAACATATTAAAACTTGAAACTGCTGCTAATTTAAACAGGATCAGCAAAGGGGATACACCCTCTTCTGCAGCTGCAATTTTATTCACTCCCGATGAAGAAGAGATGGAAGAGGTTGCTGAAGAAATGATCCATGAAGAAGATGCTTTTGAAACTGAAGATATTATACCTACTAAAGAAGAAAAGCTTTTGGGAATATTCCAGACATATGAAAAGCTGGAAGAATTATCAACAGATGATAAAGCCGTAATTGGTAAATGTATCAAATGGCTGAAGAGCAAACCGGATCAGAAAAAAGACAATTATAACACACTATGGGATACAATTATAGTCAGATTAAAATCAATTGAACCCCATGTTGATATCGAACATTATGTAGATCGTGATTTTGAATAGGAGTTGATGATGGATCAGCTATCTTTGAAAACGGTAAAAATTAGAAAGCCTCATAAATGTTGGGGGTGTACTAAAGAATTTTCTATCGGAACAGAAATGATAAAAAGTGTCTCTGTGGATCAGGGAGAATTTTCATCTGTATATTGGTGTAAAGAATGTAATGACTTTTTAAAGACAGTAGAGGGTTGGCAAACTGAAGATGGTTTTGCTTATGGTGAATTGAAGGAGTTAATAGATGGGTGAAAAAGAGCCATGGAATGAATTAGGAGACTGGGAAAGATTAGGTATGAATAATATACCTGGAGAATTTAGGGAAAGATATGAATTTAAGTCTATAAGAATAGGTGATAATGAAAAGATATTTTTCCGTAAACGGGATCCTAATAAATGGTCTCTTAATCAATACGGGAGGGGATAATGGGTGTTAAATCTACAATTATATTGACAAGAAAAGAAGCTGTACAAAAATACAAAGAACTCTATACTGAGCTTAACTGTATAAATGTCCCTATACAAAACAAAATGTTAGAGGATATTCTGGAAAATATGAATGATTCATTTCATAATGGTGAAGGTTTTGAGAACTATATTATCAGGGGAGATGAATGATGGAAAATAAAACAGGTGGGCCAGCTTATCCATATGTAGTTACAGAACCACCATATCAGATAGAAGAAGGTATGACTCTCAGAGATTATTTTGCAGGGCAGGCATTACTTGGATATTCTAATAAAGAAAATAGAATGTCATTAATAGAGACCGCAAAAGAAATGGATGTACCTATGACTCCTGATGATATAAATGGACAATTTGCAAAAGCTTCTTATCTGATGGCTGATGCAATGATAAAAGAAAAAAATAGTACTTTACAATAACGTTACAATGTAGTAGTATATGGATGGAGGATGAACATGATAAAATACCTAGAGGTACCCGATTTCCATTACGCTCCTGAATGGAGTGAGATATCAGAAAAATGTGCGGAGGCTGTACGGATTGCAGCAATAGAGAATAAAGTTGATTTTATCGCATTACCGGGAGATTTTTTTGATAAACCGTTATATGCCAGTAACCGAAGCAAATATAATATTGTAAGAAAGATTATAAAAAGCTGGTTAGCAGTATGCCCTGTTGTAGCAATAGAGGGAACCCCAAGCCATGATGCAATTGGATGTTATGGCCCATTGGAAGAAATGGGACTTGTCTTATTAAATCCTAAGAAAGTTTATGGATATTATCCTGATAGATTTATCAAAACACAAAAAAGATTTAATATTCATGAAATTAAAAAAATTGACAAAGAGGAAGACTTGGGATGCATCCTCTTCGGAATCCCAGAATTAAACAAGTCTAATATTCATGCTAAATTATCACGCTCTGCAGAAGAAGGAAATGCAGAAGCAGTTAATTTGCTCTCCCAGCACATTCAAGAATTTGTCGGCCCGATGAGGTTGAAATATAAAGATATCCCAGCAATAGGATTAATTCATGGAGCTATTAGTGATACAAAAAAAGAACATAGCACTGATGTAGTTATCAAAGCATCTGATATTGTAATTGATACTGATATTCTTAGGCTTGCCGATCTTGACAGGTGGAGTGCAGGGCATTTCCATTGTAAGTGGGAATCAGAAAATATATGTTGTGGTTATGCAGGTTATCCTGGAATAGATTCTAATCCGTGGGGAAAGAGGGATTTTGTACCGGCTATGAATCTGATAGAGATTACAGATGAAAGTAGCCCAAGAGTTCATGATATTATTCGTATTCCATATGGTACTCCGATGCGTAAAAAGATATCATCATTAGATAACGTTTTCCAGAATTCAAATGTTGCTTATTGGATTGAAACAGATGACCCCGATGAAACACTCCCCGAAGGGCTCCACCCTTGGAGCCGGATAACATACATTGAAGAGCAAACCGAAACCCGAAGGGTTACAAAAAAACAGGCTGAAGAAGCAAAAACCTTATGGGATCTTTTTAAATTGATTGATCCTGAAGTAGATCCAAAATTAAAAGAGTTGGTTGATTCTATCCCTGTATCCCGGAATAATATTGACGGGAATAAACTGGATGCAAGACTGACCAGTGTAAAAGTTTGGGGTTGCATATTGTTTGATGATAAAGATTTTTACTGGGATCTTACTCAATTAGCTACAGGGCTTAATCAGTTAATTGGAACTAACGGTAACGGAGATGGTAAAAGTTCAGCATTAGGGTTTTGCTCTTTTCATCCTCAAATTATTGGAAAAGATACAAAATCAGGTAGAGTATCCGCAGTAAAAGATTTTTTTGATAAACCAGATAGCGGTTATGAAAAATACGGAATTGTCAATGGGCAGAAGCACCATCAATTAGTTACCATTAAAGGAGCACATACCCAGAATCCTAAAACAGAATGCTATCTTGATATAGACGGGATTCCTCAATTAGAGAAAGCAACATTCGATACTATGAAAGAAAAGTGTGAAGAGCTGTATGGGAATTATAAAGATTACTTATTAACTACCTTTTATGAACAACCTCAACAGTCCCGTAATCAAAGATCCGGATTAATGACAGCAACAATGACAGAGGCCAGGAATCTGGTTCAGAATATTGCTGGGATAGATCGGGAGAAAGAGAAACGGTATGCCCTAGATCAGGTTGCAGCAAATGAAAAAGATGAGCAACAATTGAATTCAGATATCAATGCACTGGAGAAATATGCTGAGGATATTGATGAGCTGGAAGGATCTGCAAATCTTAAAACAATAGATATAACAGCTTTAAATTGTAAACTTAAATCCGAAGAAATAAGAGGCATGACAGCTAAAAAAGAAACAGCATCCTTACAGCTAAAGTATACTGAAAACGAAAAGGCCAAAGCAGAGCAAACTAGAAAACAAACAGATATAGTAAAGTTAGGCACAGATATTGGTAATAGCAAAAGAAGGATTCTTGAATATCAGGCTGTTGCTACTAATCTCAAAACTAATCAGGATAATATCCATACAGATGATGAATCAAAAAAACTTGAACAGGATTATTCTAATCTGCTAATCGAGTATAACCGGATTATGGGAGAATTCGAAAAATCAGTAATAGCACAGGGGACAACTAAAAGAGAGCAGCAAACTATAATTGATAATGCAGAGAAAACAAAATTATCTCATAATAGAGAAATAGAATTAATATCAGAGCCATGTGAAAATTGTGGATATATTAAACCGGATATACAAAGCCAGATTGATGAGCTTAATAATAGCATCAGCCTCTTGGATGAATCTATAAAAATGTCGGGTGATAATATTGCATCAATGATTGACCTTGTAAAGCCTGAGATAGTTGAGCCTATTAAACCTCCTGAATCATTAACAGAATTCGAACGTGAAACAATACAGGATGCAGTTACCGAAGGGCTCAAAGCAGAGACAGCAATTGCAGAACTTGAGGAAAAACTAAAGGAAAGTTATACCCTATTAGATCATTGTAAAAAAGATTTGCATAATATTATTATTGATGACGAAATTGATTTTCTCCTACCAAAGTCAGAAGAAAAATTAGCAACTGCCAGAAGAGTTTACACTGAAATAAAATCTGATATCAGCACCTTTGAAGCAGAAAAGAAAGCTATAGAAGATAGACTGGAGAAAGCTAAAAAAGGTAAACAAGAACTTGAAGATAAAAGGAAAAAGCTCTTAACCTCTGAGGTAAACAAAAAGAACTGGAATTACATTGCCAAAATGTTAAATCCTGATAAAATCCCGGCTCTGGAACTTGATATTATCCTGGACAGCATTGATGTAGAAGCCACCCGTAATATTAAACCATTTCTAGAAGGCAGATATTCATATCATACTGAGACACAAAAACAGGGTGATAAGAAATCTGTAGATAAGTTTGATGTCATGATCCATGATGGAGAATCCGGAAAATCTTTCAGTATGTTCTACACTAACCCAGGTAATAAAGCTTTCTATTCAGACTGCTATATTAAAGCACTAATCAGGAAACGTAATGAAAGGCAAATGAGATCATACAGCCCGATAATATATGATGAGGCTGATGGACCTGTTAATCCTATTAGGGTAGAAGCATACTATAATATCCAGGAGGCATATTTCCGGGATGAGAAAGTATTAATTGTGTCCCAGAAAGATATCAGTACTGCATATGTCAAGAAGGTATTCAATATTGAGGAGATGAAGTCATGAATAAGATAATAATAAATCCACATCATTGTACTGAGAACGAATATAGACAATTGAAAAATTATCTAACAGATCTTGGCTGGGATTGGCAAGAAATTTCTAGTGGGGATGAAGAACCCACTGAGGAGCTAAAATCATGAAAAAAGAATACGTATTAGACCTCTCAAGAGAAAATTGTCATGCTTGCCATATGCCACTTACAAAGGATATCCCTAACCAGCAGGAATACTGCACCCATTATGCTTGTCTTATCAGAAATATAAAATTCACTATTCCGACAGTTCTGAAAGAGGCAAAACATGCCTAAAAAAATAGATGCCTCTACCTGGTTGAAAAAAGCTGTTGAAGCAAACCTGAATTATCTTCTTACTGAAATTCTTGCTGATAATATCTCATGGGGGAAGTCACCAGAATCGATTGAGGTAAAATGTGGCAATATCACATGTTTTATAGACATAGAAAGGAGCACACCATGAAATTTAATTCTGGCTATACAGCACAACCAATTCAAACAAATATGTCAACCTTTCATATCTTCAGTAGACCAACTAAATTATATGAATGTGTTCATTGTAATAAGGTTACTGGAAAATGCAAAATACCAAATAGATGTATACATAAAACTGTATTCGGAAAGTGTGGGTTGCCATTATGAGTAAAAAAGATAGACGGAGGATGAGAGATGAAACAGTTTAATTTAAATGACTATGTTTATATTAAACTAAATGATAAGGGCAGAGATATATATTATCACCAATATGATAATATAAATAGGTTTTATGGTAAAATAATGATCAAGCCCAAAATGCCAAAAGAGGAAAATGGTTATTGTAAATTACAAGCATGGGAAATGATGAAAATATTTGGTCAACATTTAGGAATGGGAACGGATGTGCCTTTTGAAACAACTGTATATTTTGATGATAAAGATATAAAAAATAAGGAGGAAAAGAATGTCTAAAGTAATTTGGATTGATGTAGAGACCACAGGATTAGATCACAAAACAGACACAATCATAGAGCTAGCTGCGCTGTATGAAAATGGTGATGATAAAAGTATTTTCCATCTCTATATATTACCGGATAAAAAGCCGATGGATTTTGAAGTTATTGAAGATTTAACCGGGATTACCTGGGAGTACTTGGAGAAGAACGGGATCTGTGAACCCGAAGCCTATGGGAAATTTGCTAAATGGCTGGGCTCTCATATTGATAAATATAAGAAAACTGATAAGGCAATCTTTGCAGCTTACAATGCCAGATTTGACAATGATTTTATTCGGGAATTCTTCCTGCGTAATTATGACAACTATTTTGGTTCTTGGTTCTATTCTGCACCACTGGATATTATGGGAACAGTAATTCAATGTGTAAGGCTGGGAAAGATTCCTGTACCTGAGAATTTCAAAAATCAAACTACCTGTGAATTCTTCGGGATCAAACACAAAAGTCATAGTGCTATTGAAGATATAAAGGCTTCCAGATTAGCACAGTTGAAGATGGAAAAACTATTATGCTCCTAATAATTTACGTAATAATCACCATCCTATCATTCAAATTCTTCAGCACCTTTATTGTAGAAGAACGGGATAGCATGAGTGTATCAATCTTGATAATCATGTCAGCAGGTTGGCCAATTGTGTATATAGTTTTTCTTATATTAGCTATGAAGAAACTCTGGAGGAAGATAAAATGTCGGATATTGAAAAAACTCTTGACAGTGCAATAGCTTACTTTCAGGATATCCTTGACAATCCAGATAGAGTAATTAAATTCAATCCTCCGGAACACCCACCTGTTTCCATTAAATACCTAAAATCAATATGCAAACATATAGGATGCTCTGGAGTAGATCCTTGGAAATGCCCAGGAGATCCTAACTGCCATATTTTACAGGAGATATTAAAATGAACAAATGTGAAACATGCAAAGAAAAAACTGCCAATAATTGCCAGCTCTGCTTTCTTGCAGAACAGAAAAGAAGAATCAGCATTGAAAGAAAGTATATTGCAACACTGGCGTTGATAGATAAAATTCATGCTGCTGTTAAGAATATTCAGAGCGGGGTGATAAAATGACAGATAAAAAAACAATATCGTTCAGTATGGAAATAGAAGAATATAATTTAATCAGTATAGCTGCTAAAACAAAAGGTATGACTCCATCAGGCTTCTGTAAAATGACAACTTTTACATATCTTACTAAATCTCCACCAAAAGGCGTTCTTGCAGAATTAGCCCGTAGCAAAGACGCAATGTAATAAATGTATTTACATACTACTTTTCCTTGAAGTACAGCCATTCATAGTTTATACCCTATGTTTGTAGGGTATTTTAGATAACCCTAGCAATAAAAAACCAGTCCCGTGGAGGATGAGTCCGGGAACTGGTTAATGAAAGAAAGCTGATACATATATAGTACTACTTTGTATCAGCTTTATCAACCCCATTGATAATATACTGCCTCTTATCTAAATGATTACCACCAGTAAAAATTCCAATAGCTGCAGACAATGCTGTAAACCAGCCTCCCCAAATAAGAGGATCGGACCAGCCACGAATAAAGAATCCTATTGCGACAGCAACCAAAATCCAGATTACTAATTGTGTTAATTTCCATTTCTTATTCTTCATCTTGCAAACCCCTGTATAAAATTAATTATAACACTACCTACTAGTCCACCAATTAGAACCTTATTCGCCACCAAGTAGAATTTCAATTGCTTCTGACAATCTATCAAATCCTGTGATAGCCCTTCCGATACTTTCACTTGCTTTGCCCGCCGTGCTTCCAGCTTGTCTAAGGATGTCTGATGCTCTTTGGTTTCTATCTGCCTCTGCCGTGAGAAATTCCGTGAGTCTTGCTTCTGATCTAAGATAATCTTCTCTAAGTTTTGTATATCCAATGTCAAGCTCGATATTAAGTTGTTTGAGTTCTGCAATTCTATCTTGTGAGTCAACATCTCCGATCTGATTTGATCGCCAATATCCGAGCCCAAAACCAGCACTGAAAAGAAGAATAATAATAATAATGATAATGAGAGCCTTTTTATATCCATCCATACTACCCCCGGGATTACTTTTTACCCTTGCCTGTTTTTAAAGGCTTGTGTCCACCTCTTCCAGCATTTGCTCTTGTCCCTTTTCCTGAACCATTTTTCTTTGGTGTTCCTGATCCTCTTTTTGTTGCCATAATATTGCTCCTTTTAATTTATCCTGCACTTTTAAAGTCTTTCGATATACTACCTACAATTCCACCCATGATTGGTGTAAGGTTACCAATTATTAAAATGATTACCTTATCATTACCTTCAGGGATAGCCCATTTTGCTATAACAAAACTAAGCCCTCCTATCAATAATAATATCAAGGTGAACATATAAATCTTTACTTTCAATTCTGGTTTTACTGCTGCCATTCTATATGAGCCCACTTACGCTCTTCCCCAATAGGTTTAACATGCTCAATAAATTCTTTCTTGCTCATCCTAATCCCATACCCTGCATGATCAATATAGTTTGAATGAAAATCACCCCAGGGATCTGCAAGAATAAGATCCTCACCATGAATTCCTATTACACAAAATGCATGCCCTTTTAAACCGGGGAAAGATCCTGAGGTCATTACGACTTTCCCCTGTTCGATTAATTCCAGATAATTTTCAAAAGTAAGATGTGTATTAAAATCAGAGGCACGTTTCCCTGTAACGAAAAAACTTAAATATGCCCCATATGCCCCATGAATTTCGCAGGGTGGTATTCCTTTCGACCACGGGTATTTTTTAAGACAGAAACTTTTCGCATTCTCTGTACTTAATAATTTCATAAAATAATCATCATCGGCAAGACCAGAGCTATTCCCATACATAATATTATTACCACGCAAGAACATAACATAAGAAGTTGGCATACACGCAGCCCATGGCCTGATAGTATTATTCCTCTGGGTATAATAATCTTCAGTTGATAGGTTAATCTTCATGGCTAGCCCTTTTCAAACGAAATTCCAACCTCTGCATGCTTACTATCAATAGTCACTAATATTTTATCTAACTGTCTTAAATCATGATGACTTCTTAAATATTCCATGTTTCGCTCCCTTATTTTTATTATCGGTTGATTCTAAGGAAGCTCTACATAGCGGTCCTGTGAATGGATTATTGGTTATCTTCTTTCTAATTCACTATCAGTAAAAGGTTCTGCACTATTAACAAATAGATAACCTGATACTACTGACCATACAACAACTAATATACCTGTTATTACTACATTATTTTGTTCCTCTTTGGGTAGTTCTGACCATTTCAAAGAAGTACATCCACTTAATACAATAAGTAATACCATTACTACAATTATAATTTTTTTCATTTTAATACTCCAATATGATTTCACCACGACCACCAGCACCACCAGCTCCAACACCAGCACCACCAGCACCACCAGCACCAATTGCGTAAGTAATTGTTTCACCAGGAGTGACTGTTGATAGAATAATAGCTATATCTCCACCTTGTCCGTCTGTTCCAGAACCAGTTCCACTACCACTTGCCATACCAGCCATACCCCCATTTCCTGACCTTAAACCAGCTCCACCAACCCGTCCATTTGTTACACGAAATCCATAACCTCCAGGGCCACCAGTAACAGATGTGCCATCCCAAGTAGTTGTTCCACCAGTTGATCCATCAACAAGAGAAGCACCAGCACCTCCTCCTCCTCCTCCAATGATAGTAGCTTTAACTCTATATATATTATCGGGCACTACCCAAGAAGTACCACTGACTAATGTCTCAATTCCACTTAATGTTCGTATTACTCCTGAATTAAAAGTTGCTGTTGCATTAAAAACAGTTGAAGACTGAAAAGTTTTTTTCTCATGCACATCTTCCGCTTTCAAATATTGCGTATTATCCAATACCCTATCATAATCTGACTTCTTAGTATTTTTACCTATTGTTACTGTAGCACTTGAAAATGCCATTATTTACCTCCCATAGAATTTATTATCCATTTCAGGTCTGTTTGTATACCTGCTAAATCTGTCTGTACTTCTAATAAAATTAGATCCCTATCAGTATCTATCTGTTCTACTTTGTCCAACCGACCACCACATGATAATATTGAATTATCTGTTGTTGTTTTCCATGCTGATAAATACCATACAAACCCCAGAATTGATACAAGCAGAGTAATAATAGTTATACCACTCATTATGAAATTTGTCTTTTCTGTTATCTTCATTTAGTACTCCCTACCACCACTTCGATTTATCAAAACTTTCTGGATCGCTACTATCAATAAAACTATCATCATCACACCAGTACCCGGCATTCTGTAATGCATATTGTTTCTGTGCAGTAGACCAATCGGGATCCCATGTCTCCATAGAACCACCACCAAGAGCTGTAGAAAATACAGGGCTATCACCCGTCCATGAGCCTACCTCTGCACCAACTCCTTTTAAATCGTCTACTTCAACAGTGATCTTATTGTTTATAAAGTCCTTACTAATTTTGTTTATCTCTACCCGTAAACTATTAATCCATT
>Ga0207997_1001346_pt1 | contig 12750 bp, 24 predicted proteins | sample AntAceMetag02UKN_FD_184777 | JGI IMG/M metagenome (GOLD analysis project Ga0207997, IMG submission 184777) | Saline lake microbial communities from Ace Lake, Antarctica - Antarctic Ace Lake Metagenome 02UKN (SPAdes) (version 2) | ecosystem: Environmental > Aquatic > Non-marine Saline and...
TAGTACAGAAAACTGCACTTGGTAATGCTACTGGATTAAAAGCAACAATAAAAGTTGATTGTGCAGGTACAGCAGGTAGAGAGTTTTTACTTCTTGGTGAAGGAGAAACAGACAGAACTAACTTTGATAATGGTTATTCTGTTCAAGGTCAAGTAGGACAAAATTTAAAGATTTTAAGACAATCAGATGGTACAACAAGAGCAGAAGTAGCAAATTCTTGGGGTTGTGATGGTAATTACCATATATATGAGTTTTATAAAGAAGATGGTAACATTACAGTTAGAGTTGATAGTGTTACTGTTATGAGTGTAGCAGATAATACATATGATGTTACTTCAAATACTAAAATAGGTATTGGAAGTAGATGGGGTTCAGCACCAGACAAATATATTATAAATGTAAAAGATATTTATTATATGACTAATGAATCTTCAACAGCAGGAACAATCACACCAACATTAATATCACCAACAGATAATACTTATAGTAATGTTTATGAACAGAACTTTACATTTAACTATTCATCCAGTAATGGAAGTATAGCAGACACTTGTCAATTATGGACTAACGAAACTGGAACATTTACTTTAGAAGAGACACTTCTTTCAACTGGAACAACAGGAATTTGTTATCAAGAAAATGCAACAAAAGCAACAGCTTGTGGTGGATTAAGTACAGGGGTTTATAATTTCTCTAATAATGCAAATGATGGAGACGCAACAACTCTTGTTGGTACTATACCTATTGAGTTAAGAATAAATTACACTATTCCAACAGGAACAGTAGGCGCAATATGGGAACTTGCAACATATGATAGTAGTAGTGTAGATTATGATGATATTAACCACACATTACCAAATAGTTGTTTAAGTGGAGATACTTTAGAACTTAGGTATAAAACAAATACATCTTTCCCACAATCATCTAGATTTTATCAATGTTATAATTCTTCAAGTGAATGGAAAACTGTGTTTTCTAGTACAACTGAATTAGGTGGAAATCCGTATTTTATAGCAGAAGAATATATTTGGTGGAATATAACAGGAACATTGAATGTTAATACAACTATAAATATCTCACACACATTCAGCACAGATGGTGCATACATTTGGAACATTGGTTGTAATGCAAGTGGAGTTAATCTAACTTTCGCAACAACTAATTATACATTAACAATAGATACTGTATCTCCAATAATTACAGCAGATAGTTACTTCACTAATAATAAAAAATTCGTATTAAATGGAACTCTTGAAGGTAACATTAACTTTACAGATGATAGAGATATATATTCGGTAAATATTACTTGGGGTAATGGTACTGCTTTATTTGGTACAACTAATTTAGGTTTAGCATCTTATCAATATAATCTAAGTGCAAATATTGGAACACCGGTAGGTAGAGATAATATAACTGCGAGAGTATGTGATTCACATACTGCTTTAGAAATAACAAAGATTGATACTAAAATAAAAGATAAAGAACTAAAATATGTGATGGATAAGTTTTTAATCTTTGAGTATGAATGGATTAAAGTATATCCAAAAGATAATATTAATTATGATGCACCAACAACAGAAAAGAAAAAGGATAGATATTCATTCACATTTAATAAAAAAAAAGTACTTGATGAAAAAACTATAGTTAGTGATCAAGAAGTATTCATTGTTGAATCAAGTCATAAAATAGATATAGATGTAAAACAAAATTATAATGGTCATTTAATCATTCCTGATATTGGAGATAATGGTTATTGGTTAGACTTTGAGAATGATGAAGCTACAAAGTACTCTATTAAAAGAATAAGTGATTATAAAGTTGAAGTTACAGTTTATGGTCTTAAAAGTAATAAGATTGAATTTAATTCCATTGGTGAGTTAAACTGTGTATCAGAAACATTTACATTCAATAACATTAATCCACAAGTTGGATATGAATCCCCTGTGTTATCTAACTATAATAATACGTTTACATTAAACATTTCAAGGGATACAACTTATTTAACTTCAATCAATGCAACATTGCATTATAATAATACTGCTTACTTTGCAGGAAGTACAAATAACTTTACAGTTTATGCTTTAGCACCTGTAGTTACTGATTCAAGTTTAATTCCATTGTACTGGACTTTAAACCTTAATGGCGATTATTACAATACTTCTACTTATTATCAGAATGTAAGTAATTTCTTTTTAGATAATTGTTCTAATTATACAACAGTTGCTTTAAACTTTACATTGTATGATGAAGGTAATGGTTCTAATGTTAATGCAGACTTAACAGGAAGCTTTACTTATATATCAAATGGTTTATCAAAAACTTATTCCTTATCGCAGACTGATGTGCCTCAAGTAAAGATGTGCATATCCCCTTCTTATGCAACATTTACTGGTAGCTATTATGTTTATTATCAGTCTGCGATTTATCCTCAAAGGAGGTATTATGATTACAATGCAGCATATAGTAATATAACATTAGATGTTCCTCTTTATGTATTAAGTGTTGATGATGGTATATATGGTAGGTTTGAAGTAACAGATAACAATTTTAATCTTTTAGAAAATGTTACTATTACAATGGAAGGTTTAGTTGGTGCTTCTACTGTAATCTTAGAAAAGGAATCAACTGATGGTAGTGGTCATGCAACATTCTGGATAAATCCTGATAAAGATTATGATTTCACATTTAGTAAAACTGGTTGTGTTTCTCAAACAGAAACATTAAGAATCACTACAGGTGATTATATTGGATTAACTATGGATTGTGGTGTAACTGATTCAGGTTCTGATTTACCATATAGTACAGGAATAAGTTATAACTTTTATCCGTCAGTTGATCTAAACAACGGAACAGGTTATAACTTTAGATATGTTATGGATAGTTCTTATTGGGATATAACAAGTTGTACTTTATATTTAAAGAATGATGGAACAGCATTAACTTCAAGTTCTACAAGTTACACAACAGGTAATTGTGATATAACAATCCCTTATGATACAAATGGATATACTACCATGACAAGCTATGTTGAATATACATTAAACTCTTCTGATACAATAACTGCTGTACAATCTTATAGTATTTGGTATAAATATGAAGGACAGTTTTCATTACAAAACTTCTTGGATGATTTAAGTGATTTTGGAGAGGCAGGTTTTGATAACTTTTCAAGAATTATGTTATCATTTATTATAATTATTTTACTAGTTGGTAGTATGGCATTTAAATTTTCAGACTTTAGAGATCCAGAAATGTTATTAGTTGTAACTATAGTTTTAGTATGGGTATTTTCATTTATAGGTTGGATGACAATATCATATCCAGATATACCAACAGAGTTTTTAAAGAAGTATATCTTAGCAATATTAGTTTCTTTAATGGGTGGTGCTACAATAATGAAAAAGGTGATGGATTAAGATGGGCAAGATGACTACTTATCTTTTAATAATGAGTGGGATTACATTATTATTTTACTTTGGAGGATTACTTGTAGGCACTGGAAGTTCAGCAATACTTAATACTCTTTTAAAAATAGGTACTATTGGTGATGGGAGTGTTTTTTTCTATACTAAAATATATGTTGCAATAATTACTATGGGTGCAGTAGTTGTAGGTCTTGGTATAATAAGTAGATCACCAGAATGGATTGCTTTAGCACCTGTTGCTTTATTCCTATTATCATTTGGTTGGGATTTTTATGCTATATTTATAATTGTATATGCTATAAATCCTGCTATGGGTTTATTAATGACACCTTTATTTTTAATATGGATATTAGGAGTATTTGAATGGTTTAGAGGTATAACAACATGAATATGAGCAACTACTTTGATTTAAGACAAGTATGGGTTAATGAGTTAGTTGGTACACCTTTATTATTTTTCTTTGTTGGAATTATAGCTATTTGGTTATTTGCAGCTAGAGCAAAGATACCTTTTAATGTTACAACTTTATTAAGTATTGTTTGGGTTGGAGTAGTATTTTCAATAGAACCTGCAACATTTACTTTATTTTGGGCAATAGCTTTAATGCTTAGTGGTTTAACATTTTATTACGCAATTGCCAAACCGTTAAAATAAGGAGGTCAAAAATGACACTAATGAATACATTAAATGAATGGAAAATGAGAAGAGAAAGGGAGAATGAATTAGATGAAATAGAAGAAGATGCTCCTGCAAAGGAGATTAAGGACAGATATTTAAATTCTTTAAGAAGAGAAAGACAATGCCAAATCAATCAAGAAGAGAAACTATACTTAAAGAAAACTATTGCAGCATATAAGAAAAAGCAGATGGCTGAACAGCTCTATGGTATTAAAGAAAATAGAGAAGAAGAGAAACATTATATAGATTCAGATAGAAGTAGAAAAGTTAAAGTGTTACAAGATGGTGCAAACATACTTAGACAAAAAAGCATGATGCATCAAAAGAGTATTCTTTCAGGATCAAGTCTATTGAATAATAGGGTTCAAGAGTTCAAAAGAACTAAAAGAAGGAAAATCAGAAGAAGAAGATAATCTTAACTATACTTTTATATATTATACTAGTAAAATAAGATATGGTTGGTGAAAATATGGAAAATGATATAAACAAAGTTGGAATTTTTGTTACTGCTTTTATTACTATAATCTTAGGTATAGTTCTTTTCTCAACATTGGCTGATAGTATTTATCTTGGTACAGATGCAACTTATACTGCTACAAATGAAGAAGTAACTTTAGTTGGTGGAGATAATGTTGCTTTGGCTAATAATTGGGTTACAAGTATAACTACTTTGAATGCTCCCAATGATGATGCAAGTGCTAATGTAACTTTGGTTGAAGGTGATAACTATACGGTTAGTAACCTTAATCAAGATACGGCTGCTGAAATATTCCTTTCTGATGCAAGTTATGATGGAAATTTATCTTATGTAACTTATGAGTACCAAGATGATAATTATATTAGAAGTTCTCAATCAAGAATCTTAATTAAACTGATTGTAATCTTCTTTGCAATAGCTATCTTGGCTGTAGGTATATGGGCTATGAACAAAATGGGTATCATGGATTTGATTAAATAAAGAAAAAGCACACTATGGTTTGGGTGGTTGGTTAGGAAGTGAAACCATAATGCTTAATCTTTTATTTTTTTCTTTTTATTTAAATCTTATTAATTTGTAATCTTTTTCTTATTGTGTTTGATTTTGATATACAACATATTGTGTTTGGTTTAATGGTGGACACAAGATACAAAAAACGTGGATATTTGAGTAACTATATGTTTATATAGTAAGATGTTTGAGATAATATATCACAAATAAGTTTTGAGGTATAAGAAAAATGAAGATGTTTGTAAGCTATAAGGATGAAAATGATAAAACTATATCTGGATTTTTTGAAGTGGTTGATGAGAATAGGAATGGATTTATAGTTTTCAGCAGTTCGGACAATGAAACTTCTATACCTTTGACTAGAGTATTAAAAACTAAGAAGAAACTATTGGGGGTTGATTAGAATGGAAGTAATAAAACAAAATGAAAATATAAAATTAATAGATGAAAAAGGTCAAATATTATTCAAAGGGGATACACCAAAAGAAAAAAGTTTATTAAAATTAATGAAACTTATTCTTGAGAAACAAAATATTAGGTGTGTGAAAGTTTGTTCTCTTGATAGAAAGGTTAGTAGTAAAAGGGCATTCGGAGAAATACCTAAAATAATTAAAGAAATTGATTTAGGTAAAGTTGAAGGAAAATTCTTTAAAGAAATTTTAAAATTAATATCTGGATTTCATGAAGGTAGAGAGTTTACACAAGATGAAGTAAGATCTTATTTATCTAATCTTCCTGGTGGTGAGGCATGGAATAATACGTGGGGAGATAAGACAAGGGGTTATTTAGGTTTATTAACTTGTATGGGTTTAGTTAAATTAAATAAATTTCATATGGGCAAGGGAGGACATAAGTATATTAGAATCAATGAGTCTTGTGAATATTGGAATAAAGAAACAAGAAAATGTTCTAATTGTGAAATAAAAGTATTAAAATCTGGTGAAGAAAGAGATACTAAATCATTTAAAACATTCCATATAATTAAAACAGAGGTAAATAATGAGTAATTTTGACGAAGGTCAGAAGATGGTTGATAAGGTTCTTGAAGAAGCATATAAAGTTCAAGAACCATCTACTCCAGAAGAAGTAATACAACAGAAGTATGAGTTGAATAAAAAATTATATAATGCACTTCAATCAGCTTGGAAAAAGGTTTCTTGTTTTAATACATTACCACCTGCAAAACAAAAACCATTTACAGATATGTTAAATGAATTAGAAAAAGGATCACCAAACATTGATGCACTATATCAATTCATTGAAGCAACATTTAAAGAAAGCGAAATAAAAAGAATTTATAAAATATCACAAGATAAATTAGAATCAGATGAAGCAAAAAGAATTAAAGAAGAAGAAAAGCAAAGGGAAATATTAGGTCAAAAGATTGCTAATGAAAGGAAAGAAAAACAATTAGATGGTCAAATCAACCATGATAAAGAAAGAGATGAATGGTTAGATAGCACAACAGATACACAAAGTGTAGTTATATTCCTAATAGCAGAAAAGAAAAGAAGTAAGGCAACCGAAGCGATGGTTAAGGATTTCTTAGACCATAATTCAATTTATACAACAAGAGATGATGAAAAATCTGAATGTTGGATATACCATGAAGGTATTTATATTCCACAAGGTAGAACATATATTAAAGAGTATTGTAGAAATATACTTGGTAAATTATATACCAATACATTATGTAATGAAGTAATAAATAAAATAGAAGCTGATACTTATATTGAACAAGAAGAATTTTTTAAAGATGAACCGCCAAATTTAATAGCAGTTAAAAATGGTATATTTGATTTAGATAATAAAGAGTTAAAAGATTTCAGTCCAGATTATATATTCTTTAGTAAAATGGGTATTGATTATACCCCTGGACAAGATTGTCCTATGATTAAGAAATTCTTTGAGAGTTTATTCAAAGATAGAGATGAAATAAATGTAATACAAGAAGTGTTTGGATTTTTATTATATAGGGAATATTTCTTAGAGAAGGCATTTATGTGTTTGGGTGGTGGAAGAAATGGAAAAGGTAAAACATTAGAACTTATGAAACATTTTATAGGTGTTGAGAATTGTGCAGAGATTAATTTAGAATCAATGGAAAAAGATATTTATTCTATTGGTGAGTTATTTAAAAAGAATGCAAACCTTTGTGGTGATCTTAGTAAGACAGCATTAAAACATACTGGGGAGTTTAAGAAACTAACAGGAAGAGATTTACTTAGTGCTGCAAGGAAATTCAAAACAAGAGTACAATTTGTTAATTATGCAAAGATGATATTCTCTTGTAATGAATTACCAATTAGTTATGATATAACTGAAGCATTCTTTAATAGATGGATAATATTAGATTTCCCATTCACATTCTTACCAGAACAGGAACTAAATGAAATAGAAGATAAGGAAAACTATAAACTTAGAGATCCAAATATTATAACAAGAATATCTACGGATGAAGAAATGCAAGGATTACTTAATTGGGCTATTGAAGGATTAGATAGGTTAAGGAAAGAACAATGTTTTTCTTACTCTCCAAGTACAAATGATACAAGGAACAAATGGTTAAGAAGAAGTGATAGCTGTATGGCATTTGTAATGGATTATGTTGAATATGATTATGAAAGTGTTATAGTTAAATCAGAATTTAAAAATAGATATGTTGAGTATTGTAAAAGACATAAGGTTGTAATATCTAATGATAAAACAATTAAACATATACTAAATACAACAATGGGTGCTTATGATAACCAAAGAAAGAATGTTGAAGGTAGTCAAGAACACGTTTGGAGTGGGATTAGGTTTAAATTTGAAAATAAAGAAAAAGAAAAAGAAGTTGAACAACAACAATTAGTAAAAACTGAAAATACTAAAACACAAGATATAGTATGTGAAGAAAATATAACACAAGATATAGTGGTTGAGGAAAAGGTAGAATGTTGAATAAAGTCAGGGTAGTCATAAAAGTCATGGTATTTCAACTCTATAGAGAAATTTCAAATAACCCTATAGGTACAAAAAGGGGTACTTTCCTGACTACCCTGACTATTTTGGTGATATTATGAAAAAGAAAAACCCAAACCTATGCCACATCAAAGGATGTAATGAACCAACATATCTTACATACTATGGTCATAAGGTATGTTTAAAGCATTGGAGTATGGAGTGTACTATGAACTCCTTTTCATTAAAAAGTATGTTCAGGATACCTGTAACTGCCATTAAACCACATATACTTCACACTTTAAAAGATATACAATGAAACTTAAACGAAAACTAAACAAATACAAGGATCAACAAGAAAATTGCACATTAGAAGATATATTTGAAATGAGGAAACAAGATGAAGAAAAGAAAGAAATCAACTAAATGTGGAGAATGTGGAGAAGTTAAGCTATGTTCCTTAGAATTTTATGATTTCATGGAACAATATGTATGTGATGAATGTTTAAACAAAAAAAATAAATAAACGAGGTAAACGAAAATGGTAGAACTAACAAAAGAAGAAGTAGAAAAAATACAAGCAAAACAAAGTGGCACACCAATAGTAGAACAACCAATACAGACCAACGCAGAAACAGATGGTAATTGGGCAGAAAAGGAATTAACAGAGATAAATGAAAATAGGACTGAGTTTGAAAGGTTAGAGTCATTCAAACCAGAAGAAAACAAAACCGAAGATCTTATAGTAGATATTTCTGAACCTTGGCAGAAATGGGAAGAGAAAGAAGGGGAAGTAATAAAAACCATTAAGAAAATAATTCCAGTAACACATCAAGGAGTTAGAAAGAACTTTTGGTTAAATGTAAAGAACCCATTTTACACAGAGTTATTATCTTTAACTGTTGCAGCAACCAAAGAAGGTAATAAATCTTTTGCTTGTAAGATGTTAAGGACAGGACAACAAAAAGACACAAAGTATTTGTTGGTTAAGTGAGGGAATAATACCCCTCATATTTTTCAGAAATTGGGTACTGCCTAAGTAATGAAGCAGAAGGTTCTCACGATGTCATCGCTTTTTTCCTGCAAACGCCCAACTGAAAAAATACATATAGAAATACCTTTCAAAATAACATATAATATTCAACCTATATACTACAGAATACAAAACTATATAAGTAAGCTAATTAACATTAATAATATAAATAACAACAAGGAGGACAACACAATGAAAATAAATATGGTATTGGAAGATGATCTTCATAAGGATATTAAAAGTAAAGCAATAGAATTAGATTATACACAACAAGAGTTAATACCAGTTCTTTTAAGGAAAGGATTGGAATCAGTCAAAAAAGAAAAAAGAGGTTGAAATGGTATTTGAACTAAATCAAGAATTAAAAACAGACAAATGTTTTAATTGCGGATCAAAGAATACAGCAGTATTTTACCCTGAACATAATGTTTGGTTTTGCGTTGAATGTAATAAAAAGAAAGTCCAATCACAATACGGAACAAGTGCATACAAATGAGAGCAATATATTATTCAAAAGAAGAACTTGCACCATTCATTAAAGCAAGTAGAGAGTTTAGAGAACAATCAGAAAAAAGAGGTGAAGAAGATGGAAATGATAGAACTGAGTGATTTATTTTGGGCTAAAGAGTTTGAGGTTTATTAAGATGGAACTAATACAACCTTTAGCAGAAAACAGTATAATTGATTTACACAATTTTTGTGCAGAGAACAATCATCACATATCTATAATAACACCACAATTTGTTTTATTACATAAAAGCTATGAGGATTGGATTTAATGGTAAACAAAACCTTTGTTGAATACCAACTTAAAACAATGAGTAGGAAATTAGTTGAGATTGGAAATCTACAAGAAGATATTAAATCATTACAGAAGATCATAGATGATAATCATAAAGCAATCAAAGTATTTATGAAAAACATTGAGGTTGAATTACAATGAATCAACAAGCAATCAATGAAGAAGAGTTCTGTAGGGATTTTAATCCATTACATTATTACAAACGATTAAGAGAATTAGGTTTCCCTGATGAAGAAGCACATACAATGATACATTTCTATAATGAAAAAGTATTCACACCAACAGTAGAGATGTATCAATGGAAACATCAAAGTTCGCAGAAGTACACAAAGGCGAAAGGAAAATGAATCAATTAGTGATGTTAATAATTGAAGGGATATTATGTTTAGTAATTTTATTTATTCCAACATATATATGGTTCATCAAACCAAATAAAATAGTCGCTTTCCAATAGGATTACGACTAAATTAAAATAATGATAAGGTAAAAGAAAAGGAGGAATGTTCGCAATGGCTAATAAAAAACAATTAAAAGAATTATATGATAACAAACTTATTGATAAAGAGAAGTATATGGATGAACTCTTTAAATTAGAAACAAATCCAGTTAAGAGAAAGAGATCACAAAAGCTTCCTTCATACTTAACACCAGATGAATATGGTAAACTTCTTGCAAAAACTAAGAAGTATCATCATAAGATAGCATTTATGTTGGGTTATGAAGCAGGAATGCGATTATCAGAGATAGTTGGTGGCATAAGGAAAGAAGGAGAAGATATACCTGCATTAGATAAGAAGCAGATAGATATAGAAGCAAAGAGAATATTCATTGTAGATGCAAAGAATGGAAAACAAAGAGTTGTTCCATTACCTAAGTCATTCAAAAAAAAGATGTTAAAACATTTCCCCTTATCAAAAATATATAAAAACACAACTTCTGCAAGAAGAAGTATTCAAAAAGCTTTCAAGGTTGCAGCAACAAGAGCAAAGATTACAGAAACTAAACCAACAATACATTTTCATTCATTAAGACATTCATTCTGCACAAGGTTAGTTAATCAAGGAGTACCAATTAATCAAGTACAGATTATGGCAGGGCATGATAACATAAGTACAACCTCAATTTATACCCATGCAGATCCAGTTGATGCATTAAAGAGTTATGAGGATAAGTTCTGATGGGTTTTAACGCATTAATTGAAATAGCATGGAGATCATTAATTGTTGTTATATGTTTAGCTACACTATCAGACAAATCACCTACTTTCGCTGAATCTTTATTTACAAGTAGGGTTATAGCATTTAGTGGAATATATTGGGCTTATATCCCATTAATAGAAGAAGTAAAAAGGATCATAAAAGAAAAGAAGTTATTTAGAAAGAAGAGTTCGCATAAGGTGAGAAAGGTGAACAAGAAATGATGAAAATATTTGATAACTTTTTTTTGTTTGTAATAGGTACAACAACAATAATTGGATTAGTTTTATTTTTTATTAGTGTGAATAAAGGATTTGAATATATGATTTATGCAGGAATTAATTTAATATTATCATTTGTTGGTATCATTGGTTTTAATAGTTATGTTAAGTTAATGGATATTGAAAAGAAATTAAAAGGTTCGCATAACACATCAAATGAGAACGATAGATTACAAGGGTGAATTAGTGTACAGTTAAGTGAGGAAAAGAATGGTAGGAAAAGCAAACATAATCAAAGTGAAATATCAAAGCAATAATCCAGGGTCTCATTGGATTAAGGTTAGTGATGCAAATAAGCTTAGAGATAAAGCTTGTGAAGAAGAATATAGAAAAGGTTTTAGAGCAGGGATTGAATCCTGCAAACCTAATAAGAAGTTAGATAAAGCTATTGAAGAAGCAACAGAGCTTTAAAATGACTAACAGCATGGTCAATTACCAAAAAGTACCAATATCTAACGAATTGGTAGGTAATTGTTTGAGAATAAAGAAGTAGGTGAAGAATATGATATGGAACGAAATAGAACCCAAATGTGTATGTGGTGTGAAGTTATTTGATTGTGATTGTGTTAATAAAAAACCTCATGAATTTGATAGAACTAGGTTTTATAGATGTCCCAAATGTTTTAAATCATATCATTATAATTTCAAAGGAAAACTACTTAAAATAGAGTAGTTAGATGTTAATGAGTACACTGCGAAAGGGTAAATACAATCCGAACGAAAGTTCTTGTGTATTCTTGTCCTTCTGGAGGAAACCCTCGCAAGAGTGTGCTGATAAAAGTTAAAGAAGTAACAAGGAGGAAAGATGGTAAAAATAAACTTAACAAAAGAACAATCAATTTTTTTATGTATATCATTAGATAATTATTTAATAGATATGAATTGTAAAGAAGATGAAATGAAAATTAATAGAATAACAAAACAAATTAGAAATAAATTACAAAATAAATTACATTAAAGGTAAAGAGGTAGCAAATGGATATAAAGAAATTAGAAATGTTTTTGATGGGTTTTATGTTTGGTATAATCATAACAATAATTGTTATACTACATACTGTTAGAATGTTTCTTTGAAACTAAAGAGGTAGCGAAAAATGATAGAAAAACCAGATACATTAACACAAGAGATAATGGATTTATTCAAGAAGAAGTTTCCTAAAAGAGTAGATAGGGACGTTTGGATATGCAAATACATGATGGCTTTAACTGATATACATTTAATTGAAGGTTTAATAGGTCGTAGACAGAAACTAAGAAAAAGTAATTTAATTTTAGATGATACACTAGGTTTAGAAGACAAACCTGTTTGTGCTAAAGGTGATAGCAAATGATATGTGAAAATTGTGGACATAATAAAGAACAACACAATAAGGGGGGAGAATGTCTTGCATGTTATCTTCCAGG
>Ga0207997_1001347_pt1 | contig 12747 bp, 21 predicted proteins | sample AntAceMetag02UKN_FD_184777 | JGI IMG/M metagenome (GOLD analysis project Ga0207997, IMG submission 184777) | Saline lake microbial communities from Ace Lake, Antarctica - Antarctic Ace Lake Metagenome 02UKN (SPAdes) (version 2) | ecosystem: Environmental > Aquatic > Non-marine Saline and...
GATTATATTTCCATTTAGCATGAGATACGCTCACAAACATACATAAACACAAAATAGTTATAATTATTTTTTTCATATACCCTCTCTACGAATAAGCTACAGTTCCGGCTCTCTCGTCCCATTCATACGCATAATTTTGAGTCCCTCCCGACCATTCAATAACAAAATCATCACCTGTATACGATATACGCATGATCTTCCATACAGCCGTAGATGTAGTCGCACCGGGTAAAGCCCACCCAAAATACTCAATAGTTCCATCAATATCATATTGTATTTTATGAATCGGGTAAGAATACTCGCCACCTGCTATAACGCTATCAGCATAACTTGTAGACAAACAAAACATTAAAACTGTAATAACGATTAATAGTTTTTTCATTTTAGATCCTTTTTTAGGTCTTTCAATTCCTCATCTAAACCCTTGTCTTTTGCTATTTTTTCTAACCGCAACTGCAATACTTCAACTTCTTTTCTTTCCTTCTCAAGCCCTTCACTAACTCGATCTAACCCTAATTCTTTCTTCTTAAGCTCGGAAGTTATTTGGTCTTGTTTACATAGTTCATCAGCAACATTTACACGCTCCACTTTAAGTTTATGCGCGTCAGCCGCTACCGCACTCTCTTTAGCTTTAAGATTTACCTTTAAAGCATCTGTTTCACATATCTTATGTTTCAAAGATTCCTTCAATACCTTAGCTTCATCAGCCAATCTTATCGCAAGAGCTTGTTTTTCTTCATAGACTTTTCTAGTATCTTTAGCAAGAAATTCAGCCTTAGCTTCTCTAGCATTAATCTTTCGTTGCTCTTTACGCAATTCAGCAACACCTTCAAGCTGTCTTTTTACATCAGCGTTATCATCGCGCAACCTTGCATTACTCTGATCTAGTTCCGCAACTCCCCTTAAATGTGTTGTCTTTTTCTTCTCCAAATCTATTGTTCTTTGGTCAATAGAATCACTACACTCCTTTGCGATATCAATAGCTTTCTCAGCTTCGTTCTTAGCTTTATTGAACTTAGAGATCTCTTCTTTCTGCTCCAATATCAACTCTTGATTCTTTGATGTTAACTCATTGTTTTCTTCGGTAAGCTTTTTGATATTAGTTTTTATCTTGGCAACTTCTTTTTTTAAGGTCATCGTTGAGTTAAACGTCTGGTTATTATCCTTCTCAAGATCAATCTTCTTATTCCGGAGATTCCTTACCTCTATAGTTAATCCGCTCTGTTCTTTCATCGCCCTTCCTCCTTAGTTTATTTCTGATGTCTTTATAGTAACATAAGCTGTACCTGCTGTATTAGCGTTTGTGCAAGCAACCTTTATCTCATCGCCCGATTGACATTCAATACCATCCGCAGGATCAAATATATAGTTCTGCTTACCAATGACAGTTTTCTCGTCGAGAACAATATCATAAGTCGCGCCATTAATAGAATCCAAAGTAATAGTTATTTTCTCCGTAACATTCGCGGAAAACTTTATATTTATCTGGTCTAATCTAAATTTACGCGCAATAGATGTCGTATAAGACAATGCCGCATCAGCAAGATTCTGTAATGTCGTAATATCCGATCTTATAAATCTAGCCATAACTTATCTCCTTATGAAATATATTTGTACCTGTGTATTTGATCCCTGCCTTACAACAACACCATTTGCAATCTTTTTAGGCTTTATCCACATATCATTCACACCGTTTTTAGTATCACCTTCAGCTTCATCAAAAACTTCTCCATCCAACTGTTTATCTGTTCCATCAAATATCCCTATAAATGATTCTGTATTACCTATATTCCCTGCAGGAAGGCAACTATACCCTATCAACTTATCCACGCCAGGTCTTATACTCGTTGTGGGAATAACCGTTGTCATAGGATCGCCTGTTACATTCTTAATACCATAAGAATATACCGTTTGCCCCTGCCATTGTCCCTCTGCAAAACATACAACGGAAATCATCAACACCATTAAACCTACTATTAACCCTTTAATCATACCTTCCTCCTTTTAAACCGTTTCTAATTTTATATACTTACTATCTTTAAACGAATCTTTTATAGCCAACGCTAAAACAACAAGACATACCACAGCCCTATCAACTCTAAGCATAGTCATCTGAAGAGAACAGGTTATCGCAATAGTGAGAACTCCGATCAACGCAGGTCTTTTGCCTACCATCTTTATTGTTAAAATAGTAAATATCACAACGCAAATCAAAGCTACTACACCAAGATACGCACCTAACCCTAAATAGTCGTTATGCCTCCACAGATACCCATAGCCGCCGTTATCGCTACCCATCCAGATCATATTCCCATACAAATAATCACAAAATCCATGACCTATAAATGGATGTGTAATCTTCGCTATCTTATCAGGGATAACATAACCTAACATTTTCTTCTCTCCGTCGAGAACTGCCATATCCATAAACAACTTTTTCCAAACATAAGGTCTACAGCTAAACTTCATCATTAGCCATTTATAATTAAACCCTACAATAAGACCACCTACTCCTACAAAAAAGCTACCAATCACATACCGCTTCTTTATAAATAGGTATATAACAATACTCACAAGTAATGCCATCATCGGGGTCATACTTCCGGTATACGCCATGAAAACATAAAACGATAACAACGCTCCCGGTAAAAGTATATATATAAAACGTAAGTTCGTTGAATACCTTACGATTGTATGCAGAACCATAACACCTACAAAGATATGTATAAATCCGTCAAACGATAAAGCTAAACTGATATAATTATTGATAAAGGTATCCTTTGGAAGAAACTCTTCGTAATGTATAAACACTCCGATTAAAGACCATATGGTAAGAACTACCAATGGAATACTGACATACTCTCTTTTTGGTTTCATTAAAAAACCTAGGCAAATAAGAAAGAATGAATAGAAGATAAAAAACAATCCGCTAATCATTTGGCTTGGGATTACTGTTATAAACAATAACCCGGCAACACAAAGGTCAAATAAACTAGGCTTTGGATCTAGTAAGCGCATAAAGCTCCTTTTGGTTGTGGAGGAGTTAGATTTTACCTAACCCCTCCACGAATCATACTGCCTACTATTTTCTTGCTTTATAGTAATAGATTGTGATGCTTGTTCCTATACCATTACGAACAGTTAAACCACGACGAAGGGAAACTCCACCTTTTGGGAAAATCTTCCCACCATCTCTTGTCGCTGTTGCTTCTGATTCGTCTATAATATAAGAATCGTTTTCGTATCCTGCGGCTACAGTTCTAGCCAAAGAATCAACCAAAGCACCTCTACCATCCCATGAATCTTCTATGGGAGTGATACAGTAACCTAGGATAAGATGCTTCCCAGGTACGATCGTAGCTACCGAAATGCTTGTTTCCGTACTAACACCAAGACCGCCATCGGCTCTGTTAGTTACAGTATACGTCTGAACACCAAACCCTGTACTACCTGCTGACGAAGTTGTTACAGCCCCAAACGCAGGACTTATAACTAACCCAAACATCAACAGGATTATTACCATCAAACTTGCTAACCTCTTCATAGTCTTTCCTCCTTGTTTACGTTAATGTTTAAAGTCCTGTACTAGCGAAACCACAACGCCAATCAGTAACTCCGGTATCATAAAGCATCCTGCCCTTGAACTTGTAAAGCTCAAGATCTTCATCCGTCCACGCAGAGAAGCTTGGTTTATCTGACCATACTATCTTCAAGAAATTCATAGAATTGAATATGATGTACCATGCTGTATCAGATCCACCCAAATCAGCAGCCAAATATCTCCACTCAACCGGAGTATACTTTCCTGCGAACCTGTTTACTTCATCCCTGTTATCTATTTCTGGTCTACCTGTTGCTCGATCACTAAATATCCTTGCAACCGTACCCCTTAAGGCAGGTGGATACAAGATCATTGGGCTTTCCTCTACTACTATCGGAATACCTTTTGGATCTTTGTAGTTATCGCTCATCTGTTTCTCTGCTGATTCAAGGTTGTCGTGAGAAAGAGGACCACTTAAAAGGTTATCATAAGTCGTTCCTGTTTCATCCGGGTTCTTAGGATGTGATGCGCTAAATAAATACTGACCATCTGGTGATGCTACTGAAAAACCATTATACAGAACTGCTGATGTATCTGTTTCAACTTTGGCTCTTGCTCCACGACCCATAGCTTTGATATCATCTTCTTTCTTCAATAGTGCATACTCATCAAAATCTACTGCTTCAAAACTTTCCTGAAACTTCTTCCATAGCTTACCCTGTGTGAAAGTCTTGCTGTAGGTCTTTGAAGGATCTTCATACCCACCACCTGCTGCTTCATTGGCATCTACCCAGATACCTAGACCACTCAAACCATGTGTTATATAGGTTTTCGTGGAATCATTGATCTGCTGAAATACACGAGTGTTAACCTGCGTTTCCTCAGCAAACGTCATCATTACGAACTCGTCATATATTGGCGAGTATAATTCTGTTAATACATTGGTTGTTAACATTGTTATTCCTCCTTTTTTATTTATGCAATATTATGTAGCTGATGCAAAATGCCCTATTGCATAACCATAAGTGTTAGCCGCTATAGCTTCCGTTGATACATCTATCTCATCAATTAAAAATCCGTTAGCTGTCATAGCTGTATCATTTATGTCGATGCCATCTTCAGATTCCACATCTACAAGCGTACCTATTGCCGCTACAGTTATTAACGCATTTGCTTCTACAGGAACGATAAACTGATACTGTCGAAGCGGAGGAATAACCTGACAATCTATAGCACCGTTCGCACCTGATGCGTTATCTGCATCAGCTACAGCAATACCCATAAAAGTCACAGTTAAACCATCTACAGCTAATCCTAAATACCCTGCTCCATCCTGAATTACAGCATCACCGCGAGCTATAGTTATAGCATCGCCGACAGGGTAAGTCCTTAATCCACCTGCTTCTAACTGTCCTAAAAGCATAAACCCGGCTGGATATATATTTACTTTTGCCATTTAGTACCTCCTTTTAATACTGACTTAAATCTATCTTTATCTCAGAAGGCATATCATATTTCCTTTTGGCTTTGTGATACCAACCACAATCAGGACAGGGAACAGTAGGGGCTTCGCCAATGAGATTAAAAATCTTACTCCCACATTGACCACAAGAATAATACTCTTGCTCATCACCCTTTAACAATTTGCTCATTTACATCAATCCCCTCTTTTTGCGGTGTTCAACACGCGCCGCAAGCTTTTCTTCCGATATGCCAGCCTTACCAGCAAGTACAACTCGCTGTTTTTCTATATCTGATTTAGGCTTATCCTCGGCTTTCTTTTCAGCACTTCTCGTCGAGGTTATACCACCATCTTCATCATCACGTCTAGCAAGTTCCTCTTCCAACTCTGCGATCTTTTTATCTTTCTCTTCATCTTTGGAGGGGTTATCCTCTTTTTTAGGAGTTTCCTTCTTACTTAAACGCTTTTCCATCTCCTGGACAACTAGCTCCGGACCGTTATCTTTTGTAAGATATTCGGGATGTTCGCGGACAATCGCATCTGCAAGACGATACTTTTCATTCTCTTTAAGCAAAGTATTATGCACTTCAGTAGGATTCTTCCCTTCAGCAATAAGTTCATCTTCTCGCTTAGTTGTATTAAGCTCCGGATGCGCCTCATTGATTTTCTTGACATAAGGAGCTTGCCTATCCTGAATATCTTTCTGCATTTTCTTTGCCTCAATTAATGTATGCAACTGTTTCCTGTCCTCCGATAATCGAACTTCATGCTTAGTCATCCATATCTGAGCTTTCAACGCATCATCAATAAACCAATCATTAAGTTCTTCGTCGCTAATTTCTCGACGCTCTTCACGCGGTTTACCTTTATCTTCTTCAAGATGTAACGTAGCGCGATCGCTCATAACCTTCTTCATAACCTCTTGAGGATCAGACTTTTTAGCCTCTTCCGGATTCTTTAAACCATCAACCTCTCTCTTTAGCGATTCGATAGTCTGCTTATCTTTTGAACCTTCACTCTCAAGTTTCTTAATACTAGAAGTAAGTTCACCAATCCGAGAGTTGATCTTCTCCTGAGCGGCATCCTTTAAGACTTTCGCCTTATCTTCATCAGTACCCTTATCCTTAAGCTTATCTAGCTCAACTTTACGCGTCTTATCTTCCTCACTAAGATCTTCGGTCTTAGCTTCGAGAATCCTTTTATCCTCTTTAGCTTGGGCATCAGCTTTTTCCCTAGCCTCTTGAGCATCTTTAGCGGCTTGCTCATCTCCTTCTTTGGTCTTTTCTTTTCCGGATTGATCGTCCGTAGCAGCATCCCTTGCTTCTGCATTTTTCTTCTGCCGTTCTTCTCTCTGTTTCGTCAGCTCAGCTAATTTATCTTTAGCGAGCTTTTCGTGCTTTTCATTTTCATTTGGCATCTTGTTCTCCTTGTTCCATAGCTTTTCGGGGAAAAACTAAGCAAACCCTTTAAAGTAGTTACGTTACTACTCGTTGACTTTTTTTGACTTCTTTGCTCTCTTTTTCTTTACTGGCTTTACTGGTTCTTCTGATTCCTCTACTACATCAGGAGCATCCGGTACTACCTGCCCTTCCGCATCCGCGTTCTCATCAAAATCACGAGCTGCTTTCGCTATAGCAACCTTACGAGCTGCTGATTTCTTATCATCTTCAAGGGCTTGATCTTTACTCATATGTTTCCTTGCCGGGTTAGTCTTTACTAAATCCCCAGGACCTACAACGACTGTTCTACCATCACTTTTTACTGTCATTTCCTTCCACCTCCAATTTAACTTCTTTTATTCTTTTGTCTATTAGGTTAATAAGCGTTTCCATATCAGCCCCTTTGGCTTGCCAACAAGCAGCCTGTCTATCCTGTTGACTTGATATCTTCTTTAACGCTTCCCTATAACAAAAATCCTGATGATTCTTGAATATCTTTAGCAAACGAGGCAACGCACCTGACTTCTGAAGTTCTGCCCAATCCTCAAACTCCTGGAAGATTGACCTTCTTTCTCCCGGTTCACTGTCCTTGATTAATGATCTTGTCGGCTTCATTGTTTTGCACCCCTCTGTTTTTCTCGTTTATCATACCCATCGCTAATTTATTTGCCATCATATCTTGCTGTATCTTCTGTACGAAATCCTGATATGCTACCTGAGTATCAAACAAATGCTTATCAAAATTATTTTTATACTCTTCAGGAAGATCATCATACTTCTCATCCTTCTGTTTCATGTGACCCATAAGATGCTCTGCCGGGTTACCTACAACCTCAACCTCATCTCCTTGCATGAACTTAGTCCACTCACCTTGAACCTCTTTCCCTGCCCCTAACTCAAGCGGCGGTTCAGGCGGTAAATACTGTTCAGGATTACCTAACCCTTCCCTTGCCATATAATCTTTTGTGAGTTTCCAACTACCTCTTGGATTGATTTGAGGATTCATCCATACGCTCTGCTGTAAGTTACCATACACATTTGTCATAATCTGTCTTTCGTATGCTTTTGACCCGGATGCAATATCAGGTGACATCTTTGAATCATAATGACCTCTCAGATCGCGTACAGAGAGGTTTTTAAACACCTGTTTACCATCTTCCCCTATAATCCTACGCCCTAAATCTTTAGGAGCTTTATCGCCATACAAGACTCTTAACATATTAACGACTTCACATAGTTCAGCTTGAATACGCCCTACCCATAAACCAAACCGGGTTTCAGATTTCTCATTAACAAGCATATCCCTTGTAGCTGTCCCGGATGTATTTCGTGAAGTTGTCATAAAATAAGATGCCGCGCCTGTGATCCGCTCAAGCAACTCAAACAAAATCTTCATATCATCCATCGCCCAACCCATACTGCGAGTGTTATTAGGGAAGTAAACATTATCTTTAATAGGAGATTCGGCTACAGGATATAACGTCCCTGGTTTTAGTTTATACTCTTGCTGTGAGAAATTTTCATCTATCTTAACGAACCCAATAGGACAATTCTCAACATACTGAAAGTCGCTCTTCTGATTAAACACATTATTAAACGCATTAACGATATGCATAATTGCGCGTATTAAAGACTTTCCTCTTAACTGCCCTGGTTTCTGTATGAAAGGACCACCAACGAAAGGATACTTGCCATCTCTCCTGATCTTCCTTAATGGTTTCCCGGACAAAAACGTAAGAGTAGCCAAATCAACTATAAACCTATACTTTTCCTGCTTCCTATTCTTCTTATATATTCCGTACCACACATGAAGATCAACAGGTAAACCCCTAAGATCTTGATCTGTTATGTCTGCAATACCTAATTGTGAAGCTTTCGTTTTCTCAAGAGTTCGTTTCTTTATCCCTAAACATGATTGCTTTGCACCCTCTAACCATTTCTCGGTTACATTCATATATATATTACGCTTACCAAAATCCAAGACCTCATGCCCGAAGTTATGTATAATATGAATCATATGCGGTAAATCTTGAAGTTTCTTCCCATACCTAGGTAACAGAATATCCTCAACATCAGATACGTTCTCAACAGCACCTCGCTCGAATCTTTTATTTTCTGTCTTAATAGTGTAATTGCCCGCTTTACGCCCCTTACTGTCCTTCTTAGGGATGTAACTGTCAACCCACTCATACCATACCTTCCAATAGATATAGTACATAGAGAAGCCCTGAGTGACCTTATTCTGGATGTTTTCGTCTACCTCTGGACCTAGATCAACTTCGGTCTTACCAACAACGAATTTCATCACTTTTTCGATATTATCTTTATTCTGAAGATCGTTTATCTCTGTAGCCCGAAAGTTTATTGAGTCAGGATTCCATGCTGTAGCGTATAACGTAGCCTGGTAAAGATCTACAACTGCCGGAGCTAACCCATAATTCCGGTCTGATTGCCAATCTTCTTTCTCAAGCTGTTCTAATTTGGAAGGTTTTTCTCCATCCAAATGCTGTAAGTCTAACCTCCTATGGTTAAGATACTCAGCCATAGCCCCTGTATCAGCTTCAGCATCTTGACGTACCATTTCAACGATCTTCTTCTGCTCCTCTTCACCAAAAGCGTCTGTTTCCAGATCAGGCTCTACACGTTTGACAGATTCTTGTTCAATCGGATTTTTTTTGCTCATCGCTCTTCCTTTGCTTATGTAAGACTTTAGCGCGTTCCTTTATATCCTCAACACGCTTCCTCTTACTGTTAACAAACTTTGGATTCATGCTCGGTAACTTTTTCATCTATATCCTCATAGCCCCTATAATAGGTTGCTTTCTTGTTCGATCCATATCCAACTCCCATGTGTTAAGATGCCCACATTCAGGACACTTTATGCTTACTTCAGGGAATTTCACCCCTGCACTCATACCTGAACTATTAACATTCTCCAAAGGAACAAAGTATCTGCTCTTCCCTGATACCTCTTCGTTCATTAACTCCATTTCACAGCTTGCGCAGGTTAGCATTTAGTGTCCACTTCAAAGATATAGTTAAACCCTTGTATAAACTCTTCGCTTTCATCGATAAAATACTGCTCACACATTTCCCTATCAATAAAGGTTATCTTATCCAATTTTACCTCCACCACCACGCAGGAAGTTCGTCATCCTATTCCCTCCAGGCTTAACTATCCTGCTCTTATTAACCATATCTTTCGCTTGCAACGTATCTATATAATGTAACTGCCGATTTATCGCATGGCTTAACTTAGATTGAGATATGTATAACTCATCTTTAGTTGAAGCACACATCGGAATCCTGATCTGCCCCTTATGCCTTACCGCTCCGGCTATAATATCATCAACATTTATGAACTTATCCGGGTTCTCATTGAACTCTTTGATCTTTGCTTCTTTCAACTCTGCATCTGTAGGTACTCGCTCTTCATTCTTCTCTTCTGACATTTACACCCTCCTTTTGTTTGTACTCGCTAAACCTTACACACGATTTACACATTTCACCTTTATTCTCACATTCTTGATTCCGGATACAATATGGAATCTTATAATTGGATCGCCACTTTGGGCTTCGATTCGCGTTTCTCTGTTTGTTTAAATTTAGCTTCATTTTTTAACTACCCATATCTTAAAGGCTTGCTCGCCCTCAGCCACCATGTAAAGCCCTAATGTCCTTATACATTTATTGCCTACATGAATAGGCGTAATTAAATCTTCTGTACATTCGGCATCTACATCCACAGCGATCGTTAAACTAGGAAGATCTGCTCCATCTTCCAGGTCATCCGGGCTACAATCACAAGCCAAACTGTCTACAAGCTCTATTAACTCATCCACGCTACACTCTAATTTCATATCTTCACCTTTCTTTAATACCTCTTTTTCTTCCCCGGCTCAAACACTCTATGCCCTAACCCGAACTTCGGATTGCTCATCCAAAAATATCGGTCAAGATCACAATAATCTTTATACTTCTCTTTCACTCCTGCCTTATCTTTCACATCGCCATCCGCTGTTGTAATGTCTTTCCTAGCGTACCGGGAAAGATGTCTTGCACTATTATGGCAATTATCTGTAAGGAAATATTGTGGTTGAACAACTATCTCACCGTCTTTCTCTTTATAATGTAGCTTCTCTCTGACCTTTAAATGCCCTGCTTCAAGGGTATCTATACCATCATGGAAGTTAAACCCACGCTTCATTAACTCTTTCTTAGGTGTAGTATGGCTCTGACCGCCTTGCCTCTGTGCTAATTGTGTTGTCTTATTTCCATAGTTCGGGTCTATAATGCGCTTATATACGCTCTTTCCTGTTGCTTTCCGGATGTTTTCTTCCTTATTTCTAATCAAAACCGCATAGTCATCATACGTTTTATCATCAAAAGGAACATCGTTAAAATTCACATCAGGAGATTCATCAAAACAATATGCTGTCCCGGTCTTAGTGATCCCGATCCACTTCATCGCCCAAGGCTTCCTATCATGCGGATCTAAGATCATATACACACTCACCTCTTTCAAGGGAGCGAGTTCATAAGGTATTATATGAACATCCTTATTGAAGATCATGTAGATCTTACCAGACAGGTTAATCGGCATCCCATATATACGAGATTCAATCTCTTGCCGCGTCATCAGGCTTATTTCATGCGCTGTACGCTTCTGCTTTATATAAGGATTCTCTGTTGTCCAGAACAGGTAGAACCGCATCCCATTCTTTTCTATGATCCTGGGTAAACGTTTCTTTAATATTGGAGCATACTCTGATCTAATAACATCGTGATCCTCAAAGACCTCTTGAACCAAATCTGTGACACCTTTCAAAGATGTCATAGTGATAATCATTTCGCCATCACGATCTATCAACCGCATCCGCTGTTCTTTATATATATCAAACGGCGGCTCTTCATCATTCCAGATACCATCTATATCATCACCCTGAAACGATTCACGCTTCTGATCGTACGACTTAAAGATTATCATTGATCCATTGTCAAAGAGCAGTTTTCTATTCGTAAATCCGTTAATTTCGCCATAATTTCCGTATTTAATACGGTCTTTAGGAACTAACTCCCAAACCTTGCGCTGCTGTATATTGACAGAATCAGGGAACGATTCTGCCACAGCCCACCATCTTTGCCCAGGTTTCTCAAGACACTTCGTAATGACATATTCCGCACCCTCTTCGGTCTTCCCACTTCTGTTGCCGCCAAATATGCCCTTAGTCTTTGCTTTATCATTGTGAAACGCTTCCTGTAATGGTAAATGCTCAAAGAACTCAAGAGGATTAATCTTTTTTCGCTTCGATAACACTTCCTCTATCTCTAAATAACCTATCATTTGCGAGTTCTTTTGCTTTTTTAAGGAGGACGGCTGTTTCAATATGCTCATATTTATCCAATAAATCGTCTTGGAATCCTACATCCAGGTCTTTAGGTAACATCGTAGCTAAGATTCTGTAGAATTCTTTCTTGTTTTTACCCTTATCACCTTTCGCCCAAATCACTAACCCTGCAATTCCACCAAGCTTTTCAAATGCCTCAAACCATGCGAGTTTAATCATCATGGATCTATTCTTTACATTTGGAGGTCTACCCCTATGACCAACAGCGGCTTGATTCCCTTTAATGTATTGCCCTTTCGCATTTCTTATGGCTGTAACTTTCTTTTTCATTGTCTTTATCCTATGTATAATTTCAGGCAGAATTGGGTATAAGGAGTAAACCTATTATGTTAAAACTTATACCTCTTACGATTCTGCGATATGAACATAAAAAACCATACAAGATCTGTTAAATCTCATATGGCTCTACCTCCGAGGGGGAGGGATTCTTTATATGTAAACTTTTATTCATACAATAAATTCTCCAGGTATATATCTATTGTACGAAAGGGTCATTTCGGTAAGTAAATTCGTTGTAACTCATTGATACTAAACGATAAATTATTTTGCTAAGGGGTCACCTGCTATCTCACATAAATGCTCCCACAACGTGCTTGTTATTTTTTTAGGAGTTGGGAAATAGTAATTTTCAGCTTTAGGTTCAGCCTCTTTAACCATAATAAGACCAAGCAATAAACTATCCTTATGCATAATCTCAACTTCTCGCGCATAGCCTAATGGCTCTCCACACTCAGGACAGTATTCTATTGACAACTGTTTTCTAATGCCTGTGTTTGTCCACGCTTGATATTTTCCATCTAGTATACCCCTTTTCCACTTCTCACAACATTCATTTTTAGCTAAACTAACATTACAGAAACAAATTAAAACAAGAACTATTATCATAGATCTCTTCAT
>Ga0207997_1001348_pt1 | contig 12740 bp, 18 predicted proteins | sample AntAceMetag02UKN_FD_184777 | JGI IMG/M metagenome (GOLD analysis project Ga0207997, IMG submission 184777) | Saline lake microbial communities from Ace Lake, Antarctica - Antarctic Ace Lake Metagenome 02UKN (SPAdes) (version 2) | ecosystem: Environmental > Aquatic > Non-marine Saline and...
TTAAAACTTTACAGGAATGTTTTGGATATATGTTATATAGAAAATATAGATATGAGAAAGCATTTATGTTTAATGGAGATGGAAGTAATGGGAAGTCTAAATGTGTTGAATTAATGAAAAGGTTTCTAGGTATTCAGAATTGTGCTAGTTTAAGCCTCCAAAGAATGGAAGCACACCAAAATTTTGATTTATGCGAGTTACACACCAAATTAGCAAATCTATCAGCAGACCTATCATATAGTAGCTTAAAAGACACAGGCAACTTTAAGAGCCTAACTTGTGAAGATCCAGTATCTGCTCCTCGTAAGTTTAAGAACAATCTAAAATTCACTAACTATGCTAAGATGATATTCTGTGCTAATGAATTACCTAAGCCAGTAGATTTATCTACAGGGTTTTTTAGGAGATGGATTCTAATAGATTTTCCATATACATTCTACACAGCAGAAGAATATGATAATCACATAGGAGAGAAGGATGCAAAGAAAGCAGACATAAAGATAATAGAAAAGATTTCTAATCAAGAAGAATTAAATGGATTATTCAACTGGGCTGTATTAGGTTGGGAGAGATTAGAGAAAAATAAATCCTTTTCCAATACTAGAAGCATGGAAGAATTAAAAGAAACATGGATTAGTAGGAGTGATAGCTTTCAAGCTTTTTGCTCTAAGTATATGGAAGATGATATTAATGGATCTGTTAGGAAGTCTAGCCTGTTGAGATATTATTCCAAATATTGTAAAATTAACAAATTAAGAACTTTTGGAGAAAGACATATTAAAGCAGTTTTGGAAAGAGAGTTTGGAGCTTATGATACGAGAAAAATAGTAGATGATGAGAAAGTTAGTTTTTGGGAAGGGATGAAATTAAAAGAAGTTGTGTGTGAATTGTTAGATAATGGACAGACAAGACAGACAGGACAGGCAAATCTAAATGGTCTAGGAATTTGAAATATCAGTACGAAAGTAAATTGGGTGTCTAGCCTGTCTAGCCTGTCCAGGAGAATATGAAATGAATAAAGAATTTGAATTAATTAAATTACATAATGATAACCAAAAAATAGAATTTGGAGTATATAATAAAGATAAATCTTTAAAGGGATATTTAATCTTAGAAGCACCATATAATGAATGTAGGGATTCAGATACAATCATATTAAAATGAGAATCATTAAAGGAAGAAAGAGAGTGAATGTTTGTGAGATGTGTTACAAGGATATTTACAACAAAGATAACAATGCTCTTTATTGTAAAGAGTGTGCTATTATAAGAAACAAACAAAGAGAACAAAGGAGAAAACAAAATGGAAAACGAAAACAAACAATTTGAACCTAAAGCCCCTGACTTTACAGGAGAGGGTATTGCAGTATGGAAAAGACTAGATAAGAATGGAAATGAATATTTGTCTATTAAGTTAGTAGGGCATAATACTCTAACAGCTTTTAAGTATATTCCAAAGGAGAAAGCAACAAGTGAAGAAGCTGCGAAAGCTTAAATTTGTAGTTCTAGGAGGATGTGCTATTCTTATTTTGTATTATGCACTTCTCTTGAACTTTGCTATGACAGATAACCCTGAAGCTTTTATAAGTTGCCCTGATGGATATGTAGTTCTTGATTGGGAAGAAGCAGACTTTGTAGATCAGTTATGCTCACAAGGTTATAAGGAATCTGAATATGTGAATACGTTTAATCTGTGTAAGTGGATTTCTTATGCAGGACTAATTCTAGTAATACCTTTTATTCTGTATGATGTTTATAGGAATAAAAACCATTGGAAAGAACAAGCTAAGAAATTTGAGGAGGTGGTTAATAAGTAATCTAGTATAGGAAAAGCTATACTCATAATAGAAACCTCTATATATAATACCTACTTACTACCTACTATAAGACAAGTTAAGTCTTAGGGGATGAATTGAAATGAATAAACTAAACAAGCAATATCTAAGGTGGAGTTTTGAAACTAGCAACGACAATACTAAGTTGAGTATCAGGGAAGCAAGAAAATGAACCTATGTGATTATAGAGAAACAACAAAAATAAAATGTTATAAGTGTGAGCATGAATGGGAATACAAAGGAACTTCACTTTATTATATTTGTTGTCCAAGTTGTAGGAATCAATTAAGTATAAAGAAATTAGAAAGGATCAAAGGAGAATAAACAAAATGGGAATAATTGATAAGATAGGAAACTGGATGGAAGAGAGAGAAAGGAAAGCAGATCTAATAACAGAAGGAGAATTAAGGTATCACAAACAAGAAGCTCTTACTGGAGAAGAAGATGCTTATGTTAAGAAAGGATATAATAGAGCTATGAAGAAACATCTTAAAGATATAGACTTCAAGAAGAAAGCTCAAAGAGATTCAATCAAGTCTGATGTAGATTTCAAGAAAGCTAAAGTAGAAGAAGTTAAAGCTAAGAATAAAGCGAGGAAGCAAGTTAAAGACAAAGGTGCTAAACCTAAGACTTCAGTATCAACAACTAAAGACAAAAAGGAAAAAGATTTCTTCCCGAGCCCTGAAGATTACTTTAATTAAGGAGCAAATAAAATGAAAGGAACAATAGAAAAATATGAGAAGCAACACATTCAAGTTCAGGACAAAGATGGAAAGGTAGAACAGCAAGAAGTAGCTATGCTAACTTTATTATGCGAAATGCCTGAAGTTATCCCAGTCGGAAGTCTTGTTACTCTTAGTGTAGATAAACCAAAAACACCAAAATAAAGATTAGTATTTAAATAGTTAATTTAATATCGTTTTCCTGTGGAGGTGATTTACATGAAAACTTATATTAAAAAAGGTGACTTATCTGGAGCAGCTATTTCCTTAGCTATTGCAGCTATTGTTGTAGTTGGTGTTGGTATTCCAATAACAATTTCAGTTATTGATTCAAGCAACTTAACTGGTATTACAGCATTAGTAGTAGGATTCGTTCCTGTATTTATGGCTCTAGCTTTATTAATGGCTTCTGTCTCAATAATGAGAGGTGGTAATTAATAAGTTATTAGCTTACAAGACGAGGGGCTTATCCCCTCAACTTTTTTTATTTTTTATACAAATATTTAAATAGTTAAAGGAATTACTTATGATTATGAAACTAAAAAACATTCTATACTTAGTATTGATATTTATTCTATGTGCTATTTCTGTATCAGCAGTTCCCTTTGAATCTGATGTTTATGAAGTTGGAACAAGTTGGGTTACTTTTAATTGGACTGATATAGATTTAACAAACATAACTCCTATTTCTACTCATTACGCAGAAGGATATTTCCACAGCTACGCAGACCCTGCTAATATTGAGATCCCTACAAGTAACGTTTATGTTAAGATCATGAACTTTACAATGGATGAAATCTATGGCTTCGTTTCAACGATAGAAGGAATAGATACAACCAAAGCAGGAACTTATAGTCTGACTTTCTCTTTAGCTATGCAAGGAGGAAATGGAGGAAACTATGAAATTGAATTATTTATTAATAATGCATCTCAACCTGATTGTGCTACTTTCATTACTACAAGTGTTGTAGCTCATCAAGCTGCAGTAGTCAGTTGTCTTAAAACTTTAGCAGTAGGAGATATGTTAGATGTAAGAGTTAAAGATATATCTAGCCCTGCAAAGAATATTCAATACCACCAACTAAACTTTAAGATTATAGAAACTTCTACTATTCCTTCTGAGACTACTTGTGAGATTTCAGAAGATAGTTCTACATGGATTAACATAACTACAATATTATACAATGGCTACCTGGATGAGACAGCAGGGATTGGTAATGTGTTACAATTAAAAGAAGATACAGAATATATTTTAAGATGTAAAAATTCAACTACTGAATGGAATGAAAATTCTTTTATAACAGAAGGAGGTTACAATAAAATGTTAGCTTTATATATTGCTATCGTGGTTTTTGCTTTCGCCTTTTTAATCTTAGGTAGATATACTGAAAACGATTTCTTCTTCGGTTTGTTAAGTGCTACTTTATTTTTAATAAGTGGTTTTATGATTATGACAACTGGAATAGAAGGAGTAGATTCAGTATATACGGCAGGATTAGGATTGTTAGGAATAGCAATAGCATCATTCTACTATTTAGAAGTTGCTAAGAACAGAAAAACCCATGAAGGTTAAAAGGAGAGTGAAATAAATGTCAGATGGATTTAGTATGACAGAAAAGGATAAGTTGGCTTTTCAAATGTTAGAGAATGACAAGGCAGTTACAGATAGTATTAAGAGACAACAACAAGCACAGAATAACCCATACATTGAGAACTCTTATGATTTCCATAGGTTCACAGCAGACCCCTCAATAAAAGATAACTTGAGTGAGAAGATTAAAGAGATTGATAAGAATTGGGTGTTTGGAAATTTTAATAGAATGGACGAACAAATAATAATTTCTTCTGAAGATTTGATAACTGATATAGATTGTTTGTTGCCTAACATGGATAACAAAGATAGCAAAATCAGAAATGCTTTGTATAGGGATTTGTTTTCTACCATAACAAAATCAAGAGGTAGAGGTGGATTCGCAGCTAAGTTATTTGTAACACAAATCACATCAGGGAAGAACATATTAGAAACAGAAGCAAGAAGGAAAAAAATGTTTAGTTTAAATAAGCAACAAGCTTAATGGAGAATAAATAAAATGGAAGCATGGATAATTTATGTAGTGAGTTTTGGAATGTTATATATTATGTGTAATATTATATTTTGTATGGTGTTTTGGAAACCTATTAGAGAACAATTTAGACAATGGATGTATATTGGGAGAGGTTATTGTTATGTTAGAATTAATGATTTAACACATCACTTACAAGAGCATTTCATGAAACCTAAGCATGATACTTTTACAATCAAAGGAAAAAGATATTTAATAGATCCTAAGAAAGTGAGATATAAAGGTAAGGCAGCAGTCTATGAGTATAGAGAAGATATTGCAGAACCTATTGATCCTTACATTGAAGGCTTTGTAGGAACAGATGCAGAATACTTAGACGGATTTTTAATGAAGATGAAAGCTCTAGCAAGACTTATGGCTGTTAAAGAGTTACAAGTTATATTAATCTTAGTGGTTATTGCTATGGTTTCAGCATTAGTAGCAGCAGGAATAGCAGGATATAACTATACATTAATTGATAAGCTAGTAAAGGCTCTAATAGTATGAGGTAAAAAATGAAAATAAAGGCAAAAGTCAAGAAGAATAAACTGAAATTGTTTGATGAAGGCAATAGAAGGATAGATTTCTTTAATTTGGAGAACAAAGAGAATTCAAAAACCCTTTTAGAGGGTCTTTCTTTGAAGTATGGTATATCTAAAGGGAAAACAAATAAGAAAGCTAAAAGGAGATAGAATGGATAATCAGGCACAAGTTCAGGCAGATTCTCACATATTAATAAATAGTAAGCTTCTAGCCTATGAAGAAATGGTTTTAGCTAAACAAAAGTATATTAGGATAGCTAAGATTCAAGGTAGAGTAGATTTTAGAATTGAAGATTGGATTCTTTCAATTATTAACTTCTATGATGTAATGTTCTCGGAAACTCAAGAAGAAACTTATGCAGCAAAGTATAAAGAGGTTTTTGCATGGATTCCTTTATTTGAGAGTGGAAAGATTCCTCAGTTTGATACTATTAACAGAATCACTAGGAACTTGATGGTCTTTGCTCAAGAAGTTGGAATTACTCAAACTAAGAAGTTAGGAACTGAAATACACTATTAATAGAAACCTTTATATAATTAATACAATTAACACAATTAACATGGTAAACAATATACAGGTATCTACGAACATTAGAGTTTTGGTAAAGACTAAGAAGGTATTAGAATCTAAAGGGAAGTATGGAGAAACAATGGATCAAATAATTCAAAGATTAATTTTCCAAGCAGATAATGGTAAAGTAGTAGTAGGACAAAAAGAGCAAGACAAGGTTCTTAAAAGCAAATTATGAGGTCACAAAAAATGAAAGGAGATAAAAATGTCTGATACATGGATGGTTTTACCAAAAGAAAAAACACAAAAAACAATTAGAGTAATTGATGATGAATATGAAAATGAGATTAATAAATCAGAAACTTGTTTTCTATGTTATGAGACTGATTGTAAATTAATTGGATTATATGGAACTTGGAATGAGTTTGGTAGTTTTAAAGGAGTTTGTGAAGAATGTCTTAAGAAGCTAAACAAACTTAATAAGAAAACAATTACGAACGAAGAGGTCACAAAAGAAGATGAAACTTAACACTTTTAACTTAAACTTACTTTCAACAAACATAAGTATTTAAATAGTCTTATAATATTAAGATAAGATAATGGCTATCAGAACTCCACAACCTAAACTTTCTCCAAGACAGAGAGCAGAATTAGCAAGACAAAAGATTTCTCCTGCTAGGTTTCTTAGAACTCAACAAACTACTTCTCAAACTCAGGTAGCTCCCACTCAAGCTCAAATAAAAGCTAAAGAAAGTAAAGAATTTGTAGATGATAAAATAGATGATGGTTATGTGAAGAAAGGTAACACTTTAGTTAAAGAAGTAACTAAAACATTTATTGATAGAAGAGGAATTTCACATGGTTCTGAAGAAAAGGTTGCAGTTAGAGAAGTTATTAATTTAGATAATGAAGGCAACCCTGTTTCTTATAAACTTCAAAGAATAACTGGAGGAGGATTAAGAACTTTTGAATCTATAGATTATTCTAAAGGAACTAAAACTACTGAGAAATGGGATGCAACAGGAAGAGAAAGATCTAGGATTACTACTACTGATGTTGAAACTGGAGCTTTTATTTCTTCTAAGAATACTAAGAAAGAAAAAAGACAACAGGCTAAGATAGAAAAGTCTAAGCTTGATTTAATTACACCTCCAACTCATGATCCTTTAACAGGAGCTAAATTAACTAAAACAGAGTTAGCTAAATTCTCAGAACAATTAAAAGCAGGAGTTAGAAGAGATAAAATTTCTGTAGTTCCCTTTGATGAACAGATATTAACAACACCGAGTGCTTCTAGATACTTTGATGATCCTAAAGTAGAAAAAGCAGATTCTTTTCTGACACAATTTGGAAAGGAATTATTAACTCCCACTCAATTTGTAGATGAAAGACAAAGTGCTGATTATTTTGGAGCTGATAAGAAAATTGAAGCTATTGGATTTATAGACCCTTTCGCTAAACAAAGTTTAAGAAAAGAAGTAGCTTTGGAAAGAGCAGGAAGTATCAGTTATGGAACAGCAGGATTTGAATTAAAAAGAAATAAAGAAGAAATACAAAGACAGAAAGATGAGTTTGATAGTTCTTTAATTGGAAAGGCAACTCTTGTGAAAGAAAAAGTTTCTAACTTCTATGATGAAAAAGTTAAGGGAACTAAAACAGAAGAATTAATTAAAGATTTACCTATTGTATCTGCAGTTGATAAATATTTAACTTATGTTAGACCTCAAGTTAAACAATTTTTAGGTGGAGGAGTAAAAGGTTTTGAAGATACTGCAGCATTTCTAAGTCAAGATAAATTCGCACAAGATAAAGAAACATCACAATTTTTAAGAGAATCAGGATGGCAAGGAACATCAGTTCCAAACTTTGTTAATTTGAAAGGTGCTTCTACTGATTTATCAGTTTCTGAGAAATGGTCGCTTAGATTAACTCCTGAAATTCACACTCAAGCTTCAACATTGGCTTTAGTTTCTAGCTTTTTAGGTGGAGTTTTAAAACCTTATGCTAAAACCCCTGAATTAGTTGCTGTGGATTACTTCGGTGGAAAACTTTTAGGAACAGGAGCAGGTTATCTTACAACTATTGGAGGTAAATCAGGGGCTATCAGACAAGGATTATTATTAACAGCAGGAGTTGGAGGGGGTGTGTTATTAGGGGCTAAAGTAACTTCAGATTTAAAAGAAATAGATTCAGGTTTAGGGAAAGCAGAATTTTTAGGTGGAGAATTCTCAAGAGGAGCAGTGTCTTTTGCAGGATTCCATTCAGGTTTTAAGTTTGCCACAACTCCAAAGATAAGCAACATTGAAGTTACAGGATTTAAAGAAATTAAGTTCGCTCAAACAGGAGGAACTCCTAAAGGTTCAAAAGGAATCCCCACTAAAGAGGTATTAAGTTTAGGGAAGAAAGTTCAACCTGATTTAATATTTCAACATTCTACAAAGTTTCCATTTAGAAATCCTACCTTTACTAGACTTCATGTAACTCCTTCTGGAGGTTTTGAAAGATTGGAAACCCAGTTGAGAGGGGGAAAAGTATTTCAAAAGTTAATAACTCAAGAGTCTCCTAAATTTTCAACATTTGGAACTAGGGAAACCGATATAACAATTTTAAAACCAACAACTAAAGTGAAATTTGCAGGAACTAATGAGAAAAATGTTTTGGTTGCTTTAAAGCATACTTATAAACCTATGAAATTGGTTTCAGTTCAGGATTTTGTAACTAAAGGGAAATTACCTCAAGCTAAATTAACTTTCTTTAAAGAAGGTAAAGTGGTTGGAACTAAACTAATTAAACCTCAAACTCTTAAAACTACAGAATTAATTTCTGTTGATACTATTTTAAAATCAAAAGAATTTAAGACCACTAGGTTTGGTAATGAGGATGTGTCTGGAATATTTCAAAAGGGTAAAAATATAGCCGTTCAAGAGATTAGAGGAGAAAATTTTATTGGAAAAATTGGACAAGGGACAAAAGTTCAACAATTAGACACTATTAAATCTGGAAGATTTAGAACTACTACAAAAAATATTAAGTTAAACCCCAAAGCAGGAGAGAAATTCTTAACTGGGAAAGTTACAGAGGTAGGATTTGAACAGATAAATATAAGACCAGGAAAACAAAGATTAGTTCAGCCAAGATTTAAAACAACTACTCAAACTGAAATATTAACTGAAGCTACAACAGGACAACCTAAAGGTTTTGTTATTCAAGAACAAGTCTTACAAATTCCTGAACTCCAAACTTTGGGAAATGTTCAAGTAATTTACAAAGGAACAATTATTCCAGTTCCAAAAGGTCAAGCAGCATCACAGAGTTTTATTTTTGATAAGTTTCAAGCCCCTAAACCAAGAGGTAAATCTACAATAGATTTCAAGAATTTTAAAATACCGGACTCACCCAAATTAAACCCTGTAAGAGCTTTTTTAATTAAAAGTAAAGGGAAATTTGGAACTTTTGATACTTCTAAATTTAATAAACCTGGGCTTCCAGGGCAAACAATTACTCAAAAAGTTAATATCCCCTCAGTTACTACTACAAGAGCAGGTTCTATTTTTGATACTACAACTACTTTAAAAGTTCCAACATTAAGAGCTTTAGTTCCTACAATATCTAAAACAGCATTATTATCTTTTACAGCTACTAGATTGTCCACCTTAGCCAAAACTGAAACAAAGATTGATACAAAGATTGATACAATTTTAGACACTAGAGTAAAGACAGAAACAAAATTAGACACAAAGATTGATACAATTATTGATACAAAAACTATTTTAGACACAAAAACTCTTTTAGATACTGAAACAATTATAGATACAACAACAAAGACCAAAACAAAGACAGAAATAGATACTATTATAGATATAACTCCAAGAATAGATATTAAAATCACTCCTCCTCCAGAAATCCCTCCTCCAGAAATCTTGTTCCCTCTTCCATTCTTTAAAGGGAGTAGAGTAGCTGTTAATAGAAAGGAAGGATCTTTCAATACTTTTGTAAAATCTAAAGGGAAATGGTTGAGAGCTAACAAACAACCTAGAACTAGAATGGGAGCTTTATCACTTGGAGCTAAAGCAGTTGATAACTCATCAAGTGCATCATTCAGAATATCTCCATCTAAGAAGGTAGCTAGTAAAAATTTAATAAATGATAATTATTTCAATTTCAACGGACATAAGTTCAATAAAAAGAATGGTATTTATATAGAGAAAAGGAATAAGAGAATAGATACACTAGGAGAAATTCAAGGAATCACAGCAAAAGGGTGGTTAGCAAACAAAAATAGAGGAAATAAATGGCTGTAAATATAATAAAAATCGAAAAAAAACCTATTGAAGATGTTATTCAAGATATTTCTAAAGAACTTTATAAAAAAGATGTTATTAAATCAGCTCATAGAATGAAAGGAGTTAGATTATTATGATTAATTTTGATGATATTCACGGAGCAGTTAAAAAGAGAAAGAGTAGAATCAGAAAAGAAAAAGTCTTTGCTAAAGCTAAAGATTTAGGTGGAGCATTTCCAAAAGCCACAACTGATTTAAAAACTAACTTGAGTAAAACTAAAGCTCCATCAGCAAAAAAACTAGGAATGTTCCCTGTGAAATACTTTTAGGAGGAAACAAAATGAAATTTTTAAATAAAAAAGGACAAGGGGTATTTAATGGATTCTTTGTAGTTCTAGCTATATTTGTTACTTTAGCAGCTTTAATAGTTTATATTGCTGTATATCCTTTAATTAATTCAGTAATACAGATATTCTTATCTTCAAGCACAGATCCAGTATTAAATATTTTAGTTAGATTAGTTCCATTGTTCTTTTTATTCGGAATAGGGATGGCTTTCTTTTTCATGATAGCCACACAGAGGGCTTAATTGAATAAGAAACTTTTTATTTGGATTCTAGTATTAATAGTTTTAACTAGCTTTGCAAGTGCAGAGTTAAACGATTCTGAAATGTATTTATCTTTTGATGAAGGTAATTTTTCAGGAACTGACATTTATGACCTATCTGGAAATCTAAAAAATGGAACAAGTTTTGGAGCTACTTTAGGAAGTGTAGCAGGAATATTAAATTATTCTGTTGATTTTGATGGAACTAATGATCATGTTAACACTGAAACTGTTGCACCAGCTTCAGAATATTCTATATCTTATTGGATGAATATTAATACAATGCAAACAGGAGATATAATTTTTTCACATTCTAATACAGGAAGCACAAGTAGAAATTCATACGCACAAATATTAAGTGGTTCAACTTTCACGTGGACTGTAAGAAATTCAGCTCAAAATGCATGGTATGGAATTACACTTACTGGAATAAATGCTAATACTTGGAATTATTATACATTAATTAGGAATAGTTCAGGAGTTTATGCTTATGTAAATGAAACTTTAAATGCACAAAATGTAGTTTCTTTTACTTCTGCAACAACCGATGTGGAATTTATTATTGGAACACATCCTAACGGAGCTTCAAACCCAACTGATATGCAACTAGACGAATTTGCATTATATAATAAAGATTTATCCATTTCAGAAATATCTGAATTATACAACTTAGGTGCAGGATTTAACCCTTATGCAATCCCTCCCACACCTCCGATATCTGTAACAATTAATTTAACTACACCTATTAATAATACTTATACAAACAATTTAACTAATGATTTTGTTTTTAATGTAACTAGCACAGAAAATATTTCTGCTTGTTCTTTATATATTAATGATGTTGTTAATAAAACAAACTCAAGTATTGGAGGATTGTTTAACTTTACATCCATAATAGAACAAACATTACCTGTTGGAGAATATAACTGGTCAATTTCATGTTCAAATGGAACAACTAATTTTAACTCAACTCAAACAAACACTTTAATTATAGATATTGTCCCCCCTCAAATTAATTTAACAGGAATATTTCAAAACAAGTTAGTTATTAATAATTTATCAGGTTTGTTTGAATTTTCAGATGATAATTTATACTCTATAAACATTTCAGATAGTGTAACAGGAACAATATTTAATATATCAGGGATAACTTCAACTACTTACAATTATACTCTTAATCATGATGTATCAGCTTATAATAGTGGTTCTCACATTTTAAACATTAGAGTAGCTGACGGACACACATCTACATATATTAAACCTTACAAACTAAAAAATGATTGGTTAGACAATGGAATTAAATATGAATTTGATGAAGGATGGGTTTCCGTAAATCCTGAAGGGATCACAGGGAAACTTACAACTGAAAAGAAAAACGATAGATATTCTTTCACTTATGATAAAGGGTGGTTTGAAAGTTTAGATACTAAAATTTTCTCTGTTAGGAGTTCTCATCCTATAAAAGTTGTTCAAGATAGCGATTATGTAGGTCATTTAATTGTTCCTGCTCTTGATAAGTGGATAGATTTTGAAGAAATTGATGGTAATTCAGTTATAGTTAATAGAATTAATGATAATGAAATTGAAGTAATAGTAAATCCTAAACTGAAAGGTAAAGATAAACTTAAATTTAATTCTATTGGAGATTTAAATATTCAAGAAATTAACTTAACATGGAACAAAATTAACGTAACTAATGACATTAGATCTGAAATAACTGATATAGATGCTCAATCTATTCAAATAGGAGCTTCATTCACAGGCATTTCTACTTATGCAGACAACTTTTCAGTAACTTTTGATTATGATGGTTCAACTCAAACATCTTCAGTAAATCAAACAACAGCAAACGCATTATACTGGAATTATGTAATCCCTGCAGATCCAATTACAACAGATTCAGAAATCAGAAACAATTTCATTAATTATACAATTACTCAGAATGGAACTTCTGAAGAAGTTATTATTTCACAAAATCAATCAGTATTTCAGCTATTGTTAGCTTCATGTAACGCAACATTTAACGTATCAGCAATCAATTTTACTTTATTTGATGAAGTTACTTTATTACCTTTAGTATCTAACATAGATGCTTCCATTCAATATTCAGATTCAACTTTTAGCACATTTAAGAACGCAA
>Ga0207997_1001351_pt1 | contig 12727 bp, 15 predicted proteins | sample AntAceMetag02UKN_FD_184777 | JGI IMG/M metagenome (GOLD analysis project Ga0207997, IMG submission 184777) | Saline lake microbial communities from Ace Lake, Antarctica - Antarctic Ace Lake Metagenome 02UKN (SPAdes) (version 2) | ecosystem: Environmental > Aquatic > Non-marine Saline and...
ACTAAATGATACAAAAAAGAGAATGTGTGCTGTTTGTAGTAAACAAATCCTTAAAGGAAAACTTATGGTTAAATATGAAGAAGTTATTGATAATTTTAACAATACAAGAATGTGGTTTGCACATTTAGATTGCCTGGTTAAAAGATTAAAAGAAGCAAAAGAAGAATTAAAAAATCCAACAATTACTATTGAGAGGTATGATGAACTTGAACGAATTACTAAAAGAACCAGAAAGGTATAATAAAGCAATTGAGTTATGGGGCGAGGATTTACAATTTGGTATGCTTTCTGAGGAGTGTGGAGAATTACTTACAGCTGTTAATCAGTGGAGACGAAGTAGAGTAAATAAAGCAGTTGTGGTTGAAGAAATGGCAGATGTTATAATTATGATACATCAAATTATGGTTACTATAGGTGTAGATATTAATGGTCATATGTTAAATGATTGGATAGAATCTAAATTATTGAAGATGGAAAACCAATTAAAAATAAATGAAAAATTCCAAAATCAAAACATTTAAATATGTGTAGTGTTTAGTAAATATATATAAACCGAGGAAGTAAATGGCAAAATTACAATATAAAGATGATAAGGGGAATATTGGCGAAGGTCAATCAATAACAGATTTATCAAGAAATAATATTCTAATAAAAAGAGGAATAAAGGTTTTGTGGTATTTTGCAGGATTACTTACTGCATTTTTTCTGTTAGTTATTTGGCTTATAGTTTATGTATTACAAAATAATGTCGTTAATAATATAGTTAATGCGTGCATATAAATGGCAACAATAAAAAAATTAGAAAAGGAGATATTACATTTACGAGGAAAGATAAAAGGAATAGATGAGTTTTGTCTTATTTGTAAAAGTAAACGAGTTCTATCTGAAAAATATGATAGTTATTATTGTCCTAAATGTATGTATTGGTTAGAAAAAATTTGTCCAGATAGAACTTGTAATTTTTGTAAAGATAGACCAAAGTATCCAACGGAGGAAGTAAAATGATTAAAAGCAAAAGATATAAAGATACAAGAACTGGTGAAATTAAAACTCAAATTCCTATAATGGAAATGCAATATTTTGTAGAAGTAAAAGAACCAAAAATTCGTCAGAATTTTTCAGGAGTAAAAATCTTAAATAAGGAGGAATAAAAAATGAAAGTAAATACTAAAACATTTAGTAAATTTTTGAAGAAGGTGAAAATGTCTGCTGGCCAGGAGATACAGGAATGTACATTTAATTTTGAAAAGACTGGTTTAAGAATAGCTGCAAATTCTGCAACACAACAAGCAAGGGCAAGTGGACTTTTAAAGACAAGTGCTTTTAAGGGTTACGAAGAACTTGGAAGCATTGGAGTTGGTGATTTTCCAACATTTGTAAAAGTTGTTGAAAGATTTGGCGAAGAAATTGGACTTAAGGTTGAAGGCAATTTACTTACAATTACTGGTGCAGGAAAGAAAGTAGATGTTGAACTACTTGATACACAATTTATAAGCACAGATGTTAAAGAACCTGAATTAGAATTTGCTGATACATTTATGTTTCCAGCAGATAAGATTAAGGAAATTATTGCAGACGCAAAACTTAATAAGGATAGTGTTTTGTCTTTTATTACTGAAGAGAAAAAACTGATTATTAATAATACAGGAAAATATAAATTCTCACATCAATTTGATGTACCAACCTGTAAGGGCGGGGTAACTGTTAAATTTGGAGAACCGTTTGTCGATGCATTTGAAAACTTAACAGAGAAAGTGGAATTTAGTATAAAAGATAATTACCCAGTTAAAGTTTTAGAAAAAACAGACGATATGGTAATTACACTAATTGTAGCACCAAGAGTAGATACAGAAGCATAAGATGGACCCTAAAAATTTAATTTGGACCGAGAAATATAGACCAAAAAATGTAGATGAAATTGTGGGAGATTTTAGTAAGATAAAAATTTACTTACAGAAACAAGAAAGTATTCCACACTTTCTTTTTCATTCTAAGACACCTGGAACAGGAAAGTGCCTTACCGGCGATAGTATGTTTTTTACTAATAATGGTTTAACTTCTTTTGATGATTATGTAAAAAAACATAATATAGAAAAAGAACATACAATTATAGAAGAAGATGTTTTAGATATTAATAACAATTTTGTTAAAACATCATATTTTTATAAATCTAAAGATAAGATTATAAAAATAAAATTGAATAATGGTATAGAAATAAAAGGAACAAAAGAACATAAAATAAAAGTTTTTGATAATAATGGCATACAGTGGAAGAAATTAAGTACCATTACAGATAAAGATATAATCCCATTAGTGTATAATACAGGAATTTTTGGAAATATAGATTCTTTTAATTTTGATTTATTAAAAGATATAATATATCATCATAATTGTATTGATATAACGTTACCAAAGAAAATAAATAAAGAAATTGCTTATATGTTAGGTGTATTTGTAGCCAATGGAAATTTTGATACTAACGGTTGTACAATTTCAACTAAAAAAGTTTGGTTATATGATAAAATTAAACAAACTATGAAAGATAATTTTAATATAGTTGTTGGGTCACATAAAATGGATAATTTATCTTTTCATCTTGGACCTAAAAAGTTTACAGATTTTTTAAAATTGTGTTGTGGTTGTAGTATTGATACAGCAAGAAAGAAATATATACCTAAATTTATATTTGGTTGTAATAGAGATATACAAATGAATTTTTTAAATGGATTGTTTGAAGACTCTTATTTAGAAAAATGTAACTATATAACATATAGTACAGCTTCAAAACAATTATCTAAAGAAGTACAATTAGTATTATTAAATTTAGGTTTTTATAGTAGTATTAAAGAAAAATATTTAGAAAAATATAAACACACTTATTATGATTTGCCAATATGTGCAGAACATTCAAAACAATTTATATCTTATTTTGATGGAATATATAAAAATGAAATTATTGTTTTTGATAAAGAAGAAAATACAAATGTTTTAACTTATGGAAATTTAATATACGATTTTATAAAAGATAAAAGAAACATTAATAATATAAGTAGACAAAATGTTTTTTCAAAAGATTTAGAAAAATTAAATATGTTAAAACAAAGTATAAAAAGAAATACATTGGTTCTAGAAAATTTTATATCTAAAGAAAATTATTTAAAAGATTTAAAGATATTTTTAGATAATGATATATTTTTAGATAAAGTTTTAAGTATAGAAGAAGAAGAAGAACAAAATATATATGATTTTCATATACCAAATACACATAGTTTCATAGCAAATGGTATTATAAATCATAATACGACATTAATGAAGGCGATAGTGAACGAACTAGATTGCGATTACATTATTATCAATAGTTCCGACGATAGAAAAATTGAAACCATTAGGGATAAGGTTAAAGAGTTTTGTTTAACTAAAAGTAGCAAGATTGGTAAAAGAAGAGCAATACTTTTAGATGAAGCCGATGGTATGTTTGCTACAAGTCAAAATGCTTTAAGAAATATAATGGAAACTTATGCAGGTAATGCTTTTTTCGTTTTGACTGCAAATAACATTAATAAAATAATTGAACCAATAAGAAGCAGATGTGTAAATATACCTTTTAGTTATCCAGAGAAAAAAGATATATACGTCTACTTGGAGAAAATATGTAAAGGAGAAAATATGGAATATACAGAGGATGGATTAAACTATTTAATTGAATTAAATTATCCAAGTATTAGGAACTGTGTTTTATCTCTTCAAGATTTACATACGCAAAGTCTCCCTGTTAATGAGAAGACTGTTCGTCCTGCAAATTTTCTTTTTAAAGAGTATTGGGAAAAGATAAAGCAAGGAGATTGGAAAACTGTTAAACAAGCAGTATTATCAAGTGCAGTTGAACCAAGAGAATTAAACAGTTATTTATGGCAGAAAGCGGTTGAAGAAGAAAAGATTAAAGTAATTCAACTTACTTGTAGAAACGAACGTGATATAGCAGTTGGAGCAGACAGTAAGATAATTGTGGTTACTAGTTTAATTGAAATGTGCAAATGAAATGTAAAAATTGTGGAGAAAATATTTTTTGCAAAAATATGTGTAGAAGATGTTATGATAAGAATTATTATCAAAATAATAAAAATGAAATTAAAACAAAAACAAAAGAATGGCATTTAAATAACAAAATCAAAAGTAAAGAAAGTTATAAAAAATGGATTAAAAATAATCCAGATTATCATATTTTTTATAATAAACAGTGGATTAAAAATAATCCAGATTATCATAAAAAATATAATAAAGAGTGGTATAAAAATAATAAAGAATATGTTTTATTATATAATAATAAATATAAAAAATTAAAAATGAAAACAGATATTAATTATAAACTTAAAAATAATTTATCAGATAGGATATTATTAGCAATTAAAAATCAAGCAACAGATAAAGCGTATAGTTCAATTAAATTACTTGGTTGCTCAGTACAAAAATGTAGGAAACATTTAGAAAAACAATTTAAAAAAGGAATGACATGGGAAAATCACACTAAAGATGGATGGCATATTGACCATATAAAACCTTTAGTATGTTTTGATTTAACTAAAGAATCTGAACAATTAAAGGCTTTCAATTATAAAAATTTACAACCACTATGGGCAAAAGAAAATTTAAAAAAGGGTGGTAAATATTAATCTACCAGCAATTGTAAATAATCTATATATAAATAGAAAAAGTGAATGGATGAAGGAAGTAGAAGATAAAGATTTTCATCCGATAGTATTACAGTTGTGGTTAGTACAAAATGATGCTATAAGAGTTCAAACAAGATTTTTAGACCAATATGTTTTTACATTACCTCCTAAGATGTTTTTAAGTTTAGCTTGGAGCGTAATTCCTAAGTATCAAAAGATGCCATTTGTAAGATGGACAAAGAAAGGTAGCAAAGATGAGAAGTATGATTTCTTGTTTAAAAAAATAAGGAAGTATTTAGAAATGAGTGATAATGATTTTAATACTAATAAAATAAGATTAATTGAAGAGATTGAAAAAAATCAAGTTGAATGGTTTTGTGCTTTTGGTGTCGAAAAAAAAACATGGAAAAAGTTCGGTTTAGATTTTAGTTGTATTAAAACATATGGTAAAAAGAGAGCTATTCCACAAAAAGGGTTAGGAGCGTGGGGATTATGAGAATTACAAAATGCATAAATATACCAACATATATGTTAGCAATGGTTATTTATAATAAAGGAAAGAAAACAACAACAGATGTACAAAGAACTTTGAATATGACTTATTCAAGTATCTTTGATATTAATAAAAGTTTAATAGAACTTAAATGGGCAACTACAGAACCAATGGATGGCAAAAGTATAGCCATTGTTTTAACAGAGAAAGGAAAAGGAATTGTAGAAGCAATAATTATCATGCTTGAGAAAATAGGTATTGTTTTAAATAATGAGGAGGAAAAAGAAAATGTATCAAATAGAAGTGAAAGTCAAATTTAGAGCTGGACATAGATTACCAGAACCTTATATAGGTAAATGTAACAATGTTCATGGTGAAGGATATACAGGAATTTTTGTTTTTCAAACAAGAAATTTAGATGAATGTGGAATGGTTGCAGATTTTGGAGTAATTAAAAAGAAGATAAAAACTTGGATAGATAAAAATATGGACCATGGTTATATTTATCAAAAGAATGATAGAGTAGGACAATTTTTAGAAAAAGAAGGATTTAAAGTTTACGAAATGAAAGTTGCACCAACAGCAGAAAATATTGCTTTTGAACTATATAAAAAGTTTAGAGAAGTAGATAATACTTGCATATTAAAAAAAGTTGGAGTAATTGAAAGTTGGGACGATAGTATTGCATGGTATATACAGGAATAAAAATGGTTAAAACAATAATAAAGGCATTTCCAGAAGAAAAACGAGAAGCAGCAAAAGATGGTAGTTCCATTTTATTCATAGCTGAATGTTTTTGTGATACTATACAAGGAGAAAATTTTACAGGACAACCTTCAACGTTCTTACGTTTAAAAGGGTGCACATTAGATTGCAAATGGTGTTTTGGAGTAATAGGAGGAAGAAGAATACCTAGAATAATGACACGAAACGGTAAAAATAAAAAAATTAATAAAGTAAAAAAAGGAGATGTATTACTTACATATGATAAAAATACTAAGGAAATGGTTGAAACAACCGTAGTTAATACATTAAATAGAAACGTTCAACAATGGAGAGAAATAAAAACAGAATATAGTACATATTTTGTAACTGGAGAGCATCCATTTTTTACTACAAAAGGATTAGTGAATGCAGAAAATTTAAAACAAGGAGACGAAATATTACATAGTACTTATCAACAAAAAATATCATATACTATGAAACATAATAATCCTATGTTTAATCAAGAGACACGAAATAAAACAAAAGAAAATACAGATTATAAATTATTAGGTAAAAAAATTAGTGATATAATTAAGAAAAAACAAAAAGACGGGTCATGGATTTCTCCTTTGGAATATATGACAGTAGAACAACAAGAAATTTTTAAAAAAAATATGTCTAAAAGACAAATGGGTAAAGGAAACAATAATTGGATAGAAAATTACCCCTATAGAAATTATGTAAATATGAAAAAAATTACTGCTGGTAAATCATTTAAATGTGACTTTTGTGGAAAATACGGATTAATAGAAATACATCATAAAGATGGTAATCAATTAAATGATAAAAGTAATAATTTATTAAAAATATGTCATCAATGCCACAGTAAGGAACATAAACGTGGAGAAAATTTTTGGAACGGAAACAGGTCGGATGGAAAAATATCATTAACTGGTGCAGAACAAGCAAAAAATGGTATTAAAATAGTATCTAATAAACCAGTTGATATTTCAACACATAAATATTTAGGAAAATCATATGGTCCTAAAGAATTATCTGTATTTAATATAACATGCTCACCACATAATTCATATATAATAGATAATATGTGGGTTCATAATTGTGATACAACAGAGGTATGGAAAAAAGGAAATCCTTATTCAGTTAATGAATTATTAGAGATTTGGGTTATTGAAGGAGTCATAGATAGATTAATGAATGGACAACATTTGGTATTAACTGGTGGCAGTCCATTATTACAACAAGGTGCTTTATGTGAATTAATTGATAAAATTACTTTAGCCCATGGATTTAAACCAATAATAGAGATTGAAAATGAATGCGTAATAATGCCTTCATATCATATGATACATTTAGTTGACTGTTGGAACAATTCTCCCAAATTAAAAAATAGTGGAGTTAAGGAACAATTTAGATATATTCCAGATTTAATAAAAAAAGTTGGAGAATTAGATAATAGTTGGTTTAAATTTGTTATTAGTAATGAAGATGATTGGTTTGAAATTGAACAAGATTTTTTAATGAAAGGACTTATTGAACCATATCAAATTGTTTTAATGCCAGAAGGGGCAACAAGGGAGCAATTACAAAAGAACTATGATATGGTTGTAGATTTAGCTGTCAAATATAATGTAAAGATGACAGATAGATTACACGTTACAATATGGAATAAAACGGTAGGGGTATAAATGGAAACAGAAACATATACAGAAGAACATAAATTAAAAATAGTAGAAGAAATGTTGAGAGCAATTGGTGAAGACCCTAATAGAGAGGGTCTTAAAGGAACTCCTGAAAGGGTTGTGCGTATGTGGAAAGAAATCTTTAGAGGATACGATAAAGAACAACTTCCTAAAGTTACTGTTTTTAATAATGGAAGTGATGGAGTTGTTTACGACCAAATGATTAATGATGATGGAACATTTTATAGTCAATGTGAACATCACGTAATTCCTTTTTCGGGGAAATATTATTTTGCATATATTCCAAATACAAAAGGAAAGATACTTGGTTTAAGTAAAGTAGCAAGAGTTGTTGATTATTTTTCTGCTAAATTACAAATACAAGAAAGATTAACACATCAGATAGTAAAACATATTTGGAACGAAATAAGTGTTGGAGAGTATGGGCCAATTGGAATGGGGCTCGTTATGGAAGGAGAACATTTATGTAAAACTATGAGAGGAGTTAAGAAAAAAGGTAAAATGAGAACAACTGTTTTATATGGTGCGTTTAAAAATGAACCAGAAACGAGACAAGAATTCCTTGATTGGGTCAATAGTAACAGGACATAATCAAAACATTTATATACTTTTGAATATTAACAAATTAAGAAAATGACAAAAATAATTATTCCAAGAAGTTCGATAAAAGACTCTAATCATTTAAAGTTAATTGTAGAAAAACAGAGATTACAAAAACTTGAAAGTGCAGGTAAAATATCGGAAGAAGAACTTAAAGAAGAGTTAAAGGAACTTAATACAAGAATTAACTTTAATGTGAAATTGTATATTGAAGATTTGAGGAAACAAGATTTAATTAAAGAGAAAAAACAAGATTTAATTAAGAAACAAGACCTAGTCAAAAAAGAGAAACAAGATTTAATTAAAAAAGAGAGACGAGACCTAGTCAAAAAAGAGAAACAAGATTTAATTAAAAAAGAGAAACCTATGGAGGGTAAAAATAAAATGGCAGAAGAAAAAACACCAGTAAAACCAAAGAGAGTAACAAACACTGATATAATCCTAGATTTGTTACAAAAGAAAGGATTAAAAACAGTAGCAGAAATTGTTGCTAAATTTAAGGAAAAGAAACCTGAAGCAAATGAGAAAAATGTTAAACAGCAAGTAACAGAAATCATTGCATGGGTTAAAAAAGGACACAAGAAGTATGCAAATTACACTTGGGATTCTGAAGCTTTCCTTTTAACACCAAAAGAATAAATACTTTATTTTTTATTTTTTTAATATTTAATGAGGTACAAATATGATAGATATGGATAAAATCAATATGATGATGGGTGGTAAACCAAATGATAAAAAACAATTAAAACAATCATCAAAACAATCACAATCACAACCACAAAATAATTGGGAAGCTGATTTAATTAGTGGTTTCAAAAATAAAGTATCAGGAGATAAAAAATCTACTAAAACTAATACACCTATAGACCCTATGAATCCTTCATTGAGTGGAGCAGATTTAGAAGGGATAGGAAATAAATTAAAAAACGTTCCTCCATTTCTTTTAGTTGGCATTGTTCTGTTAGTGGTTCCAGCATTTTATCCTAAATTTGCCTTTTTAAGTATGGTTGGAATGATATGTATAGGCGGTGCTTTATTTGATAAAGTTATTCCAAAAGAAACTAAAGAAAAAACCATATTAAAGATTAAAACATTATGGATTAAATTTAAAATTAAACGGATGGAAAAACAATTGGAGAAAGAAAACAATAAAAACATTTTTAACGTTGGCGATAAAGTAACTTATGTAACACCTTACCAAAAAGAAAAAGGAATTGTAAAAAGTTTATCAGATGAAGAATGTGTTTTCGTTGTTTATCATTGTAATAATGAATGGAATAATTATTTTAATTATACAGCTGCCAGAACAAAAAAAGAAGATTTAGTTCTAGGATGGATTTAATTGGTAAAGAAAAATGAGTGATAACGATGAAGTATTGGTTTTCGACATCGAAACAAAAACTTTTGGAAAACCAGACCCAGACAAAGATGAATTAAAATTTTTTGGTTGTTATAGCTACAAAACAAACAAGTTCTATTTATTACGTGATATAAAAAGCATACAAAAGATAATTGATAATCATAAATTTTTAGTAGGATTTAATAATAAAGATTATGATATACCAATTTGTGAAAGAGCAGGCATTCATTTTAAATATAAAACTATTATAGATTTATTTATTGTTTTTGATAGTCGTTCTACAGTAATCAAAATTAAAGAAGGATTATTAGAAGATTTACTAATGTATAAAAGTTTAGATTTTATCTCTAAATTAATAGGTGTAGCGGATGAGGAGACAGGTAAAAAACAAATTAATTACGATATATTTAAAAAAGATAGTTGGACAGAAGCAGAGATAAAAGAGATAACTGATTATACTGAAAGAGACATTATGGTCACAAAGCGTATGTACGAATGGGTTGAAGAATATTTTAAAGGATTAAAAGATTTTATTTCTGAGAAAGATTTTAACAGAAAGATTCACGTTTATATTGACCCAGCAGTTCTTGCTTATAAAGCAATTTGCTATGCTATGAAATGGGAAGCAACATCGGATTTTGAAGCAGAAAGACCTCCAAAAATAAGAGGAGGCTATGTTGCTTATCCAGCAGGAGAGCAATATGATGATTATGTTCTTAGTTTTGATTTTGATAGTCTATATCCTAATATTATGAATCAAGCTAATATTTATGGGCGTAAGAAACCAGAAGATATAAACGACCGTCTAACATGGAATGGTGGAGGAGTTTGGAAAGTTGAGGGTATATATTACGCAGATGAAATGCATGGTGTTTCAAGATTAATAAGAAAGTGGTTTGAACAGAGACTTGAATTTAAAGCTAATAAAGACCCAAGACAGAACAGTATTAAAATCATACTAAACATTATTTATGGTATAATGAAAAATCCTAAATTTGTGAAAACTCGCGATGTTATAGGAGCTGGAGACGTTACTAGACTTGGAAGACAATTTATACAATACGCAAGAAAAAGATTTGCTGATGCTGGTTATGAACTTATATATGGAGATAGTGTAGGAAAGGATAGCATAATAAGAACAAGACAAGGCAGTCATAGTATTAAAGAGTTATTTGATAAGGGTATAAAAACACAATATGGTACAAAAGAACAATCATTTATTAAAGATTTAGAAACTTTAAGTCTTGACAAAAATAAAAATGTTATTTATGATAAAGTGAAAAAAATTATACGTCATAAAACAAATAAAAAAATGTATAAGATTAAATTAAATAATATGGAGAATTTAATAGTTACAGAAGAACATAGTTTAATTTGGTTTGATAATAATGGAAATTTAATAGAGAGAAAACCAAAAGATTGTAAACACGTTATTGGATTAAAAAATATACCATATAATAATAATATTAACAAAACTACTTATACAAAAGAATTTTTACAATTTTTAGGTTATTGGATAGGAAATGGAGATAGTGGCAACCGAAAAAATAAACAAAACGATAAGTATTATTTTGGAATTTCAACTGGTAATGATACCGATGAATTTATTGAGAAAGTATTAAGTAAATTAGATATGAGTTATTCTTTATCTAAAAATCACTATGATATTACTATATGTTCTAGAAAAGTAAAAAGTTGGATGAGAGATAATGGATTTAGTGGTAATTCTAAAACAAAAATAGTACCAGATATTATATTTAACTTAACAAAACAAGAAATAACATGGTTTTTATGTGGATTATTTTCTGCAGATGGAGGATGTATAAATGGCATTCCTTGTCTAGATTTAATTAATGAAAAAATACTATTGCAAATTAAAGAATTATTATTAAGAGTTGGAATATTTTCAACAATTAAAAAAGAAAATAAACCAAATAGATTTGATGGAAAATTACCTAAAGGTGAACTAACATATAGTAAAAGAATATATGTTTGTAATCGAGATGTATATAAAGCGAATATAGGTTTTATTTTTGAGAGAAAGCAAAAATTAATTACTAAATCAAATCTTAGATATTTTGCAATAAAACAAATAAATGAAAAAGTAAGAACAAATAATAAATGTGTCTTAGTTTCTGAACAGAAAACTAAAGAATATCTAGATATTCCAATACGGAAAATAAGAGAAATTGAAGAGATAGAATATGAAGATTATGTATATGATATAGAAACTGAAAATACTCATATGTTTTTTGCGAATGATATATTGGTACATAATACAGACTCGATTTATATCTATGACCCATTTAAAGATAGGGCAAAAGCAGAAAAACTTAGAGATGAGATTATGACATTCATCCGTTCAACATTACCATTCCCATATGATAAGTTCGGAATGAAACTTGAAAATAACATAAAGCACATTTACTTTTTTAAAGGAAAAGGAGAAAAGGAAACAGAGACAAAAGATTTTATGTCTGACGAATTCGACTTTTTTAATAAACCTAAAAATTTAATGAAAAAAAATTATATTTATGTTACTCAAGACGATAAATTAACTATTAAAAATTTAGGAATAAAAAAGAAAAGTAATAGTAAATTATCACGTAAAATATTTTGGGATGATTTGGTTCCAGAAATAAAGAAAGGAAAGATTAAGTTTTCTAAAACATATCTATCTGGACTAATTAAAAAATATCTAAGCGAAGATATAAGTAATGCTTGTTTAAGATATAACGTTGGCAGTATACAACAATATGAAAAATCTCCAAATGGAATATATGCTCAGATAGCAAGAAAACACGGTCATGGTTTACATTTTTTAATTCCTAATAATAAAATTGGTGTAGGCAAAGGTAAACATTATTGCACAGTAGAGGAGTTTAAGCAGAATAACATGACACAGGAAGATATTGTATTGGATAATATATGGAGAGAACTTAATTACTTTATTAAGCCCGTTGTTATAAAAAATATATTTGATTACTAATGTCAAAGATAATAAAAGCAACACATCGTAGACCTTATGGCAACTGTGCTTTATGTGGCTATTGTGGAAGTGTTCAATATCATCATATAATACCAAAGCGACTTAAAGTTAAGACTGATATACAAACTAGGTTTATTTATGCAGATGAAAAGAATCATCTAAGATATACAGAACATAAAGCTAAAA
>Ga0207997_1001356_pt1 | contig 12669 bp, 32 predicted proteins | sample AntAceMetag02UKN_FD_184777 | JGI IMG/M metagenome (GOLD analysis project Ga0207997, IMG submission 184777) | Saline lake microbial communities from Ace Lake, Antarctica - Antarctic Ace Lake Metagenome 02UKN (SPAdes) (version 2) | ecosystem: Environmental > Aquatic > Non-marine Saline and...
AAGGTCATAAAAAAGCGTTCCCCTTGTATCTTTAAAGCCCAGTCTTTTTCCAGCAATGCTGAAACTTTGACAAGGAAATCCTCCACATAAGATGTTGAAGCTTGGTAGTTTTTCTTCGTTGATTTTCTTGATGTCTCCATAATTCTTTACCTCTGGAAATCTTTTTTTTAATACTTTGTTTGAGTGTTTGTCAATCTCACATACTCCCACGCACTTTGCTCCTGGGATGGCTTTTTGAATACCAATTTCGAACCCTCCCACTCCACTGAACGTACTGAAGTATGTTATTTCTTCCATCTTATAAGTCACCGAACCGTCTTTTTATCAAGTCTGTCACTATGGTGTTAATGTACTTCGAGTCACAATTGCCAAGCTTCAACTCATCAAGGTCTTGTATAATTAAGTCTTGGCACTTCTTGATAGAATGCTCACTCCAGTATTCTAAGTCTTGCTGATAAACTTTTCTTTGAGCTAATAAGTTCCATTCTTTATCTTGATCAATAACTATAAATGTTGCACGCACTAATTCTCTTGATGCATTTTGAGGATTGTGATGACTATTGTAACACGTGCCTTCATTAAAATACAAATAATCATTTATTTCGTGTTCTTTCAGTGTGAATCTTGTTCCTTCATCATGGCTCGATGCTTCCATAAAAGTAAATTCTTTAGTCATTTGATTTCACTCCATGTTTTACCATCACTCTCTCTGATTGGTTGCTTGTCAGTATAATCACTCCACCTGGTCAGAATAACATCAACGTACTTAGGATCAAGCTCCATAGCATAACATCTTCTTCCGCTCGACTCACATGCCATTAAAGTACTTCCGCTTCCTGCGCATGGATCTATAACGAGGTCGTTTGGCCGACTGCTGTTCTTTATCATCCTTTTACTTAATGCCACTGGTTTCTGTGTGCTGTGAAGATATTCGTTGCTTGGATCTCTTTTCTCACTTAATATGTCACTGTTCAGTCTTATACTTGAAATAATGCTTATTAATTCTTCCTTCTTCAAACTTTCAAGGTCCTCTATAGTGCTGTTCATGATCATTGTTGTGTGTGTTCTGTCTCCGTACCATACTGGTTGATCTTTCTTTCGGCAGTAGAGTATTGGTTCGTGTGTCCAATGATAGTCGCTGTGTCCGAGTACGTGTCCTTTTTCCCATATCAAAGTTTGTTTAATAAGGAATCCTGCTTCTTTCAGACTGTTCTCAAAGATTATGTGATCGACTGATGCGTAGCAACTGTACATTGGTGCGTTCTTCTTAGTGAATGCTTGCACGTTCTTGTAGATTCCGAGTAAAAACTGGTATAATTCGTCTTCTCGTAGATCATCGTTCTTCAGCACATCCCATTCTCTTCCGTTTGGATTGTTCGTTCCTTTGTAGCTTACTTCGTATGGTGGATCAGTCCAGCACAAATCTGCAGTCTTGTCAGTCATTAGTTTTTTGAAATCTTCAGGGTTAGTGCTGTCTCCACACAGTAATCGGTGATCGCCAAGAACATATACTTCTCCTTTCTTACTCTTTGGAACTTCAGGAACCTTTGGTGTTCTGTCAATGTTTTGTTCCTTCTGTTGTTGTTCCTTGTTTGATAGTATCTCATCAAGTAAAGGCTCATCAAAACCGCTAAGTGTCAGGTCTATTCCTCTTTCTTCGAGCTCTTGTAATAAACTTAGTAATTTGTCATCATCCCATTCTCCGCTTATCTCGTTGAGTGCCATGTTCAACAAGCTTTCTTTGTCCTCGGGAATATCCACGTATGTTACTGGTACTTCTTTCATTCCGAGTTTGATAGCTGCTTTTAATCGTTGATGTCCTCCCACGACAATATTGTTCCTGGTCTGATGTTTGTTCACGATGATTGGATCTACGAATCCGAACTCTTCGATCGATCGCATGAGTTTAGTTAGTTCTCTCTTTGTTATCTTTCGAGGATTCTTCTCGTTAGCTTTCAGTTCTTTGATGTCTACATTAGTTATTTCCATAATTAATCAACTCTTCTCCGTTCTTTTTCTTCCATCAATAAATCCCAATCATCTTTGTTTCCGTTTCCTGTGTCAGGATGTAATCTTTTAATCTCTGATTTTAATTGTGAATCAGTCATATCTCTCAACCTATCATTTGGATCAGGAAGTGCCTCGTATCCTTTGAATGCTTGTTCTGTTGTTTCAATTCCTCGCTCTATACTTAAGACTCTGTAATGAAGAAATTGCTCTACTGCAGCGAGATTATTCGTTATACTATCTTACAATATGCTTTTGAAATGATATGTGTTCTTTCCGAGAACATACTCTACTTCTCCTGGTCCTATGATGATACTTGGGTTTTGAACACCTATTCTTCCGAGCCAGTTTCTTATATCTCTCTTCAACTGGTCGGCAGTTCTGTTTGTCTTTATCCTTTTGAATTGTACTTCACTTGTTATCACTCTTTCGAGTTTGCTTCCGCAGTCAAGACAGAACTTACCTTCTTTTTGTGTTCTTCCACATTTGTTACATTTGAGTATTTCCATTTTTTTCTCCTCATCGTTTGTCAATCTTAATATGCTCTCCTTTTCCTCTGCTATAAACATGAAACTTATGAACAACACATTCTCTTGTGAAACAATCCTTAATTAAACGCTCGTCTTTTTCCAATTGTTCATGAGCTTTTTGTCGTTTCTTGAAAGTGCTTTTAATCTCGAATGCAAAGTATCTTTTTCCTGCTTTAGCCAGTATATCTGCTTCTCCATACTCTTTTCTGTAATCATTATAATATTGAGCGTTATGTTTGATGGTCTCGTACAATCCTGTTTTTTCTAATCTGTCAACAACAACCTTCACTATCTTGTCATGCACTCCTTTGTGATAATTATCTTCTACTAATTCATCAATATTATTTATCATCTCTGCACCAGTTGTCAATTCATTAAAATAACTATCATTCATCAATATCAGTCTGTTTTATTATAGTCCGATTGTTTCTTTTTATACCAATGATACTCTTCTTTACAATAAGGACATCTTCCTTCAATATCTAAATACATGAAGTGATGAGCATTTTTACAATCCATATTTATCATCTCCTATTAAGGGACATTACTTAGTATTGTCCCTTTTTTCACTCATAGCTTTAATTTCAGCCATAACCTTATCTTTGCACTCATTACAAACAGGAATCATAATTTCATAAGGAACTTCTTTAGTTTTAGTTCTTGCTTTCAAAATCAAATCTGTTTTACAAGTGTTACAATTTGAACAAAAGTCAAGCTTCATATCTTTAGCCATCACTTTATGCATAAATCCTACTACTTTCTCAGTTGCCATCATTAGCCTCCTTACTAACTTCCCTTAGTTCTTCTTCTAATTTACTTTGTATTGATTTCAAAGCACGAAATTCAATTCCTTCTTTAGCATTAATGTATTTAATTCTATTACAAACAACATCATAAAGCACTTGAATTTCCATAAAGTATAATTTCATCTTATTAGTCCGTTTGTTTTCTTAAATCTAATATTTCTTGTGCTTCAATTCTCATCTTTATAACAGGATGAGTTTTATCTTTGAATATATCATCAGGATAAGTTTCAACTATCCATTCGCAAACATCATAAAGTCCTACTTCTAATTCTCTTAAATTCATTTTGATTATTCTCCGTTTTTTCATATTCTTTCTTTATTTCTAAAGCTTCTTTGTGAGTATGTGCATTATCAATAGTAATATTATTTTTATCAACAACTTGCCAATATCTAATTATCCTTGCTTTTCGTTTCATTTTTCACATCCTATTAAGGGGCTTTTGTTCAACCCTCTATCTCTCGTCAATCAAGGTTAATTATTTTACTATAAGTAACCCTCAATTATTTGTTTCTTCCTATTGGTAGTTCTGTCTTTGTTAAATAATCATAAAGCTCGTTTACTTTAGGATTATTATCATCAGTCATGTGCCAGCGATATATTGGTTGTTTCATGGTATCAGTCTCCAGTGTAATGGTTGCAACTTGTGAGCATGAACTACTGCTTGCAGTTCATTCTTGATTGCTTCAAGCTCACCATCTGTTTTTCCATAACAAGTAATATTAAATTGAGCGTTCACTTTTCAACCACAACTATTGGTTCTTGAGTCATACATCTTACTAAAGCATCAACACCAGTCATTGCGTGTTGCTTAGTAGTATATCCTTCTCCTTGAGCTATTATCTTACCGTTCTTTGCTTTAACTCTGAATCTCCATTCAGCTCTTTTGTCTTCATACACTTCAATCTTCACCATGTTCATCCCTCATATCAATTTTTTTTATCTCGAAGGACTCTGCTTTGCCTTCAGGATCAAGATTCTTTGTTTCAACTTTAGTATTTTCCATTAAGTACTGTTTACACCAGATGCACATCATTCTCCCTTCTTTGTCAGGAGCTATGTGATGTCTTTCGTCTCTTGCTACGTTGCAAGTTCCATGATGAGTTATTGTTCCAGGTGTCATTTCCAGTCTCCTTTGTAAATATGAGAATTTATTTGTCCTTGTAGTTCTGCCTTCTGATAAAGCATTCCTCTCTCGGCTAAAAAATACATTATTTTCTCCATGTCACTCTGAAAAACCATTTGTTCTCTGAGTTCATAAGATATTCTTCTAATTATAGAATTCTTTATGTGTTCTGGCATTCTCATTGCTATCTCAAGCCATCGATGAGGATGTAACTCGAAACTAATCGGTTCATAGTCTTTTCTTTTCATATTTTTTCACCACACATTATTTGAATAGGAGACTTGACTGGCCCTTTGAATGAGGGAAAAGAGGTGAGTCAACAAACCCTTGCATCGAGTTAGCCAATCAAGCCAAACTGGGAACCTCGGGAATCGAACCCGCACTCATCATTGAGGTAATAAGTCTCTCTATTGGTAGTTCCCATAATACCACCGATACTCAATTCGAGGTAGGTAGATGTGCATCTTTTATTCTCGGTAGCCACAAATAAAAAGATGATCAGATATTCTCCACCGCCTGACAACGGCCAAAAAGGATACTTGATCCTCGGAGCATTAATTAATGTTTTTCCTCTTCATCTTAGCTTTAAGAGTCACATAAAGAGTTGTTTCCTCTGGAGTTAACTGATCAAGAACATCTTTCTTTATCTCGTCCTTAGTCCTACTCCATACGTTAGCATACCATCCTGTGACATCTTCCTTAGTACTGATCGCTTCTCTTATGCTTTTTGTCAATCCTTCGAGACGATCCTTTTCGTACTGAACAATAGCTTTTTTCTCACTCTCTTCTTTGATAGGTCTTAGAGTGTTTAATTCTGAGATAATATCATTTTTTTGTTCTTCAAGCTTCTTAATGAACTCTTCAGACATATTGTTCTCTGTGTTCTTAAGTGATTCTTCATGCTCTCGCACTATGCTTGTGAACTCTCTGCTCTTCCACCATGAAGTACTTTTTAGTGTTTGTGTTATCTTTACATCTCCATTGTCGAGTAGTTCGTACTCGTGGATTGGTTTTTCACTTTCGCTCTTGTACGGAGCTGCTTTACTTTGATTTGGGTTCATTGTTTACACCTTTTGTTGTTTCTTTTGTTGTTTCTTGTGATTTTTTCACAATATCATCAGATAAAACCTTTGTTTCAGGTTTTTCTTCCTTTACTTTAGGAACATAATTGTTGACTGCTTCAACAAGGTCTGCGAGCTTCTCAGAAATAGTTTCTCCTTTTTCAGTAAGAGTGATATTGTACTCTCGGCCTGATTTATCCTTAGAAATAACACCCTCTTTACACCACTGGTCTATAACATTCCTTAAGTGTCCCGCGTTGATATCGTTGCTTTTTGCGAGCTCATCTATCTGCGCTGTCTTTCTTGTCAAACTTATTAAAAGCTTGGCGTACTTTTGGTTGTATACGAATCGTTCCATTTTTCACACTCCTCAGTTAATTAATTTATATTTTTCTATTAAGTCATCAATCTCATGTTTGAGTAACTTATCCACTTGCTTGTTAATGAATAGGATTTTTGGCGATGTCCAGCTTAATTGTTTCTTAGCTCTCTCGATAGCGTCTTGTAATGTTGATATGTCTTCGAAGCTCCATCCGTCAACAACAAAAAAGTATATTTTGTTTTGTTCCATTGATTCAAGAGTTTTTAATGCTGATTCAATGTTGAGGTTTGCTATCCTTGTCACATTGGAGAATTCTCTTAATAAAGTTTTCTTGTTAACATACCATAATCTTTTTTTTTGAAAAAAGTTTTTAATTCTTCCAGGCTTCTTGTCAGTCATTCTTTTTTCTCCTTCTTATGCCATATCTCTATCTTCTTAGTCTTCTCTCGGTGGCACTCTGAACAAACATAAAACGTTATAATGTGAGTATCATTTATTTCTGTCTTGTTCTGCTTCTCCATAGTTATGGTCCTGCAGTGAGTACAAAATTCTTTAAACAGAGGAACTTGTTTGTTGCCACTAACTTTAATACCATGTTTTGAGAGCATGCACTCTGCGCATAAATGATTTGTTCCTTCTCCTGTAGAGAACATTGTGCATCTTGCGTCCTTATCGCATCCTGGACAAATTCTGTTTATTGTTCCAAGTATTTTTATCTCAGTCAAGATTCATCATCCCCGATACTTCCCTAACAGCTTTTATTCTTCTTTGTAATCCGAGCATTCTTTCTTCAAGCTTATCAGCATAAAAGTTCATTTGATGATGATTAACAGCGTACGAGAATCCTTTTGCAGTTCCTATGATTGGTACTTTGTCAATTGTTAGTAGTATTGTGATCGCTTTCCTTAAGTCTATTTGGCTTCCAGTTGTTGGGTATCCGAGTTCTTTTGCTATTTGTTTAGCTGTGAAAAAGGATCCTTTTCTTTCTTTTAAGAATAATTCTATTGGTTTTCTGTAGTTCATGCTCGTATCTTCTTCAGAGAATGCTTCCTCTGGGACACTGCTATAAATGTTTTCAGTCATTTCGCCCTCTCTATTCGTATCTTTATTCCTTCAGGATAAGTTTCCCTCTTGTGTTGTATTGAACTATTATTTTCTGTTTGCACGATCTCAATAGCAGTGAAATCGTCCAATATAAGTATGTCCGCTCTTCCACCAGTCTTAAAGATTGCTTCAGTGATGTATTGTTTGTCTTCCTGGTCCAGTCGAGCACATATTTCTTTCTTTTTTCTTATGTGTGCAGCGCTTTCTCCTTCTGAACTCCTGACTTCCCCGACGATCCTATTGCTCATCTTAACAAGATTTAAGCATGATCTTCTTCTCAAAGCTTTCAATCCTTCGTGACCATCACTTAAATTAATGTTTTCTTTCTCAAGTATTTCTTTAAAAACTGCGAGTATGTGACTACAAATTGTTTTGTTTGCTATACCGGTAACTCCCATAAATCGGCAGTCACAACTCGCGTTGATCACGACTGTGTGTTCTGTTCCTTTTGCACTGGTTACTTTGAAGAAATGGTTTTTTCCACTAAACTCATGTTTTACTTTGTGACCTTCTATCTGTTTCTTCATGTAACTCACATTATCACTTCAGGATCTTCTTTCTTTGTATCATAACAAGATGATAAATTAAGTTTGCTATTCCGAAGGTCCACCATCCTAAGAATAAAAGAACTAATAAGTGCCCTCCGATACTTGATTCGTTTCTTTTCAACAACACCAACTCAGGCGTTTCTTCTTTAATATCCCATCCGCTTGCCACATACATCTTGACTTCGTCCTTTACTTCTTTACTCATCGTCATTGTTTGTTCCTCCATTGATAAAATGTTTTATTGTTACTAATCTCATGAATAAACTTTATCGACTTCTCAACATTCAAAAGATAGAGAATGTTCTGCTCGATAGTTGCATGATTTTGTTTAAGAACTGATCGCAGCTTGCTCTTTGAGAAACTCTCTTCAGAGTTTTCCTTTAAATAACCGCGCAGTTCTTCGAGATGATTAACACCCATTATAATTTCCCCCTTTCTCTATGTACTTGTCACGAACAAGATTCTTAATCTCTCGAGTCTCTTCCTCAGAAAAAACTTCCCCTACACGTCGCAATATTCCATTGACATGAATATCATTAGGAAAAATGACCTTGTAATCTTTAGACACCATTACAAATCACCAAACCTTTCATTAACAATCTTTTTGAACCAATTATGCCAAATCCTTCTCTGAGATTGTTGGACTCCACGATCATTTGCTAAATCTTCATCTAATTCTTTAATTATCAAGTCTCGACACTTCTTAACATCATCTTTCCAGAAAAAATGTTCAACATTCCAATTACCATAGTTCTTAGATATATTTTCTTTTTCTGCTAAGTTCCAATATGTATCAGAATCAACAACTTCCCAATCAGTAGCATTAAAATAATCTAATAAAATATTGTGTGGAACAACACCTGGTTTAATATTTCCTTTTTTGATACTAATATTATCCATGTCAGATAAAAATAAATAATCTATTTCAAGCATTTGTGTTTTACTTCTTACTTTCTTTCCTTTTCGCATCTCAGCAAGTGCTTTTAAAAAATTCATTTTTCACCTTCTTCAGGATAGTCTTCTCCTTTGAAAACATACAAACCAATACCATGATAAGCTATAGCTTTTGTGAGTGCTCGTTGGATGTTCTTATTAACATCAAATGTTGACATCTCTGCCATCTTCAGGCTTTTGTTGCTGTGATTCATAACTGGAAGATTAACTGTGTGTTCTAATCCCATTATCGTAACCGTTACTTTAACAAATGCTCCCATCATAGGAAGATTACGATCATAAAACATCGGCATTCCTTCATTCTCATGAACTTTAAATGTTGCTGTTGGATGAAGTCTTTTCAATGCTCCCCATGATTCTGCCCAGCTCGCGTACGTTAGTTTGTTCGGTCCTTTCGTTGCAGTCTCAAGCTTTGTTGATTCCATTTCTTTAAAGACTTCCTTAGTGTAACCATTAATAATTAGAGACTTCAGTTCTCCTGGATTAAATGTGTCTTCAGGTCTATAAACCATGTCTTCTTCTTTTGGAGTGGTGTGGATAACCTTTTCTTCTTCTGATTCTCCCATTAATTCAGAAACCTTCGCATCATCAGCAAGTTCCTCATCAGTCTTAGCATCACTCATGTCAATAATTTCATCAACACCACTTAAAGCACTACCTTTTGATTCCACAACAGGAGTTTTTTCTACATCAAGAAGAATCATACTCACAAACTTATGAGGCGTATCACTTAGAATTATCTCAACCTCTTTCCCTTTATATTCTGGCTTAACCATTTCCTTAGCTTCATCAGAATCAGGATTATACCATGTTTCTGGTTGATCCTTAAATTTCACACCTTTTGTTGATGCGATATAACTTAGAACTCCTATCTTACTTTTTTTTGTCATACATATCATTTTCTCCCCGAGGTTCTCTCGGTTTTATTTTTTTGTACTATGTTGAAAACTCCTTTCTTTTTAAAACTTTCGATTATAGTCCTCATTCATACCATGTTGTAGTTTTCAGTCAGACCGGTGTTTTTGCATCTTGGTATATCAAACAATGATGGTCTTGTCGGTTTCCAAACATCAAGATAAAGTGCAGGTCTTTCTCCATACTTTCTTTTCAATAGCTTCTTCTCCCATCGAGGATAAGTTGGATATACTACTTCTATGATTGCAGGATCCATATAAACAGGAATCATTGCACATCCGTTCAATAGTTCTTTCTCATCCTTCAAGTTAATCTTCAGTTTTCTGAGAAGAATATTTGTTTTTATCGCTGAGATGAAGTTCTTGATCAGCTGCTTCTTTGCTTCATTCATTATTTCATCTCATCATATTCTTTGAAGTAAGGAAATGTTTCCTCAAGCTTCTTTCGATTGTTCGGATCAGCGTGAAGCCATGCCTCGGCTATTGCTTTGACAAAGCTTCCACCATAATTCTGCATCTTTTCTATCGTGTCGACATCAATCATTCTATATCTCCTCGTTCTTTGATTTGATTAAAGCAGCCAACTCTTCAGCCTTACTCAGACTTTTTGTCATTGCTTCTTCAATGTCATCAGCGTAAACTTTACATTCACCACTCCATGCTCCTTTCGCATTAATACTTATTTTAACGCTGTTCGGTCGTTCAGTACTATCTTCAATTGCTTTCTTCTTTTCATCATTCATTCTTCTTCACCAGTTTGTTCTTCTTCGTTGTCATCGTCTTCTATCATTGATTTTCCCTCTGTTCGCGCATCATCTCAAGCTCAGCCTTAAAAGCTATTATGTGCTTGCACTCATGTCCTGCTTTCGCATGATTTGGACAAGAACAAGTGAATAATCCATGTTCGAAGTTAAGCTTATAAAAAGCTCCGTTATGAGTCTCGCTTTCTGCCAGTGCAGTTGTTTTATACTCTCGTTTAACACTTGTAATTCTCATCGATTCCACCCATCTATTACTCTTGCAAGAAAATAAATTGCTATAATAACAATAGCCCACAAGGCAACCAATAATATTAAATCATTCATGCATATCCCTCTTGTTTCTTTCTTCTATCTGTTTCAACAATAAATTCTTTGCTTGTGAAGGAGTAGTTTTTCCTGTCACTGGATGATTCTTAGTCCAATTGTTTAGTTGATTAAATAAATCATCATCTGCAACATTGTTAAGTCCGATGATCTTCAAAAGGATCAAGTAATCCTCAGTATAAAGTTTCTTGTAATCTCCATCTCCTGAGTGTAATGATGCCACCCATTCGTCGATTAAGTCTCTCATTGTGACTCCTTATCTTTCTTTCGTTCTTCAGCAAGTCTCTTTCGAGTGAATAATCCGAGCTTGACTCTTATTTTGTCAACTACTTCCTTAGTGAGTTCTTCACCTGTGAATCCTATTGCTTGGCAGTCTTTGAGACTCAGTACTATTGTCACTCCGAGCTTTGTTTCTTTAAGCTTTAAGAGACTTCTTTTCTTCTTGAAATCCTCAGAAATCTTCTTCGTGTCAATCTCAGTCGTGTTGACTATTTGGTCAGCAATATCATTTCTTAATAATGGTACTTTTCTTTTATTATCATATTCGGATTGTTCTTCGAAGTATTCGTGCTTTGCTTCAAGCCATGAACATTTTCTTGCTTCCTGGATCGCTCTGATAATCTTATCTTGTGCGTCACAGGTTTTCTTTCCAGTGTGTTTTCTATTTATTGTTTTTTTTGTTGCCATTCATATCATCTCCTATCGTTTTGTTGTTAAATCTAAAAATTGAACCACCCATCACAGAGTACTTTTTGACGAGTTCTTCTACTCGAAAAATGTTCTTTTCAGATAATAAATTAATAAAGTTCTGTATTTGCTTCTCAGTCTTGATTCCTTTCTTCCACATCTCGTGGTCATCACTGTGTTCGAACGTATGATCATGGTCCTTGAGTAATTGTTCGAGTGATTCGAAGTATTCCTCACTCCCTATCGTTTCCAGTAACTTGTTTTCTTTGATTCGTTCACTCATCATATCTGCTTCACATTGCTTCGTTTCATAATAAGTCTCTTCGTTCTCCATCTCTTGAAGATCATTCATGCTTCCACCTCAGAGTTTTCTATTCCTTTGAAACCTTTAGAGCTAAGTGTTGCACTCGTGAATTTTGTTCCGAGTTTTCGTTCGATTATCTGAACTATTTCTTCTTTGCTCACTGTAACTATTCTTTCAGTTTTCATGTTCTCACACTCCTTGGGTATTTCTCGTTGAGGCTTTTCTTTGGCATGCTGTGAAAAGCAGAAGGTCCATACATTAGTCCGTACATGAAAGTGTCGTATAAGAATTGATTCATTGGTACCACTCAGTCACGTTTTCTGTCATTCGATTAAGACTTGTTATGTGTTCTTGAGCCATTCCAACGCATTTGTAAGTTGTTTGTTCTTTTGTGTCAGTCATTTCGTATCGTTCTCCTGGAGCTGTTTTGCTCCTTTCTACAGAGTAGATTAATTCCTTTCTTTATAAAACCATCGTTTTTAGTCCCTATTAGTACCCTTATTTGCTTGTTTTAAGCCAATATCCTCACATTCATCCCTTCCAATTAACGATCGAGCTTATTTCCTGGTTTAAACGCCCTATCTCTTGATTTCTTACCGCGACTTGGTGTTTCCTCCATGAAGCCATTAAGTCCTCTGGTGAGGCATTTAACTTCTTGTGATGCATGCCTGTCTCAAGTGCTATTGTCAACACCTCGTTTAAGAATTCGTTAATGTTCAAGACAGAGTTTCTTTTCCTTCCAGTTCTACGATCAAGAAAACCGAGAGTTTCAAGATAGACTTTGTTCTTATCTGTTGGTCTTATACTTATCCTACTTTCAACCTTTTTTGTCATGTGTTTACCTCACTTTATTTTGTCACACACCACTGTCATACACTTTTTACCAGAAGGCTTAAGACTCCTCTTCTTTAGCTTTGTAGCTGTTTTCAAGAGTTTTCTTATTATCGTTCTGATAGGTTAAATCGAAACACTTAAATATTTCCTTCCTTTTAGAATCCTTACCATGTGATTCTTCGAGGGTAATGCTTCGATTATTTTTTTGTGTGACACGGATGTGTGACACTCATTTTTGATTTTTTTTGAATGTTATTTTATAATACTTCTTTGCATGATTTGTTCCTTCCTGTACTTAAGAGTCTCTCCTCTGGTCGTCTCAATAACCACCCATTCAGGTTCATCTCTGTCTTTAGTTAGAACTCCAGTGTAATAAAATCTTCCGTTAG
>Ga0207997_1001362_pt1 | contig 12629 bp, 18 predicted proteins | sample AntAceMetag02UKN_FD_184777 | JGI IMG/M metagenome (GOLD analysis project Ga0207997, IMG submission 184777) | Saline lake microbial communities from Ace Lake, Antarctica - Antarctic Ace Lake Metagenome 02UKN (SPAdes) (version 2) | ecosystem: Environmental > Aquatic > Non-marine Saline and...
TGGTGTAGGATCGCCTTATTGTTCGTGGTCATTAGTTTCAAATTCTAGTTCTGATACAGATTATTTTGTTGCGATATATACAGGGGATGGTTCTAAGTCAGGCACTGCTGTATCTTTACTGCCATCTACTAGCACTTGGGTTCATGTTGCTATAGTTCTTAGTAGAGATGTGAGTGATAATATTGTTATTACACTTTATAAAGATGGTTCTTCGGTAGATGCTACAACTACAAATACTACTACAAATATAATATATGATTCTGATTCTGGACAGGGTGATATATTTATAGGAGCAGTAGGATCTACTGGAGCATCAGCTATGAATATGCTTTTTACTGAATTTGGATTTTTCGACAGAGTTCTAACTTCAACAGAGATAAACAATATAATGGACGATGGCTTGGATGGAACTCAAGGTAGTGCAGTTACATTCAAACCATATATAATAATATATTAAAAAGGAATGAAAATGAAAAAGATACTTTTAGTTAGTTTAATAATGTTTATAAGTTCAGTTTTTGCAGATGTAGAATGGAAAGTAAACAAAGTTTATATTGATTCAGAAAGAGGCACAATCATTGTAGAAACAAATTACAGAGTAAATGGTGGCAATACCATTGTTGGTAGAACTAGATATAATGAGAACAATTTTAAGACACAGGAAGAATTTTATAACTTGGCTATTAACAATATTAAAGATCATGCAAAACTATTAGTTATGAAGATTCCAGAAAATAAGGCTTTTGTTAAAGCTAAGATGCAACTTATTCAATCAGCATTGGCTCAACCTTTAATTACATCTAATGATAACAATGTTACTTATAAACTTAAAGATACGATGGGAAGTGAAAATACAAAGCAAATAACTTTCAAAGACAAGATAATAACAGTTACAAGTGATGGAAGTAATTCTGTTGCTGATGTAAAATAATTTTTTAAGGAAATACAATGGCAAGCGTAGTATGTTTAAAATATAGATTTTTAGATAGAGACATTGAAGCACCTGTAAATGTGACTGCGAGGTCAACACCTCCTACAAGTGCTGTTGAGCATGACATCTATCTTGATGATGGAACCAATACTGCTTCAAGAAAACCTAACTGGATGCGATACAATGGAGCTTCGTGGGAAGATTTATCAGGAAATTATTTAACAGCAGTAACAACAGACACAACTCTTACAGGTGTGGGAACAGTCGCTGATCCTTTATCCTTTTACAAATTACCAAATTATACAACTGTTGAAAGAGATGCAATTGCAACACCAGTGGCTGGTATGGAAATATATAATACTACTGATAATAAACCAGAATTTTATAACGGAACGGAGTGGATAGCTATGGGAATACAAAAATTAATAAAGGTTAGTGATACTTCCCAAGCAGAGGGAAATAATTCTATAACGGGTTTCAAAAATAAAGTTAATATTAAAAGAATTAAAATAGAGACTACCGCTACTAATTGGACTTTAACACTGTATGAGAAAGATGATTATTCTACAGATCCGTTTATGGCTATGCTACTTGGGAATGGAGACAAGGTAATATATTTAGATCACCTTTATGAAGACCAAGACGCTTCGAGTGAGTTCCATTATAAATTCACAGACGAAATTGGAACTGCCACGCATGATATAGAAGTAAGGGGCTTAGAATTATCATGAAGATAAAAGGTATAAAAACTAAACAGGAAGCCAAATCTTTTCTTAAAGATCAAAAGAAAAAAGAAAAGGATATGGAAAAGTTTTTTAAGACTTATATAGGGAAGATGACGTACGACCAAGCAGTCCAGCATTTGAATATGTTTTCTGGAAAACTAAAACAATTAAAAAAGAAGTTTAAGATTAAAGATAAGGACTTAGCATGACAAGGGACGAAGCCGTAAAAACACTAAAGAATTTCAGAGCTATGCAGCCTCAGTATATAGAGAGCATGGAAGAGCTTGAAGTAATACCCGCTTTATCTTTTACGATAGAACAGCTAACTGAATTTATGAATGCTTACGTAGGAAGTATGCTTAAGCTACAGAGTAAGTTTAATATAACTAACAAGGAACTAAGTTAATGGCGTATGCATTTACAAAATTAAATGACTACCAAACTTGGGATGTCTTTGACTATACTGATTCTGGTATAAATACTAATGAGGCTATAGACGGTGTAGAAACAGAGTTTAATGTAACACCAAATCCTATAGGAACTATAAGTGCTGGCGATGTAATATTTATGTCTGGAAATAATAATCCTGGAGCTAATGGTGACACAGAAATAATGGATGTTGTTTCGGTAACTTCTACAGCCTTAACAGTAGTTAGAGGGACAAGAGGTTCAAGAATAAATAGCTTTACGTCAGCAAGGGATATTTACTTAGTAAATGATCCTTACTCAGAACCAATGTTGCTTGGAGACCATTTATCAAACCAAACAAGGGCAGGAGAAGGAGTATTAATATCCGTTACAAGAAAAACTTTCGGGCTATCTAATGTAACAAATGTTCAGATTCTTGTTATAAGTGGCTCATTCTTAGCTGGGGATAATGTTGATACATCAAGTGGTGGAGACTTCACTTTAAACGGAACTAAAACCACTGCTACTAAAGACACTATAGTTGTTGAGGGTTCTGCTGAAACGGATTCAACCGCTAACACAAACGAGGCTCTTGACGATAACGAGGAAGATATTACAGTAACTTCCAGTGCAACTTCACAAGTATGGGATTATATAAAAATAGAAGCTGAGTACATGTTGATACGAGCCATCACTAACGCAACCACGATAAAGGTTAAGAGAGGGAGGCTAGGGTCAACTGCGGTATCCCATGCAACTGCACAGGATATTTATATAGTTGATAAGAACGGCTTAAAACAACTCGGCGATGAAATGATAACTCAAGGGTGGGGTACTGTTGGTTATACTGGTGCGAATATAAACATAGATGGTGCAGACATTATGATAGGACTAACAGACCAATCTGCAAGGACTGTATTTTTATCTAATCTTGAAAGTATTGATTTAAACGGAAATACAATATACCAAGTTAATGAAGCCACTTATGACACTTGGTTTGAAATAGGGGTCGGTTCAATAGGTGCAAAGGAAGACAACTATAAAGGTTTTACTGGTAATGGGAGTATAATTAAAGATGCGAATATCTCTTTACTAAGTGGTTCGCTACATACTTATGGAAGTTTATTTAAAGAGAGCTATGTTTCTACTTCCTCTATATGGAATAGTAAGAGGTGTATTTTCCAAGGTAATCGTGGTAACGGTGGTCTTCTTCAGGGGACTGAGCCAATAACTTTAGTGAATAATCTTTTTAGTGGAGTAAATATAATCCCTGGAACTGACACTATTGTTTCTGTAAATAATACAGTAGAGAATAGTGGTACTATAGCCTTCTTTGTAATAACTGGTGCTGACTCTATAGTTAATGATATTCTGGGTATTGACATAGATACTGGTTGTGGGGCATTTGCTTCTAGTGGGGAAAAGAGATGGATAGATTGTATTATGCCTTGGTCTGGAATTAACCCCTTATCTAGTGCGTCATTTACTTGGTACTACACATTAGCCAAAACAATAACAGATATTGAAGGAAACCTTTTGGAAAATGTTAAAGCATCTTTATATCAGAAATCAGATGGCAATTTAGAGTTTGACGTTTTGTCAGATGTGGATGGTAGATTTTCAGAAATAGTTTATAGAGCTTTTATAGTGGGGGGTGGTTCTGGGACTGCTACAGACAGAGGCCCGTTTAGACTGAAACTACAGTTAGAGGGTTTTAACGATATTATACAAGACTTTGATTTTGATGATAAGAAGCCGTCTGACTGCCCAGTAATAATGTTAAGAAGCCCATACGCTGGGGCTATGGCACAAGCAGATGAATCTGTGTAGAAGATTTGTAGAACAAAAGAGTATAGGATAACAAGGAGAATTTATGGAACGATTAAGCATTAAAGATTTAAACCAAATGGGGGAAACAGAACTTAAGGCTTTATGCTATGACGAATTAAAGGAATTGGAATTACATGGAAAAAATTTAAACATAATAGAAAATATATTACTAAATAAAAAACCTTTAAATAAAGGAGTTGAAACATAATGAAAACTTATACATCACAAAGTCAGATAGATGCTGACTATCATGTAAATCCTCAGAACTTTAATTATAAGAAGCCAACGTATCAAGGGCATAATCTTATAGTTAATAATGGCTCTGTGGTAAACTCAGGCGGTGGATCAAGTGCGTCAGGTGGATCATCACTTACGTCAAAAGCCTTCGCAGGGTACAATGAAGCTAAGCAAAAATCAGAGCAAGCAAAGTCTTCTGCGTTAAGTGGATTTAGTACAGCAGAGTCTTTTGCTAATTCAGCTAACCAAAGAAATAAATCTTATTTTCAATCTATTCTTGGACAACTTGAAAGTCAGGGAGCAGATTCTGTTTCTTCAAAAGAAAAGAATTTAATAAGTTCAAATTTAACTTCAAGACAAGCTTCAGACGCTCAAGCAACTAATCAAATGTTTCATGATCCTTATAGTGGAAAGCAAGCTTCGGAAAGATTTAGAAGTGCTTCTGGAGCTGATGCCCAGAACAGAAAGGAGCAAGCAGGTTTAGATGTTGATATTGAAGAAGCAAATAGATCATCATTCTTGGAATATATAAAAGGAAAATCTGATCTTGGAAGTCTTATGTCAAACTTAGATCAAAACCAGATTAATACTTTATTAAGTGTTGCTCAAGGAAAGAGTTTGGTTCAAAGAGATTTTCAATACGATCCAATGGCACAACTCTTACAGTTTATTGGAGAGAGTCAAGGATACTCTGGGAGCAATAGCGGAAGTGTATTTTCAAGTGGTGGAACTCAGTTTGGTGGAGGTTCGATTAAGATTGGGAGAGGTGGAGAAGGCTCACATACAAGTGGATTTAGTAGGGATAAAGATCCTAGGATACCAAGTAGCGGAGGTAATGCAGGAGGCGGTAGTGGAAGTAGTGGAAGTACAAGTTTGACTAAAACAAATCCTACAGGAATAACAAAGACTAATCCTAGGACTAATCCTTATACTAACTTACCAAGTTTTACTAGAATAAATCCTACGAATATAGGAAATAGTGGTTACTTCGGAGCAACGAGGATTAAATAATGCCAACAATATACACAACCCCACCCGAAGTTATTCTTGAAGCAGGAAGGCTGAAGGGTAGAACTGCAAGACAGATTCATGATGAAGAAATTGCAAGAGAAGATGCAAGATTTCAAGCTACTTTAGATTTTAATAGAGATCAGGAAAATAACAGAATGACTCTTGCAACTATGAAGGAAATGAATAATGAGCGTAAGAATGAAATCGATATGATTAAATGGGAAAAAGAATATGGCTTGGATGTCTTTAATGCTCAGACTAATCGCTTTAAAGCAGACTCTACAAAACTTGATTATTCTAAAGATTTAAAGCAGAACCAAGCTAGAGCAAGATTGAAAAGAATTGAAGATGAATTTGGTGGCGATTCTGTTGCTGAGCAGATTGATTTTAAGAAATCTACTCAGAAGAAAACTCAAGCTGATGTATTATCAGATCTTTATAATCAATATGAAGATGAAGAAGATCCATTGACTACAAAGTCACTTGCAAAAGATAAAGATATTACTTTACCTAAATATATTATGTCAGGGTTTTCTAAAGATGATAAAATTAAGTGGGATAAGTTAGATAAAGAACAGAAAATAAAATTAAAAAGTGATATTATAGCACAACAAAGGAAAAAATCTAATGGGTAGATACAGTCACTTATTCGATCAATTTGAGGGTTCAACTGCAACAGAAGAAGTAAATGTTGATACTCCAAGTGAAACTAAATCTTCAGAGTTTAGCCATCTATTTGACCAATTTGAAAGCCAACCTGCTTATACAGGAGCAGACAAGTATTTGAATGAAGATAATTTAATTCAAACTGGAATGGAAATGATTGATGAAACTAATAGGGAAGTTCCTGCTTTATTTACACCAAAAGAAGGTGCAAGACCAGAGGAACAAGCTTTAATTGATTATAAAAGATATGAAGATGTCACAGATATGCCTAAAGAATTAATTAAAGGTGTTAGTAGAGGTGGATTAAGAGCGTTAGGTTCAGTAGGCGATATGATGCAATGGGCTTTTGAGAAAAAAGAATCACCTCCTTTGTCTAAAGATGCTACTCCAGAGCAAAAAGAATTTGATGCTTTAATGAATCCTAAATATAAACAATTTGCAGTAGATAAAATGATGGGTAACTTTAGAAATGGATTAGTTAATCTTGGTAAAACTGTTTCTGATTTTTGGAATAAGAAAGCTGATGAAATGTCAACAGAAGAACTTTTAAGAGCATCATGGACAGAACGACCACTATCTAAAGCAATGGCAACAGTTGGTGAAGGTTTGCCTTTATATGGATTAGCTATTGCAAGCTCGGTTGTAACTAAAAGTCCTATATTTGCAGGAACTATATTCGGAGCAGTAGAAGGTTCTAGCACTTATGTAAAAGCAAGAGAGTCAGGTGAGGTATCAAGCAAAGCTAACTTATTAGCATTATTAAATGGAGCATGGACTTCGGTATCAGAGGCAGTTCCATTTGAAATGATGCTTGGTAATGCAGGAAAGAATTTAATAACAAGAATTGCAAAAGGTGGAAGTACAGAGGCAATACAAGAATTAGTTCAAACAGTAGGAAGTAATATTATCGAGAAAGTTGGATTTGATAAAGGGCGTGATATATGGGAAGGATGGATTGAATCTATTGTAGGTGGTGGAGTTTTAGGTGCAGGTGGTGGAGCTGTTATTCAAGGCGGTGATGCTGAAACAGGATTAAAAACAACTGATAAAAAAGCTGAAGAACCAATTAAAGAAAAAAAAGTCAAAGAAGAATCTAAAGTTGAACCTATTAAGGAAGATCCAATATCCGATAAAAAGAGTGAAAAAAAAGTGACATTTGAAGAAAAATTAAAAGAATCTAATGAAGAACTTAAAACTGCTGGTAATGAAGTTTCATCTAAAATTCAAACTGAAATAGATAGAGTTAAAAATAAAATAAAAGAGGGTAAACAACCCAAAGCCAAAGTAAAACCAACTCCAAAGGGAGGTGTTAAGTCTTTTGATGATTTAGAGGTGGAGAAAGCTCCAACTAAAGAACCAGTCAAACAAGACTTAAAAGAAGAGGCTAAGAAGTTTAAGAGTGCTGAGGAGTTTGTGGAGAGTCAAGACATAATCAGGAATACAGATGTAAATCTGGATGAAAAGAAATCTCTATTAAAATCTGGGGATGAAATAGATGATATTGGAGAATTTACAGATAATTTCCAAGATGAATTAAAAAAATTCGGATTTAAAAATATTGAAGAACTCAGGTCTAATATAGAGGCGAGTGAAAGTATTTTAGAAAAAGAAGTATTAAAAGAGCAACAACTAACAGACATCTACAACGAAGCACATAAAGAGCCTGCTTCAGTTAAGGAGAAAGTAGAACCTAAAGAGAAAGTTGAAACTGAGGAAATTACTACTACTAAAAAAGATTCAGGCGATGTGGGGATAGTGAGCGGTTCTATAAATAATTTAATAGGTGGACAAAAAGTAGCAGAGGTTGATCTTAAAGGAAATGTTACAGAGGTAACTAAAGACGTAAGTGATCTTGAAGTGGAAGTTTTGAGACTCGAGGGTTTACAATCTAAAGGTAAATTAACAAGGGAAGAATTAAGAAAAAGTTTGTTTGGAAAAGTTTTGAGTGGTTCAGAGTTAGATATGTTTGATAATGTTGATAAGTCATTTAAACTTATTCAAGATAAAGTAGCGAGTCTTTCAAAAACTAAAGTAGAACCTAAAGAGAAAGAACGTGGATTTGCTAAATCTCTTGAAGATGCCGGATTAGTTAAAGGTGAAGATGATTTCTATAAGTCTATAACAAATGAAGATACTATTATTCAAGCTAATGCAAGAATTGAAAAGAGTGAACAGGGAGCAATTCAATATGTATTAGAAGAGACAGAGAGTGATTCTGCTGAAAAAACTACTACAGCAATAGGATTGGTGGCAAAACTCCAGAAAGACGCTGAGAACATTAAATCTAGCAATCCTCAAGAGTATGAAGCAAAGATGTCTCAAGCAGTAGAAATTGCCACAAAATTAACTCAGAGATTAACTAAAGCAGGTCAGATAGTTCAATCAGCAAGTTTATTATCTAAATTAAGTCCTGATGGTGTTTTAGTTTGGGCGACTAAAAAGATTGATGATATAAATAAGAAGAAACCAAAGAAGGGTATATTTGCAAAGAAGCAAGAATTGACTACAAAGCAAGTTGAGCAGTTTAGAGATATAGCAAAGAAGCTTCAAGAAAGTGAAGGATTTTCACAACAAGCAAAAGACATAACTAAATTAACTGATAAAGTTTTCAAAGGTGAGAAATTAAGCAATGAAGATTTAGGTCAAATAAAGGGTTTTGTTGACGAAATTGTCGAGAAGTCTGGATTAAAAGAGGATATTGGTGTATCTAAGAAGGTTAGAAAGCAATCTGAAACATCTAAAATTTTAACTGAAAGATTAACTAAAGCTGAATCAGATGCAAGGGCGAGAATAGAGTCAAGAAGAACTAAAAAACCTATATCTAAAATTAAAAGCAGAAAAGGCGGTGCAATATCTACATTACCAATTCAAGATATAGTTGATTATTCTATAATTGGAGCTTCAAAAATAGGTAAAGTTGGAGTTAGTTTTGCCGAATGGTCAAGATCTATGGTCAAAGATATGGGAGATATTGCAACTAATGATTTACAGAAGATATATAACAGATCTAAAAATTTATTTAATCAAGAAAAAGCTAAATCAAGAAAAATTAACCAACAAGCTAAACAATTAAAAAATCTAATTGAAAAAGCATATTCTTCAAAAGGTGGAGATCAATACACTTCCGAAGCTCTTTCAAGTATGGCAGATGAATTAAAGAATTTAACTGGTCAGATTAAAATTGAGAAAGCTCAAGAATTAGCACATGCGGTTAATGCTTTAGAAAACTCAAGTCTTTTAAAGAAAATAGCTACATTACAGACTATGGGGCATTTATTAAATCCAAAAACTAATGTAAGAAATATTCTAGGAAATGAATTATTTTGGAGATTAGAAAGATTAAATAAATATGGAGCAACTGGCATTGACTGGACAAGATCAGAACTTACTGGATCAGAAAGAACAGTGACATATAAATCTGGCAATCAATTTAATTATTGGAGTTCTTTACTTCATGGAATTAGAATGGGTTGGAAGGGAATGTCGGCAGGTGGATTAACAACTCAATTTGATCTTAAAGGTCAAACATTTAAAGGTGTTTTTAATCCTTTAACTTACATGGAGAAGGCTCTAAGTGCATCTTTAAGGGGCTTTGATTACGCTGCTTATAACAGAGCTGTATATCAAACTTTTGGAGAAATGGCAGAGCTTGATATTATTAATAATAAAAGAAAATTTAAAAATTCTAAATTAAAACAAGCTTGGATTAATAACTATGTTTCTAATGTTGATGAAGCAACTCAAGAGATTGCAGATCAAGCAGGAAAATATGTTACTTTCCAAGATGAAAATATTATTTCAACAACTTTTTCAAAAATTAAACAGGTTTTAAATTTAGGAAAAGAGTTTGGTCTTGGAGATATTGTTTTAAAATATCCAAAGACTCCGGGAAATCTATTAGCAAGAGCTATTGATTATAGTCCAATAGGCATTGTAAGAGGTCTTAAAATAATGACAGATCCTTACAGGACAAATGCTGATCCTAACCCTAGAGAAGCTACTCTAGCAATATCTAGGGCAATCACAGGTGCTACAGGATTAACCGCTTTAGGAGCATATTTAATATCAAAAGGATTGCTTACAGGTGATGACGATAAAGATTGGAAAGTTAGAAAGTTAAAACGAGAGCAATTAGGTGAATCATCTTATCAAGTAAATTTATCTATGTTTAAAAGATGGATTGGTTCAGGATTTAAAGATTCTGCATTAGGAAAAAGAGATGGAGATCTATTATATTCTTATGATTGGATGCAACCAATAGCAATAAATCTTGCAATGGCTGCTAATTTAGAAAAAGAATTAAGCAATACAAAAGGAATAGATGAAAAAGTATTAGGAATTGCAAAGGCAGGTGGTGAAGCATTTTTCAAGAGTTTTAAAGTTTTAGAAGAACAGTCTTTATTAAGAGGTATAAGAGATTTATTTAAAGGATATGGTTCTGTATCCGAAAATTTATTCAAAGTAGCTGTTGGAATACCTTCAAGCTTTGTTCCTACTTTTTTAAATCAGATTAGACAATCTTTATCAAATGAAGCAAGGGATACATGGAGTCCTAATCCATGGCAAAGAGCAATAAATAGAGTAATGTTGAAAATGCCTGTTATATCAAATAACCTTCCATTGGCATTTAAAAGTTTAGGTGAAAAAGTTCCTAGAGAGGTTTATAATTCAGATGGAAATACTCTTTGGAATGTATTTTTAAATCCGGGATTTGTAGCTAAATATAAAGTTGATCCAGTTACTCAAATGTTGCTTGATCCTTATAAGGAAGAAGGTCGTAAAAGACAAATACCAAAAATAGCTAAAAGAAAACTTAAGATTGATGGTGTAGATTATAACCTTGAAGGTAAAGATGTTGCTAAGATGCAAATGATAATGGCAAATACTTTAAGTAAAATTTTAAGAAAGTCTAAATTAGCAGATAATAAAGCAATGAAATTATTAACTCCTGAAATGCAAGAAAAACTATTAGCTAAATTAGTTAATGCAAGTTCAGAAATTGGTAAAAGATGGTTTATTGATAACAGATTAGAAGATTATAAAGGGAGTAATGATGTCTGAAGATAGCGAACACAAAGAAATACGAAAAGCTTTAGCGGATCAGGGAAAGGTGTTAATTGAAATTAATGCTTCATGCAAGTACACAAATTTACAAGTAGCATCTACAAATAAGCAATTGGAAGAAACAACAAGGAAAATGGAAGTTCATTTAGCTGATAGTATTTTAGTTCGAGCAGATGTTGTGCAAAATAATTGTGCAAGAATAAAATATTATGCTGAACTTGAAGATGCACATAAGAACACAGAATTTAGAGAGGGTTTTTGGAAACACGCATCTGTATTTTATGTTTCTGTAATTGGTGGAGTTGTTTCATTATTTGCTTGGGGAATTAAAAAGATAATTGGAGGTTAAAATGGGTAAATGGATATTTAATATTTTAGTAAGTATAGATCAATTAGGAAATACCGTTTTCTTTGGTGATCCAGATGAAACAATTTCAAGTAGACTTGGTAAAATAAAAGTCAAAAATGGTGGTGTAATTCCTTGGTCAAAACCATTAGCAAAAACTATAGATTATTTCTTAGATCAAGTAGACGAAAATCATTCAATAGATTCCATTGAAAAAGATGAGGGTAAGAATGCATTATATGAAACCGATAAAAATAAATCAAACGAAAGCTATACTATATAACATAAAAGTTCTAAAAAATAAATGGTTACGTATCTGGCTACACATCAAATGTATTGCTAGAGAGTTTAAAATAAATAATCACAATCAGTAAGTAATTTCAGATACTTACAACTTTCAATTCAAATATTACCTTGTATACAAGTAGATTCTTTTTATATTATTCATTATTTTCTTTACAGATACGTTACATTAAATTATCTTTTAAGTATATTAATTGAAACTTAAATAAGGAGGATTAAATGTTAAGACGAATTGATTTGGAAGATAAGGAATGGAAGAAGCTAAAATCCATTGCTAGGAAGAAAGGACAATATATTTCTGTATTTGTAGGAGATATTATTAGAAAGTTTTTTAAGGAGGTAAAATAATATGAAATGTAAGAACATTTTTTGTGGTTTTAATAAGTTGCAAAGTAATGGAATTTGTAGTTCAAGCAATGCCATTTATTGTGCAACAAGAGATATTAAAAGTTGCAAACTCCGCAAGGCTTTTAATCAGTTCTATAATTATTTTCCAGTTAAACATATTACAAAATATGTATTGAAAAGAATCAAGAAAGAACTATATTCATGAACCCTAAACTTGACTATGACACAGAGATAGAACGCCCAGTACAAGAGGAATACGCAAGGCAAGAAGCAGATGAAGATGAAGAAGTGCTTACAGACAGACAGAAACGAGAATTAGATAACTGTTAAGGAGGTTATAATGCTTAATCTATTCAAAAGAAATGTTGATAAGAGGAATATGACAAAGTTATTCAGCAGAATTGAAGCCGACAAAATGGACAGATTAATTCTAATAGATTCAGTAACAATGAACGCAGACAAGAAAATAGGAGAGCCTTTAAAATGGAAACTCAATTAATGAACATAACCTTAGACTTAACATTCAAAGCATTAGATAGAGAAGTAGAGAAAGTAGACGAAGCAGATCAACTTTTACAGGAGGGGAAATAAGATGACTAGAGATAGATTACCAAAGCCGGACTATGTTAAGCAAATTAAATTACCGGAAACTTTTGATCCATGTGAGGCTTGCCAAGAGTTCAATTACGGAATTAATTATGAAGATGATTTATGTAAAGTTTGTAAGTATCAAAAGCTAATAAATAAGGAAGGGAAGTAA
>Ga0207997_1001363_pt1 | contig 12622 bp, 10 predicted proteins | sample AntAceMetag02UKN_FD_184777 | JGI IMG/M metagenome (GOLD analysis project Ga0207997, IMG submission 184777) | Saline lake microbial communities from Ace Lake, Antarctica - Antarctic Ace Lake Metagenome 02UKN (SPAdes) (version 2) | ecosystem: Environmental > Aquatic > Non-marine Saline and...
AACATTTCAAGAGCAACTACTTTGAGATCACGCTGCTCAAATCTTTTTATAACTTCTCCAACAAGCCCTTTCTTAACTCCGTCAGGTTTTATAAGAACTAAAGTTTTTTCTTTTTTAAATTTATTTGTGTCCATCGTCTTTTAGGTCCTTTTTAATATGAAGCTCTTTAAGTTGCTCCTCTTCAACTTCACTAGGAGCGTTCATCATAAGGTCTCTGCCATCGCCGGTTTTCGGAAAAGTAATTACCTCTCGGATACTCGGTTCATTTTCTAAAATCATCATTACTCTATCAAAACCAACGGCAATACCGCCATGGGGCGGAACGCCATATTGAAAAGCTTTCAGAAGTTGGCCGAAGCGTTCTTTGATATCTTCTTTCTTATGTCCCAAGGCTTCAAAGACAGCCGAGAGAAGTTTGGGGTCATGAATTCTTATCGAACCTCCGGCAATTTCATATCCATTTAAAACAAGGTCGTACTGGCGAGCTTTTATGGAAGATGGGTCTTTTTTAAAGCTTTCTTTAAATTCCTCCACACTTTCAACTTTTGGCATAGTGAAAGGATGGTGAACGGCAGCCCATCGATTACCTTTCCCCTCTTTTCTTTCAAAAGCCGGGAAATTAGTTACAAAAAGGAAAGCCAACTCATCGGGATTTTCCTTATTTTCCCTTACGTCCGGCCGGTCAGTTTTATGTTCCTTTAAGGCCTCCTCGTATGTTATTTTGGGAATATGACCGTTTTTATCCAAGATAAACTTCTTATCGGGATACATTTTTTTTACCAGAGACAAAAACAGTTCTTCGGTAAGAGATAAAATCTCTTCTTCATTAGTGAAACTCAATTCAATATCAATCTGGGTAAACTCCGGCTGGCGGTCACCGCGAGTATCTTCGTCTCGAAAACACCTGGCTAATTGAAAATATCGCTCAAAGCCGGCTACCATCAAGAGCTGTTTGTATTGTTGGGGTGATTGGGGAAGAGCGTAAAATTTACCGGAGTGAAGCCGGGAAGGCACAAGGTAATCCCGAGCTCCTTCCGGAGTTGATTTGCCGAGAATTGGAGTTTCTATTTCAACAAAATCCCGGTCGGCAAAGAAGTTTCTTACATAATTTGTTACCTTGCTTCTGTTTCGGATATTTTTTTTCATTCTATCCCGGCGAAGGTCAAGATACCGGTGTTCCATTCTCTTCTCCTCATTTATATCCATACCGTCGCCGTCAATTGAGATTGGCGGGGTTTTGGCCTCGGTTAATACTTTAAGATCAGAAACACTCACTTCGTATTTACCGTTCGGGAGATTAGGATTCTCCATTCCCTCGGGACGTTTCTTAACCTCACCTTTGATTTTTATTACCCACTCCGACCGGAGAGAGTTAGCTAATTTGTACAATTTCTCATCTTTGGGTGTAAAAACAATCTGAGCAATCCCCTTCCTGTCACGGAGGTCAATAAAAACTATCTTGCCGTGGTCACGACGATTCCCAACCCAGCCGGCCATTTCAATTTCCCGGCTCTCGTATTTTGAAATCTGATTTGAAAATATTCTCATATTAAATTTCCTTGTCTTAAATTCTACCAATTTATTATATGTTTCACAATCAACAGTAAATATAAAAGGTTATGTTATTTTGAGGCTAAGCCGAGGAACTTTGTGATAGGAAACATCATCTTCCTTGTTTTACCATCCGCTGCAACCTGTTCCAAAATAGAACAACACGGGGACAGTTCCCCCTAATGGTAAAAAACTTCAACCGTGTTGTTTTTAGGAATTACTTTTATAGTCCCATGTTTGTCGGTTCTAAAAATGGAGGCGCCAATTTGTTTAAGTCTCTCCAGCGTTTCTTCGGTCGGGTGGCCATAACTATTTTCACCAACCTCAATTACAGCTACTTTTGGTTGAATAATATTTAAAAATTCAGCCGAAGAAGAATATTTGGAACCATGATGGGCAACTTTTAAAACGTCTATTTTCCCTGTTTTATCTTTGATTAACTCTTCTACTCTCTTTCCAATATCGCCAGTGAAAAGAAAATTGGTGTCTTTATATACAAGATTAAAAACAAGCGAGTTTTCGTTTATATCTTTAAACTTTTCTTGCCCCGGAGAAAGAACGTTTATTACTGAGTTCTGATACTTGATTTTATCCCCGGTTTTTAAAACTATACCTTTTACCTTATTTCCATTAATTACTTTCTCTAAATCACGGAGGGCTAATGATTGTCCTTTAACTTCATTCCAAAGAAAAGCGCCTATTTTATATCGGTTCATAATACTGATTAAACCGCCAAAGTGGTCAAGTTCAGCATGAGTCATTGCCACCAGGTCAATATAACGGTCGGTAAAAGGTAAAATATCAGCAAGCTCGGCCAGAGCCCGACCATTAGAAGGACCTCCGTCAATCAGAATTTCCACACCGCCAGGTAAAACAATTAATTCACTATCGCCTTGGCCAACATCCAAAAAATAAACCCCCGGCTCGGCCGAGGTACCAAAGAAAATGTAACCAAAAAGAACAAGGTCAAAAATCAAAAGGACAAAAATCACAATTATCGTCTTATCCCGGCCTAATTTTTCAAAAATAGGTTTAAACATATTCTTTTCTTAAAGTCACGGTCCAAATTAAACCGACTATGATTAGATAGTAAAAAATAAGGCCGGTCAGGTTGAAATTTAAATCAAGTGAAGGGCTAATACCGGCAAAAAACTTGATAACACCGGTTTCAAAATAAAGAAGAATAGCCGTGAACCAGCCGAAAATTAACGATAAATAATATGAAATTAGAGAAACAAAACCAATTACAAATCCTAAGGTCATAGTGATAGGAATAAGTTCCAGAATAATTACATTAGCTAAAAGTGAAATAGAAGAAAAAGTATCAAAATTTAAAACCAGGATTGGAAGAACCATAAGCTGAGCCGAAGCGGTGGTAAAAAGATTATCCCGCCAAGATAGAAAACCCGGGGTTTCTTTCATCTTAATAAGTTTTTGTAGCGCCGGTTTTAAATAAACGATACCTAAAACAGCCAAAAAGGAAAGTTGGAAACCAACATCAAAAAGCAATACCTTGGGATTTTGAAGAGTCATTAAAAAAGCTGAGAAAATCAAAGCGTTTTTCATATCATAAAACCGGCCGGAGCGATCGGCAACAAGAACTAAGATGCCCATGATGGCGGCTCGAATAACTGAGGCTTCGGCGCCGGTCATAACCACAAAAGCGGCAATGAAAAGTCCGGTAAGAATAAATGAGATTCGCCGATTAAAAAAATAAACGAAAATACCCAAAACGACCCAGATAATAATACTTATATTGTAACCGGATAAGGCAACTAAGTGAGTGGTACCGCTTTCTTTCATGGCAATCTTAAAATCCTTAGTCATTCCACTGTAACCACCAAAGGTAAGACCATTCAGAAAAGCGGCTTCAAGAGGCGGAAGAACTTTCTGAAACGATTCATTCATTCGGTTTCTTATTGAATAAAGAACCGATTTTATCGGTGAACCACCTCCGGCGCCAACAAGCTTTATTTCGGGAAAATAAGCCACTCCGCTTATCCCTTTTCCGGCAAGATAATCACGGTAACCCTTGAATTTAGGTTTTCTTATCCTACCTTTAATTTTCAATTGGTCTCCGTACTCAAATTTAGGATATTTGGAAGTTTTTACAAGTATTTTCCCTTTCAGGGGTTTGTCTAGCTCAAACGCAAACTCTCGGCATTCGTCTTTAATAGTCGGATTATTAACTACCACGCCGAAAAATTCAATTTCCTTATCAAAGAAAATATTTATATTTTTAAACCTCAAATCATGAGCGGTATAGTAAAGAGCGCCGAGAAAAACAAATAAGGATAAGAAACTCAGCCAGAGAAATGCCTTTTTGTTTTTTAATTTCCAGAGAAATAAAAACGTTCCGGCGACTGCCAGAACGAATAAAATAATTAAGGAACTTGCTCCCAAACTTTTAAAAAATACTCCGAGGAGAAAAAATAAAGTAGTTGAAAAGAATACTTGGTGAGGCTTCATGGTCTTCTAAACTTGATTTTGGTTCAAGTCCCGGAGTTTAGATATCATATCATAAAAAAACAGTATTAAAAAAGGAGCATTAATTTTGCTCCTTTATTTATACTCCAATTTTCATTCAAGCGGTGATTCCAATTCCATGTTGCTTACTTCTACGGTTACATTAAATGCCGTTTTGCAATTTAAACAAAGTACTCGAATTTTGGCTTTTAATCTATTTACATTAATAGATAAAATGTCTACTGAAGAAGTGCCTATTTCGCCTTTATTTTTGCATACCGGACATATAGGGACAACTTCTATGCCGCCTTGTTTTCCTTTAATAAAATCTGCTTTAAATTCCTGATTTTTCATGACAACCTCCTTTTTTTAGTTTTTAATATTCTATCTGTAGTATATAAGAAAACTTCTTTTTTGTAAACCCCTCACCCATAAATATTGTTAGAGAGAAAATAAACATCACAAGATATAGAAAACTCTCACGAAGTAAGCACTATTTTACAAAACTCATTATCAAGACGAGTTTGTATTTTTCTTTAAAAAAACTTCTTCCATTTCTTTTTTATCCAATTCATTAATACTTCTCAAATATTTTTCTGTTTTCTCTGATTCTTCCAAAAAACTTGAGTCGTACAAAATCGCTTGCTCACTTATTCTAAGAGCTGTTTCATTAATTCCCCTGAGTTTTATATTGCAAAGTTTTCTAACTCTTGAAAGCGCTACATATCCCATCCCTTCAACAAATGATTTACTAAGGTCAATATCCGCCGCGTCCAAAGTCATACCCTGGCTTTTATGAACTGTCACCGCCCAAGCTAGTCGGAGAGGTAATTGAGTTATCCTTGCCTCCATATTTCCTCCCTCATCTTCAATATCCCAACTTGCCGGTAAAGCAATTATCCTATCCCCCTTAAAAGTTTTTATTATCGGAAATTTATCATTATTAAATCCAATTACTTTCCCCAGCGTTCCATTTACATATCCTTTCTCAAAATTATTTTTCACAAACATAATCTTAGCCCCTTCTTTAAGAACTAAACGCTCCGGCGCCAGACAGTATTTTTTTAAAAATTCCACTAATCCGCTCTTACCTTCTGATTTCATAAAATATTCCTCCTCCCGCGCATCAATTTTATCAAGTTCCAAAACGTTAATCGCGTCAACATCTTTATTATGCGTGTAAAGCCGCACCGGTGAAATACTAGCCGAGATTTCTTTATTTCCCCTATCTAACAAAATCCGTATAGTGTCCCCGGTAACTTTATCCCCTCTTATATCATTAAGAACCTGGGTAAGTTTCTCATCCCCGTGCCGATGCTGTTCGTGAAGATAACAAATCTTTACATCCATCTCCCGCCATACATACGATTCAACCATAAATTTTGAATCTTGGGTTATTCTTTTCTGAACCGGTGGCAGTTGAAAAAAATCTCCGGACACAACTACTTGAAGACCGCCGAATGGTTTAATGTTCCCTCTTGTTTCCCTACAAATTCGGTCAACTAAATCAAACTGATGCGAGTGAAGCATTGATATTTCATCAATTATTAAAACTTTTGCTCGCCTAATTCGGCGGGATAAGTAACGTTTTCTTACAAGTTTCTTTAATGTTTTGTCCGATAAATCTTCTTTAATTCCCAATCCGGACCAAGAGTGAATCGTCCGGCCGTTTATATAGGTAGCGGCGACTCCGGTTGAAGCTGTTATCGCCACCGGCACATTATTTTTCTTTAAATAATCAATGTACTGGTTTAACACGTAAGTTTTCCCGCTCCCCGGCGGTCCGGTAAGAAAAGTATTATACCCTGTCTTTAAAATATTTAATGCCTGACTCTGTTTCATCCCGATAGTGTTAGGGTGTCCTTGGACACCCGTAGGTTATAGTTAATGCTTTATTGTTCGACTTAATATTATTCAGGTATTCCATAATATAGTTAGGATGTAAGGTTAACACTATCGGGATTCATTTTTAGATGATTAGGAAGTTAGGTAATTAGGAAACTTATAATTAACAATTTTAAATTCATTCCGACATCACAAAATTGAGAGTTTGAGTTGAGTTTGGATGTTAAACATCCCCAAATTGAGAGTTTCTTTCTTTTTTCTTTATTGCTCACTACTAATTTAATTGTATCACGACTGTGCCAATATTTTATAAAAATTTAAATGGGATATAAAAAAGAGCAGTAAATTTTTACTGCTCTTGTTCTAGTTTTTTTGCGTATTCAACGATACAGCTTACAAATTTTTGGCTGTTATTATAATGATAAAGCGACTGAGTTTGAATTTCAGCCCAACCATTTTTCGTAAGATAATTCGCGGCGCTGAATATAGCGTCAGCCGATTCATTCAAATCAATTACCCCATCACTATTCCCGTCAATGCCATAAGTTAGATAACTTGAAGGTAGAAATTGCGGTATACCAAAAGCTCCAGCATAGGAAGACTGAGTGAAAAAAAGAGGCAAATCTGCTTTAAGAAAAGCTCTTATTTCTTTACAAACCCAATCCTTCCGGTTTTTGTCGGGGCTATACCTTAAAATACTAAGTAACACCCCAAAAGCCTGATACCTACCGGTATTATCTCCCAATTTACTCTCAATATGTAAAAGACCAACGAGAATCCCGGCTGGAATTTTAAACCTTATCTCAACGCTCTCGAAAATCGCTTGATTTCGGTTATAAAATTGGCGGCCTTTTTTAATTGCATCCGGTTCAAGAAATTTCAGATATGGGTTGTATGTGGAACTTTTTTCCATCGTCCGTCCGGCCTGAAATTTCTCCGCAATTTTTGGATACCAAATAACCCGTTCATTGGTTATAAAAGCTACGGCTTTTTCTCTTTCAATTCCGTCTCTTTCCAAACCATCCAAAAGTTGTTGAAAAGCAGGAGTATCTAAATATTCGGTTTCGGCGGGGTAGCGCAGAAAATACATACCCAAAAAAACAATAACTAATACAAATCTTGTCATCAGTTGCCTCCTTTCCTGTTTTAATTTGTTAAATTTTCCCGACATTGTCTAAATTTTAATTTAGATACAATGTCGTGAATTCTCGATTTTCTTTCTAAATTAGTAATTTAGAGAAAATCGGAACTATTCAAAATATATCAAAATTTGATACGAGTCGTCAACCCCAAAACCAAACATAGAAACTTTTAACAGGTAATTATTCCGCCGCCCAGCATTTTACTATCATTAGTGTATAAAACAGCAGATTGGCCGGGAGCGATGAATTTTTGAGGTTTCTCAAAAACCAGCTTATAACTTCCGGCTGATAGCTTATAGAGAACAGCATCAAAGAGAGGTTGGCGGTAACGAACTCGCGCTCTGACTTTTAATTCTTTATTCTCAATTTCTAATTCCGGTGAAATAAAATTAACATCGGTTAACTTTATTTCATCCTTAAACAAAGCGGGATTATCTTTTCCTTCGGCCATTGTGAGAGTGTTTTTTTTGACGTTTTTCTCAGCTACATACTGGGGCTTGGTATCACCGCCGGTAGATGTTTTGGGATTACCAACGCCAACATGGCGTTGTCCAATTGTGTAATAATAAGCGCCTTCGTGTTCTCCTATTTTTTTTCCTTTTAAGTTTAAAATATCACCCTCCTTAGGTGGAATATAATTTTTCAAGAAATCCCGCAAGCTAACTTTTCCTAAAAAGCAAATACCTTGAGAATCCTTTTTGAGCGCGTTTGACAGGCCAGCTTTTTTGGCTATTTCTCTTACCTTAGTCTTTGTATAATTTCCAATCGGGAAAAGAGAATGTTTTAAGTCATGTTGATTCAACTGCCAAAGAAAGTATGATTGGTCTTTATTATCATCTACGCCTGCGTACAAACCGAATTCCGGATTTTTCTGCTCTTTACTATTCGCTATCCGCCTTTTTATTACATAATGCCCGGTGGCGATGTAATCAGCGCCCATTTGAAGAGCTTTTTTTAAGAAAAGTCCGAATTTAATCTCCCTATTACAAGCAACGTCCGGATTGGGGGTAACGCCTCTTTGGTATTCACGAACCATATATTCAACCACCTTTTTCTTGTATTCCTCTTCAAAGTCAAAAATATGGAAAGGAATATTTAAATACTCCGCAACCTGACGAGCATCCTCGGCGTCACGTTTAGCGCAACCGTCAATATTGAAACAGTGTAAGAACACACCGGTTACATCGTATCCGGAATTTTTAAGAAGTAAGGCGGCCACCGAAGAATCAACTCCTCCGGAAAGACCGACGAATACTTTGTTTTTGCTGTTTTGCTTATTAAACATCGCTTTACGTTATAATTAATTAGTTATAAAAATCAAACTTGGCAAGAAGTGAGTATAATGTACTATATATAATGTGCTTAATACTTAATACTTTGTACCGGATGTCGTTCATCCTTCAGGATGTGCGACATCCCAAAATTGAGAGTTCTTTTTTCTTTTCTACTTACCACTTATCCCGATTTTATCAAAATCTTTGATTTTGAAATAAAATCGAGGATCCTCGATGCGGTACAAAATTAAAATTTTGAACGAATCGGGACTACTTACTAATTTTATGCTTTCTTATACCAATTTAAAACCAGGTATTAATTTTATAAAGGATGGGCAACCATTCACCGTTCTTGATTATACCCACGTAAAAAAACAAAGGGGCGCTCCGATAGTTCAATTAAAAATTAAGAATCTAATTTCGGGTAAAACTCAAAAAACCACAGTTCATCAAAACGAAAGTTTTGAGGAAACTGAAATCGAAAAAGTCCCGGCCGAGTTTATTTATTATCAGGAACACCAACAGCAATACTGGTTTAAAAATCCGGAAAATCCCAATGAACGTTTTCTGCTTGATAAAAAGCTGGTTGGTGACGCCCGAAACTATCTCAGGCCCGGCCTCAAAGTTGAAGTAATGAAATTCAAGAATAACTTTGTCAGCTTAAAACTGCCGGTAAAAGTGGATTTGAAAGTAATTCAAGCTCCGCCGGTGGTAAAAGGAAACACAGCTGAAGGAGGGGCAAAACAAGTGATAGTTGAAACGGATTATAAAATAACAACCCCGCTTTTTATTAAAAAGGGGGATGTTATAAAAGTAAATACGGAAACTGGAGAATATGCGGAAAGAATTACGGATTCCCCAGTTAATCATTAATATTAAATATATCGGGTGTTCAACACCCGATAATTGTATTCTTATTGCTCTTTAAACATCTAGGGGGTGTTGAACACCCCAAGATTCTATTAACTCAGTAGCTATTATACATCGCTTCTACTTCTGCGGCAGAGAGGGCACGGTTGTAGATGCGGATGTCGTCGATTAAACCCTTAAAGGTATATGATGTGCTAAGTGCTAAGCCGATTGTAAAAGGACGATCAAGACCTCCGGATATCCCCACATACCCAGAACTTGTGGAAGAATCTTCTTCTGTTTCGTTTTTATAAATTTTCAATGTCGTTCCATTATAAGTAGCAACAATATGTTGCCATTCACTATTAGCACTTATTGTAGAAACAGTAGTTCTGTTATGAGTTCGCGTATTTAAACTAAATCTTGTGCTAGCACTAGAATAGCGATACAGCCCGGTATCATCAGTGGAACTTCCACCTCCATTAAAATTTTGTTCACCTACTATTCCTTGTAATGCTTTACCGCCAGGCTCAGATTTTATCCAACAAGATAGCGTAACTTCTGGAAAATTTGTGTTTGTGATATCAAAATAATCATTTATGGTTTGAATATAATCATCAATTCCATCAAAGGTAACACAAGATCCCTTCTTGCATCCTGATGAAGTGTGGAGGTCGGTAATGGTTGAAGAAGAATACATTGTTCCGTTATTCCCATATCCTGATGAATCGGTAACGGTAGTGCCTGATTCATCAAACTTCCAATATCCAGTTAAACCATGAGTAAAAGGAGCAAGTTCCAAGTCAGTCCCTGTTTCATATGTAGCTGGGTCTACTCCTCCGTCGTCAGCTGCGTCAGCTGCTCTTGTTTCTGATTCAAATATAGCTGACAACTTCCAAGAACCTCCTGATACGTAGGTATAATACTTTGAGGAAGTGGCGTTGTTTACAGGGTCAACAGGAAGTCTGGCTAGAGGCGATGAGAAGGACATGGAGGTGAAATTGACTGGAAGCCAGCCTGTTCCATCAACATTGGTGTAGGTAGTGGTGGTCTGGCAGTTATATGTCCATCCTGATGGAAGGGATGGGAGGCCATATGAAGAACATGTTGAATCTGTGTCAGGAAGGGAGGTATATACTATGGTTGACGTTCCCATCCATTTGGCTATTTGGTCTGTTTGGTATAGACCTAAGGCTTTGTTTATGGTTGCCAGGTCTGAAAGCCTGATAGAGTCTCTTCCTTGTCTTATTAGTTCTGCTGGATTAAGGATGAGGGTGACTGCTACTGCTAATACGGCTAAGATGGCTATTACTACTAGGAGTTCTATGAGAGTGAAGGCTTTGGTATTCATTATTCTTGATTCCTGATTCTTAATTCAAACTTTGAGTTATGAGTTGCGAGTTGGTTATAACTTATTATCTATAAGCTATTATCTAATATAATTGTATCAGGAATGAGAGGGAATATGGTATATCTAGTGTGGTTAAATCAAATGAGGGGTGTTGAACACCCAAAATTTCCCAACATCCTAATTTCCTAATTTACTATACTTGAAATGGAGAAAACTTATAAGATTAGGAGGGTTGCTTGTTGTATTAATTCATAGTATAATTTGATTAGTTCCGATTTTCTCTAAATTTCTAATTTGGAAAGGAAATCGAGAATCCGCGACATTGTATCTAAATTAAAATTTAGACAATGTCGGGAAAACTTAACAAATTAAAAAGGGATTGTTATGAATGAGAAAACAAAAGATCAGGTTTCTACTCAACTTCTTAAATTGAGTAAGAAAAAAACGCTTGTTAATACCCAAAATATTACAGGTGATTTTGAAGGATTATACGGTAATGCTTCTAAAATCCGAGGCGATGTCTCTGAAATTCAAGGTGATATTTCTGGAATTCAAGGCGATGTTTCTAAAATCTGGGGTAGTATTTTCAAAATCCGAGGTGATGTCTCGAGGATTCGAGGTGATGTCTCTGGAATCTGGGGTAATGTCTCTGAAATCTGGGGTGATGTTTCGGAAATTCAGGGTTGCGTCTATGGAATTCAAGGTAATATTTCTGGAATCTGGGGTGATATCTCTAAAATTCGAGGTGATATCTCTGAAATTCAGGGTGATGTTTCTGAGGTCTGGGGTAATATTTCTGAAATCTGGGGTAATATTTCTGAAACTCAAGGTGATGTTTCGGAAATTCAAGGTAATGTTTCCAGAATACGAAGTGAAACTCCTGAGGCAATTAAAAACTTTGGAAGCTAGGAAGTTAGGAATTCTATTAAAAATCTTAACTTTTAAAAGCATTGTTTATATAAACAATGCTTTTTTATTAGAGAAAATAGAATGACGTCTATGTATCAGCTATTGCAAAAGATTTTTTATCTTATCTACCAGTTCTTCTCTTGAAACTTCTTCCTGTTGTTTAGAAATTAAATCGCGGACGGTAACAGTGCCGTTTTTCATTTCATTCTTGCCGATAATAACCACAACCTGAATATCCCGGCTAACCGCAAAAGAGAGTTGCCCTTTCAGGGTACCATCATTGCCTAAATAAAGTTCGCTGGAAATCTCGGCCTCCCGAAGTTCTGTAAGTGTTTTCACAGTTTCTTCTTCGGCAGACGCTTCAAAATTTAAAATCATAACTTTCGAAACACTTTTAACTGTTTCAATTGAGTCCACTTCCTTTATCGCTTGATATAAACGGTCAAGGCCGACTGAAAAACCGACTGCCGGGACAGGCGTGGTGCTAAAACGTTCAATAAGATTATCGTACCGACCACCACCAGTAATACTGCCAAGCTCCGGAATATCGGTTAAAGTCGTTTCAAAAACCATACCGGTATAATATCCCAGGCCCCGAACAATTGAGAGGTTAATTTCCCAAGCCCCAACGGGAACTTTCATAATTTCAAGAAGTTTGGATAGTTCCTGAAGTTCTCTCAAACCTTCTTTACCTTCGATTGATTTTCCAATAATCTCGGCTGCCTTCTCGCATATCCCATTTTTTGTTTTAGAACGAAGGGAAATAAATTCCTTAATTTTGGAAATTTGCTCTTCGTTAAGATTAATTAATTTAAGCTCCTTTTCTACTTCATCCCAGCCTTGCTTATTAATCTTATCCATTACTTGAAATACCTTCGGAGCTTTCTTTTTGTCAAAACCAATCGCTTCACAAAGGCCATTTAAAACTTTACGATTGCTAACTTGAATTAAAAATTTTCCAATACCCAGCGCGGCCATCACCTGATAAGCAAGGGCAATTATTTCGGCGTCGGAAAGGACTTTCCCCGAACCTACAATATCGGCATCACACTGCATAAATTCCCGATACCGTCCGGCTTGAGGTTTTTCTCCTCTCCAAACACGGCCAAAATGGTATAGCTTCGCCGGTTTTTTAATATCCTGAGGATAAGCGGAAATTACCCGGGCAAGGGGAACTGTCAAATCAAACCGAAGGGCAAGTTTATCCTGCGAAGGTTCGGTGTCCTCGGTTGTTG
>Ga0207997_1001367_pt1 | contig 12595 bp, 15 predicted proteins | sample AntAceMetag02UKN_FD_184777 | JGI IMG/M metagenome (GOLD analysis project Ga0207997, IMG submission 184777) | Saline lake microbial communities from Ace Lake, Antarctica - Antarctic Ace Lake Metagenome 02UKN (SPAdes) (version 2) | ecosystem: Environmental > Aquatic > Non-marine Saline and...
AATCCTAATAATCCATCTAGCGCGGATGAGCTAGGATTTAGCGTGGTAGTTAAAAATATTGGAAATGAAACAATAAATAAGGTTAGCGGTGGTATTTGGACTAAGATGTATACTGCTAAGATGGGAAAGAGATATTGTGATGCTATCACTATTAGTTTAGCACCGGGTGCTTCAGCTACTGTTGATTGTCCTACGGTTCAAAGATTTTCTGGAAAAAATGAATTTGAATTTAATATAGATTATGGTGCTAAAGTTCAAGAAAGTAATGAAAATAATAATGCATTTACAAAACATGTAGATATTACTAGTACAGTGAGTGAGGAAGAAGATGCTAGCACTATAGCTACTTTGACGGTAAGTGATAATTCTCCAAAAACAGGAGAAACGTTCTATTTTACAGTAACTGGGAAAGATGATGATGGAGTTAAAAGCGTAGCATTATATATTAATGGTAAATGGAATACTGTTAATTGTTACGGTAGAACTACTTGTTCAGAAAGATTTTCTATTAGTAAATCTGCATCTGGTACATACCGTTATTATGGCTATGTCTTTGCATATGATGCTAATAAAAGATCAATAGGCATGAGAACAAATCCATATGCATCATCAATCAGTGTTTCTAATTTAAGTGGTTGTACAGAAACAGATGGAGGTCTTAACTATTATACAAAAGGATCTATTCAGGCTGGATCTTATGGAAGAGTAGATGTTTGTAAATCCATCTATACGACTCAATTAGGAGATGTTGTTAAGAGTATTGGGGATGGTGGTGGAGCATCTGTAAGCTCTGGTCCATACTTATATGAAGCATATTGTGATGGTGGCCCTTCTTTCTTAAGGGTTATACAATGCGATTGCGAGAACGGAGCTTGCAAATAAGATATTTAGCATAGTAAGGAGAATTCTTCGAATACGTTTCAAAAACCCCTTATTTATAGGGGTTTTTGTATAGATATGAGTTGGATATTTGAACCTTATAGGATATAATTAGCTTATGGAAATGGTGAGTAGAAAAACTATATTAAAGAAATCTCTTTTAAAAACATTACAATCATTTAAAATGTCATTGCCTATTATGATCGGAATTTTGCTTTTGATTAATTTGATAAATATTGTAGCAAAGGGGCATTATTCGAAATTATTTACTGGTAATTTAGTATTAGATCCACTAATTGGAGCATTGGCAGGAAGTTTATCATTTGGGATTCCGATAACAAGTTATATCGTTGGAGGAGAATTATTGAGAGAAGGAGTTAGTCTGTTGGCCATAGCAGCTTTTATCATGAGTTGGACAACAGTTGGTTTAACTATGTTACCGTTGGAAGCAAAATTTCTAGGTAGAAGATTTGCTGTTATTAGAAATATTCTTAATTTCTTTTTTGCAATAATTATTTCTGTTTTAGTTGTTTTAACTTTAAGTTTTTTTAAATGAATAAGATGAAAAAGAAAAATAGAATAAGCGGGAGTATAAGATTCTTATTGATAATTTTAATATTGTATTTGATAGTATTTTTATTTAGCATTTCTGTTGCTAAGGAAGCTTTTCTAAATTTTTTGATTATGTTTGTTAAAATAATCCCTATTCTAGGTATGGTTTTCCTAATAATGATGCTGACTAATTTATTCTTTACTACAGAGAGAATAAAAAAACATTTAGGTGAAGAATCAGGGTGGAAAGGATGGATATACGCTATGATTGCGGGAATTATTATTTCTGGTCCACCGTATATCCTTTTTCCATTATTAGGAGAGTTAAGGAAGGGAGGTATGAAGAATTCCTTAATGGCAGTTTTTTTATATAATAGAAATGTTAAAATTCAGTTTTTACCAGTGATGGTATATTATTTTGGTCTCAATTTTACACTAATTTTATCTTTATATATTATTATCTTTTCAATTTTTAATGGTCAGATTATTGGATGGTTTTTAAGGGATAGGCTTCAAGGTCGTTCATCATCTGAGGAGTAGTTATGTGAGATTAGATTAAATCTAGAAATCGTCATTCCTGTGATTTTTTGTTAACATTATATTATGTACAAACAAATAAAATGGATATTATTTATAATTCTATTGGTCATAATATCAGGAGTGTTTTTATTATATAAAAATAGACTAAAATATGACTACATAGCTCCGGTTGTAGATATAAATGAGGACTTAACTGATACAGAGATTAAGGAGCAGATAGGACAGATGATAATGATAGGATTCAGAGGAGTAGAAGCTACAGAAGATTCTGAAATTGTTAGAATAATTAAAGAAACTGGTATAGGAGGTGTTGTTTTATTCGATTATGATATTCCTTCGAATGCTTATCTTAGGAATATAATTGATTATGAACAAACAAAAAAACTTATTTCTGATATTCAAGAATATTCTAATATTCCTTTATTCGTGGCCATAGATGCAGAAGGAGGGAATGTGAATCGTTTAAAACCAAAATATGGATTTATCCCCATTATGTCAGCTAAAACAATGGGACAGGATAAAACTCTTCAAACCGTTGATGCGGAATCAGAAAAATTATCTTTAGAGTTAAAAGATTTAGGATTTAATATGAATTTTGCCCCTGTTTTAGATGTGGATATTAATCCTAATAATCCTATTATTGGATCTATAGGTCGTTCTTTTTCGTCAAATCCATCGGAAGTTGTTAATCAGGCTGAAGTTTTTATACAAAATCATTTAGATAATAATATTATCACTGTAGGAAAACATTTCCCTGGACATGGAAGTTCGATAGAAGATAGCCATAAGGGAGTTGTAGATATTACTAATACCTATAGAGAAGAAGAGCTACTACCTTATAAAGAGATTAACAAAGATGGGCTTCTAAGGGCGGTCATGGTAGCCCATGTAATGAATAAAAATATTGATGAAAATTATCCAGCAACATTATCTAAATATTTCATACAAGATATATTAAGAGATGATATTGGATTTGAAGGACTTGTTATTTCAGACGATATGTAAATGTCAGCGATTATTAATAATTATAAATTAAATGATTCTATTATATTGGCGATAAACGCAGGAGTTGATGTTATTGGTATTATGAATAATAGCGTAAGTGGATATGATAGTGAATTAGCCTATAAGATTAGAGATTTAATATTTGATGCTGTGAAAGACGGAAGAATTTTAGAAGAAAGAATTACCAAGTCCTATGTAAAAATTATAGATCTAAAGCAAGAATTTGAGATAATCAAATTTGAGAATAGCGTTGTTATAAATTAAAAACCGCCTCTTGGCGGTTTTAAATTTTATTCTTTAACAATCTTTTCAAATATATCAGGGTATTCTTGAGCTAGTTTAGCTAATATCTTTCTGTCTATCTCTACATTGTTTTTATGTAGTTTACCCATTAGTTTTGAATAGGTTATTTCATGTAATCTAGCAGCAGCATTAATTTGCTCTTGCCAAAGTTTTCGTTTTTCTCTCTTTCTAACCTTCCTGTCTCTATATGCATAGGTATATGCATGAGCTAGAGCTTCTTTGGCTTGTTTGTATTTATTTTTTCTACCCCAGCGAAATCCTTTAGCTTGGCTTAAGACGTTTTTTCGTCTTTTGCTGGCAGTAGTTCCTCTTTTTACTCTTGTCATGTTATTTCATTAACTTCTTAATTCTTTTAGCTTCTGTTTTATCTAATTCAACCCATTTTCTAGAGTTTCTTTTAGCCTTTCCAGACATTTTGCTTCTTAAATGATCTTGTCCAGAAGCTCTTCTCATTACCTTACCCGTTTTGGTAATTTTGAATCTTTTACTCAGAGATTTCCTTGTTTTTTGCTTGCTCATTTCCTTTTTTAATAATTAATGATATACCTCTTGGATTTTTCTTTGAAGGCTGATCAATCTCAATCGGTGTAAGTTCTTTTAATATTTCTAAAAATTTATTTACTTGAATCTGTGCTTGTTCTCTTAATGCCTTTTCTCTGCCTCTTAGAATTAAATCTATTTTGATTCTATTTCCCTGCTCTAAGAACTTAGCAGATTGTTTGGCCTTAGTTAAAAGATCATGTTCTCCAGTTTTAAACTTTATTCTGATTCCCTTGGTTTCTCCACCTTTTTTATTCGGTTTCTTTTCTTTCTTTTTTAATTGATAAAGATATTTCCCATAGTCAGTTATTTTACAAACAGGGGGACTAACTTTTTCAGTAACCTGAACTAAATCTAACTCTTGCTCCTTAGCCATTTTAATAGCTTTTTCAGTTGGAGTTATTCCTATTTGTTGTCCATCTTCCGATATTAATCTTACTTCTTTAGCCCTTATTTGATTGTTTATATAAACTCTAGTAGAAATACTTTTTTATTAATTTTTTATGTGGAGATGCCGGGATTTGAACCCGGGTGTAGGAGTTAAGATACCTTAACTTTTTACAGGTTTATTCTGACCATATGTTTTGGTCCTAGAATTAGAGTCAGAAAAAAATATTCTAGGCTTATACCTAATTGGCTTCAATCCTTTTCTGTAGGTCGCAGAAGGAATCTATCCCGAAAATATGACGCTTATCCTTACTTATCGGAAGTCGACAAGGTAAACGGGTGTAATAATTACACCGTGAGAGAGGGCTTAGGCATAAGCCAAAGCTGGCTCCCTTTGAAATAAATTGGCATCTATTTCTTTTCTAAATGTTTAACCAGTACTTAGAACTGGACCTGACTAAAATACCCAAAACATTCCTATCGAAGCCTTTCACCCCCGTTCTTTCAATTCTCTTTGGATATCTCTGGCAATATCACGCTTTTTAAGAACCTGGCGCTTATCTGCCTTTGATTTATTTTTTGCAATACCAATTTCTAATTTGATGTTGCCCTGCCTAGTATACAACCTCAAGGGCACTAAAGTCAAGCCTTTTTGGGCGCTTTTACCTATTAAATGGGCGATTTCCTTCTTGTTTAATAATAAACGTCTTGTTCTGGATGAATTATAGTCTTTTGGAGCATTTTTAGGCTGATATGCAGGAATTTCACTATTTAATAGAACTGGACGTTTATCAGAGATTATAACAAAAGAGCCTTGGAGTTGTGCTCGTCCAAGTCTTATTGATTTCACTTCTTGTCCATTTAAAGATATGCCAGCTTCAAATGTTTCTAATATCTCATATTCATGAAATGCTTTTTTATTTTCTGCTAATGATTTCATTACTCTATGTTATGTATTGATGTGATCTTTGTAAAGGCCTATGCGGTTTTAATTTCTTAAGATATAATAATACATATGATTACATGGTGGATAATAGCTTTCATCTTAACGTTAGTTATTTTAGTTAAATCAGCAGATTGGTTAGTCAACTCAGCAGAAAAGATTGGGTTGGCTTTTAAGATGTCACCATTCATTATTGGAGTTACTATTGTGGCCATAGGAACGTCTTTGCCAGAGTTAATTACTAGTTTGGCAGCAACGCTACAGGGAGAGACAACTGTTGTTGTTGCTAATGCAGTTGGCTCTAGTATTGCCAATATATTATTGATTGTAGGTTTGGCAGCTGTATTCGCTAGAACATTAGTAGTTAAAAGAAGTCTTATCGATTTAGACGCGCCAATGTTAATTACTAGTGGAGCTTTATTTTTATTTGTTGTTTGGGATAAACAAGTAGTTTTTGGAGAAGGTATTTTATTATTAGCGGGATTTGTTATTTATTTATTGTATACAATTCTTCACAAGAGAGAGGAGGAGATACCTGATAATTTGCCGATTAAAGTTCAACAACGAGAACAAGTGAAAAAAGGGAAAATAGGAATTAAAACAATCGGTTTATTTATTCTAGGAGCAGTTGGCCTATTATTCTCTGCACATTTTTCTATTTTCTATATGATAAAGATTGCAAAGCATTTTCAGATAGCTAATTCTTTAATCGCTATTACAGCTTTAGCTGTAGGAACATCTTTACCAGAATTAGTAGTTTCTATAAAAGCAGCTATGGGAAAGAAATATGAAATAGCTCTTGGAAATATTTTTGGTTCTAATGTATTTAATATTCTTTTAATAGTAGGATTACCTGCCTTATTTAAACCATTGTCAGTTGATGAATTAACTTATATAATAGGATTACCTGTCCTAGCTATCTCAACATTATTGTTTGTGATATCGGGGATCTCTAAAAAGATTCATATATGGGAGGGAGCAATGTATTTATTAATATATATATTGTTTATATTAAAATTAATCGGAGTATTATAATTAATAAAAAGTATGAAGAAGAAATGTACATGTGCGGAGGATGTAAAACAGTTAGTAGCTTTTGTTTTGGCAATTTTCCTATTATCACTCACTGTATTAAGTGTTGTGGTGATTGTAAATCAATTGAAAGCCTCTAAATATATTGGAAGAGATAATATTCAAAGGAACTCAATAAGTGTTTCTGGTGTGGGGGAAGTTATGGCTGTTCCAGATTTAGGAACTATCTCTTTTTCTGTAATTACAGAAGCTAAAACAGCAGATGAAGCAACAGAAGAGAATGCAGATAAAATGAATGCGATTATAGAAGTTGTTAAAGGCTTTAATGTAGATGAAAAAGACATTAAGACAACTAACTATAGTGTTTATCCAATATATGACTATGATGATGAAGAAAGAACTTATTATTACGGAGATGGAGATAAGGAGCTAATAGGATATGAAGTTTCTCAAAGGCTACAAGTTAAGATAAGAGATATAGATAATTCAGGAGAGCTTATTAAAGCAGCCACAGTAGCTGGTGCTGATCAAGTTGGTGGATTACAATTCACAATTGATGATGAAGATGCTTTAAAAATTGAAGCTCGAGAATTAGCCATTGTAAACGCTAAAGACAAAGCAATATTGTTAGCTGATCAATTAGAAGTAAAATTAGTTAAGGTTATGAGTTTCTCAGAAAATTCATATCCATATTATAGTTATGCAAGGAATGATATGGCTATGGAGGTGGGAAGTAAGGGTAGCGTTCCTACGATTGAACCTGGAGAGAACAAAATAACAGTGAATGTAAACATTGTTTACGAGATTAATTAGAGTTTATTAAAACCGCCACTAGGCGGTTTTAAGTTTTTAGACTACAATAAATTTATGAATGTTTTAAATCTACAAGGACAGCTAGAAATGTTTTCTAAGAACAAGGTTTTTTTAAGTGCGAAGAGAGCAGGAGCTTCTCCTGAGTTAGCTCGACAAATAGCGAAAGATATTGAGAGTCATGTACAAGAAGGAACAAAAACATCTGATATTTATAAATTGGTTAAGAAAGGATTGCACAGGCAAGATAAGTCTTCTGGTTATAGATTTACTCTTAAACAAGCCATTAAAGACTTAGGGCCGAGTGGATTTCCTTTTGAAAAGTATATAGCTGATATTTATCGAGCTCATGGCTATAATGTAAAAACTAATGTAAAGATTAAGGGTGAGTATGCTACTCATGAAGTAGATTTCATTGCTAGAAAAAATAATGAGATACTTGTTGGAGAATGTAAATTTAGAAAATCTTCTTCTGACAATATAGATTTAAAAACAGTTTTAAGGGTTTATGCCAGGCGTATAGATATAATAGGAGGAATTTATTTTAAGGGAGCACCTATAAAACCAATTATTGTTACGAATTCAAGGTTTTCTACTCAAGTAGTGAAATACGCTAATGGACATGATATTAAATTGTTAGGATGGAGATATCCAAAGGATGGCGGATTAGAACAAATGATAGAGGCAGAAAAGCTTTATCCAATTACTATTCTTCCAAGCTTTAGAAAGGGATTGATGGATGATTTTTATAGAGAGGGTATTATGTTAGCTAAAGATGTTTTGAAAGATATTAAGGTTGTAGATAAGAATACTTTAGAAAAATTACGAAAAGAAGCTCAGTTGATTATATAGGTTCGAATCCTATTCCCGCAAAATCTATAAGACCCTTTGAAATAGAGGGTTTTTGGGTTAGAATAATAAAATAATTTATAATATTGGGGTAATGAAAAAATTAGATTTAATTTTAATAGGAGGCTTCGGAGTTAATCATCTCATTATAAAAGGAGCGATAGATTATTATAAAGATTATTTTAATGTTCATTTTATAGATCTTCCAGGATCTATTGAAGGAGCATCTATGGAAAGATATAAACTAAAAGACTTCGTTGACTATATGCAAAAGAAAATTGAAGAGATCGGGTCTAAAGAATATATTTTAGCCCCACTTTCTTTTGGATTTCTTATTAGTTCTTACTTAAATATAGATGACAGATGTAAGGGAATATTAACGGTAGTCCCTTTTATTAACGCAAATTATTTAAAGTTTTCATCATTTCAAAAATTGATCTATATTGGTCTTATAAATTTAATTCATTTTTTAAGGTTAGAAAGAGTGTTTTGGCATTCTAAAATCTTGAAAAGATTAATAAGTAGAACTGTTTCCAACGAGACGGCAGATAAGGTTATTAATGAATTAGACCCCAGATCATCTCTTCTTACACTTAAGATTATTTTAGGATGCACAAATAAAATAAAATTTAGAGATTTGCCTTGTGTTTTAATCGTCAGCGAGACAGATCCTGCTATTGATGTGGATAAGACTATTAAAACCTTTAATGAGGAGGTGGAGCATGTATATTTAATAACTTCTAAGATTTCCCATTTTCCTAAAACTATTGAAAAAGAATATTTTAAATCAGGCCTAGATCAGGAGAGGGTAGAAGGAATAATGCCATTCTTCTTAAAACATATGTAATAAGCTTAGTAACGCATAGATATTTTTTGAGTTAAATATTAAAACAGGTCCGAACATCGTCCCATCTCCCCAAAAGTTAATAAAACCCTTGGTTTACGAGGGTTTTTGGGTTAAAATTATAATATGATTAAACGGACTGCTATTATAATAATCGTTTTAATTCCTATTTCATTAATAATGATGATTTATTCCCTAACAACATCACGTAATGAAGGATTTAGTCTGGAGGCTGCTATTTTTTTATTAGGTGTCATAATCTTTATATTCACTGCTGGGCAATTCAAGTATTCGGCTGATAGGGATCCTATAATAAAGGCATTATTTAGTAAAAAGAGGTCCGAATAGCGTCCAAGACCCGCAAAAGACAACAAAGACCCTTGGTTTCAGAGGGTTTTTGGGTTAAAATCAAAGAATGAAAGAATCTAGAATATATTATGTGCGTTGGACGTTGCCACCATATAGGGCTATGACTATTCCTCCTTTTGGAATATTCATAAAAAAACGATATAGAAAAAACGATAAGATTTTGAATCATGAAATGATTCATTGGAAACAATATCAACGCATGGGATTATTAAAATTTTATTATCAATACTTCAGAGAATTTTTGGTTATAGGTTATGATAAAATGCCGATGGAGATGGAGGCTAGATATGAAGAGAATGAGTATAAAAAAAATAACTATTCTAAAACATATCATTCTGTGGACAAATTATCTAAAAACACTTGACAAGATTCTTAAAATAGAATATTCTGTTTGTAGTGGGTATCTCGTGTGCTTCACTTCGGTGATGTGCGCTTGGTGCTCACTATTTAGTTCCAAAAGACAATTTTACAAAATCCTTGTTTAAGGATAGAATAAATCAACATGAAAGATTTAAAGATATTTATTGAAAAGGCTATTTTTAAAGCACAAAAAGATAAAAAACTTCCTATTTTTGATATTCCAGAGATCATTATAGAAACACCTCAAAACAGAGAATTTGGAGATTATAGTACGAATATTGCAATGCAGATTGCGAAATTAACTAAGATTAATCCACATAAGGTAGCAGGGATATTAGTAGATTATTTAAGAAGTAATTTCAACGTAGAGCCGTTACCTCCAGGATTCATTAATTTTAGGATAGAGAAAGATGAGCTATTTGATAATTTAAAAGATATTTTAAAACAGAAATCCAAATATGGTTCTAAAAAGGATAAAAGAACTATGGTTATTGATTATTCTGCTCCTAATATCGCTAAACCATTTGGAATTGGTCATTTAAGATCAACTATTATAGGACAAGCCATATATAATATATATGCCTTTTTAGGTTGGAAATGTATTGGAGATAATCATATTGGAGATTGGGGTACTCAGTTTGGAAAATTAATTGTAGCTATTAAAAAGTGGAATGATAAAGATGTTAAAGAATTATCTATTGAAGATTTAGAAAAACTATATGTTAAATTTCATGATGAAGCAGATGATTCTTTAAAAGACGAAGCTAGACAATGGTTTAAAAAATTAGAAGATGGAGATATTGAGGCACGAAGGATATGGCAGTTATGTATTGATATCAGCACAAAAGAATTCAATAAAGTATATGATCTTTTGGGAGTAAAGATAGATCAAACTTTAGGAGAAAGCTTTTATGAAGATAAAATGCAAGAAGTCATAGAAGATGCTAAAGATTTAACAAAAGATAGCCAAGGGGCTCAAGTAATATATGTAAAAGGAATTGATATTCCTTTGATGCTATTAAAGTCTGATGGTGCTACTACATATGAAACAAGAGATTTAGCCACTATTAAGTATAGGAATAAAAAATGGAAGCCAAATTTAATTATTTATGAAGTTGGAGCTGATCAGATTCTACATTTTAGAAAAATATTCAAAGTAGCTGATATGTTGGGATATAAAGGAGATACTCAATACAAGCATGTTGCTCATGGCTTAATCAGGTGGAAAGATAGAAAATTCTCTACTAGAAGAGGAGATACAATCAAATTAGAAACTATTCTTAAAGAAGCAATTAAGAGAGCTAAAGAAATTAGTAAAGACGAGTCTACAACTGAAATGATAGGCATTGGAGCTGTTAAGTATAATGATTTATCTCGTCAACCAGAAAGAGATATAATATTTGATTTAGATCAAATGGTTACCTTGAGTGGAAATTCTGGTCCATATATACAATATACAGGTGTTCGATGTAAAAGTATTTTGAAAAAGAACAACAAGATTAAGGTAAAAAAACAAGAGCTAAATCCTGAAGAAGAAATATTGTTGAGAGATTTAAGTAGATTCCCAGAGATTGTCCAATTATCTGCTGATAGATTCTCTCCTAACGTAATATGTAATTATGTTTATGAGTTATGTCAAAACTTCAATTCTTTCTATGAGAAGCATCCTATTTTGACAGGAGACAATATTGTGTTTAGACTAGCGATAACTAAAGGAGTAGAACAAATTATTAATAATAGTTTAACTTTATTGGGAATCGGAATCCCAAAAGAAATGTAATATGGATATAGAATTTCCTAAATTAGAAAAAAAGATTTTAAAATTCTGGAAAGAGAAGAAAATCTTTGAAAGATCCCTAGAAAAGAAAGGCGGTGATTTTGTGTTTTACGAAGGACCTCCTACGGCTAATGGAAAACCAGGAATCCATCATATTTTAGCTAGAACATTTAAAGATGTTATTTGTAGGCATCAGACAATGGGAGGAAAAAGAGTTTTAAGAAAGGCAGGATGGGATGTTCATGGATTGCCTGTAGAATTAGAAGTTGAGAAACAGTTAGAACTAAAGAATAAAAAAGACGTAGAAGAATATGGGTTGGTTAAGTTCAACGAAGAATGTAAAAAATCCGTATGGAATTATACTAAAGAATGGACTGATTTAACTGAGAGAATAGGATATTGGGTTGATTTAAAAGATCCATATATTACCAGTGATCCACTATACATGGAAAGTACTTTCAATCTTATTAAAACTATTTCAGACAAAGGGCTACTATATGAAGGACATAAAGTAATGCCTTATTGTCCAAGATGTGGAACTGGTTTATCTAGTCATGAGGTGGCTCAAGGATATAAGAAAGTATCAGATCCAGCTGTTTATGTAAAGTTTAGAACTAAAGAAGGTAGTCTATTAGTTTGGACCACAACTCCGTGGACATTACCTGCTAACGTAGCTATTGCTGTGAATCCAGAGATGGACTATGTTTTAACAGAAGATAAATTGATTTTAGCTAAATCTAGATTGGAAATTTTAGAAGATTATAAGATTGTTAAAGAATTTAAAGGAAAGGAATTAATTGGTCAGAAATATGAACCGTTATTTAGTAAGGAAGTAGTAGATTATGATATCGATCGTAAGATATTGTCTGCTAAGTTTGTTACAACTACGGAAGGAACAGGTTTGGTTCATATTGCTCCTGCGTTCGGCCAAGATGATATGCAGATGGTAAAAGGGACTGATCTCCCAGTGATTATTAATGTTGATAAACAAGGAAATTTTAAGGATGAGGTTAAGCCATGGAAAGGATTGTTTGTAAAAGATGCAGATCCAAAAATTATTGATTATCTAAAAGTTAATAATATCTTATTCAAATCAGAGAGATATGAACATGATTATCCTTTCTGTTGGAGATGTAAGAGTCCATTACTTTATTATGCTAAAGAAAGTTGGTTTATTAAGACTACGGAAGTAAAAGATAAATTAATTAAAAATAATAAAGAAATCAATTGGATCCCATCACATATTCAAGAAGGAAGATTTGGAGAATGGTTGAATGATCTTAAAGATTGGGCATTATCTAGAGAAAGGTATTGGGGAACACCATTGCCAGTCTGGAAATGTACAAGTTGCGAGCACCAAGAAGTTATTGGATCTAGACAAGATTTGATAAAGCAGAAATTTAGT